>ENA-UOWG01000287-UOWG01000287.1-activated-sludge-metagenome-genome-assembly--contig:-NODE-287-length-73868-cov-7.030049_pt1 | contig 73868 bp, 61 predicted proteins | sample MGYA00238147_ERZ761563 | MGnify/ENA primary metagenome ERZ761563 (study PRJEB28884, sample SAMN05720216) | anaerobic digester metagenome | isolation source: active sludge of municipal...
CCCGAGGCGGACCTGGGCATCACGGAAAAGCACCACAACCGGAAGGCCGACGCCCCCAGCGGCACCGCCAAGTCCCTGGCGGCCGCCCTGGTGGAGGGCTGTCCCCGGTTCACGGGCTGGTCCCTCGCCCCCGCCGCCCCCGGTAAGGTCTCCGTGGCCTCACTGCGGACCGGTTACGAGGTGGGGTTCCACGAGGTCCTCCTGGACGCCCCTTCGGAGACCATGACCCTGACCCACGAGGCCCGGTCCCGGGACCTCTTCGCCCGGGGGGCCCTGGAGGCCCTCCGGTGGATCCGGGGCCGGAAGGGGGTCTACTCCTTCGACGACATGGCCGCCGAGATGTTGGATCCCCTCTTCCGGATGGAGTGCGCCGACGATCGGGGGACACGGTGAGCCCCGCCGACCTCGAGGCCTTCTGCCAGGGCACCCCGGACGAGATCGCCGCCCGCCCCGGATGGTCGGAGTTCCACGAGGCCTTCCTGGCCGCCCTGGAGTCCGGGGAGGTGCGCGCCGCGTTCCGGGGCCCCGACGGAACCTGGACCGCCGTGACCTGGGTCAAGCGGGGCATCCTGGCGGGCTTCAAGGCCGCCCCGGTGATCTCCTTCCCGGCCTGGCCCGGGGGAGCCCGGGACAAGGCCTCCTACCCGCCCCGGGAGATCTCCGAGGCCGACGGGGTGCGCATGGTCCCCGGGGGCTCCTCGGTCCGTCGGGGAGCGCGCCTGGGCCGGGGGGTCGTGGTCATGCCCCCGGCCTTCGTCAACGTGGGAGCCTGGATCGGGGACGGGACCATGGTGGACTCCCACGCCCTGGTGGGGTCCTGCGCCCAGATCGGGGAACGGGTCCACCTCTCCGCGGGGGCCCAAATCGGCGGGGTCCTGGAGCCCGCGGGGGCCCGGCCCGTGGTGGTGGAGGACGGGGCCTTCGTGGGAGCCCTGGCGGCCCTCCTGGAGGGGGTCCTGGTCCGGGAACGGGCGGTCATCGCCCCGGGGACGATCCTGTCCGCGGGGGTGCCCATCCACGACCTGGTGAACGGCCGGGTCCTGCGTGGAGAGGTTCCTCCGGGGGCCGTGGTCGTGCCGGGCTCCCGGCCCGCCCCGGGGGACTACGCGGCCCGCTCGGGGATCCTCCTGGCCGCCCCCTGCATCGTGAAGTACAGGGACGCCAAGACCGACGCCTCCCTGGCCCTGGAGGAGGCCCTCCGGTGAGACCCGCCGCCCGCATGGAGGGCCTGGGTCTCTCCGTGATCCGGGCCCTGAACGAGGGGGCGCCCGCCGGCTGCGTTTCCCTGGGCCTGGGGGAACCCTCCTGGGAACTTCCCCGGGAAGCCCGGGAGGCCCTGGCCGCGTGGGCGAGTTCGGAGGGCTCCTGCCCCTACGGTCCCAACGCGGGCACCCCGGAGCTTCGGGCCGTCTTCAGGGATTTCCTGGGCGCCACGGATGCCGAGTTCCTCGTGTCCGCGGGGAGCCAGGGTGCCCTATTTTCCCTTGTCCACGCCTGGGCGGGCCCGGGGGACCAGGTCCTCCTTCCGGACCCGGGCTTCCTGGCCTACCCGACCCTGGCCCGGCTGGCCGGGGCCGAGCCGGTCCCCTACCCCCTGGCCCCGGACTTCTCCCTGGATCCGGGGCTCTTCCGGGCCGTTTTGGACTCCGCGCCCCGGACGCGGCTGGCGATCGTGAACCACCCCGCCAATCCGACCGGCGCCGGGGCTTCCCGGGGGGCCCTGGACGAGGTCTACGCGGCCTGCCGGGCCCGCGGGGTGGTCCTGGTCTCCGACGAGGTCTACCGGGAGCTCTACCTTGACGAGCGCCCCGCGGGACTCGCGGACACGGGGATCCGCCCCGGGGCCGTCGTCCTGGGCTCCCTGAGCAAGGCCTTTGCCGCCCCGGGGCTCCGACTAGGCTGGGCGCACGGGGATCCGGAGGTCCTGGCCCCCGCCCGGCTCGTGCACAACGCCATGGTCTCCTGCCTGTCCCGGCCCGCCCAGGCGGCCGCCGCGGCCCTCATCGCCTCCGCGGGATCGGTGTTCCCCCGGGCCCGGTCCGAACTGGCCGTCCGCCGGGAAACTTTACGCTCCGCGGCCCGGGAACACCTGGGCTGGGATCCCCCGGCCCCCGCGGGAGGCTTCTACGCCTGGCTTGCCCTGCCTCCCGCGGGCCGGGCGGACCCCCTGTCCTTCTGCCTTGCGGTCCGGGATCGGGGCGGGGTGATCGTCGTGCCCGGCTCGGCCTTCGGGACTCGGGGCGCGTCCTACGCGCGGGTATCCTGGGCGGGATCTCCCGTCGATATCACGGAAGGCGTCCGCCGCCTCTCCGCCTTCTGGAGGGACCAGTGAGCTTCTTCGCCGTATCCGACCAAACCCTCGCGGACCTGGCGGCCCGGGCCCCGGGGCCCTTCTTCGCGTATTCCCGTTCCGCCGCCCGGGAACGCTGGGACCGCCTGGCCGCCGTCCTGCCGCCCCGGGTCCGCCTGGCCTACGCGGTCAAGGCCAACCCGAATCCCGGCCTGCTCGCGACCTTCGCCCGGAAGGGTGCCGCCTTCGACTGCGCCTCCGGGGGGGAGCTCGACCGGGCCGCCCGGGCCCTGGCCAAGGCCCGCCCCCTCGCCGGAACCCGCACCACCGCGGCCGGTAGGGGCGGCCCGGGGCCCGGCAACCTCCTGTTCTACGGCGGCCCGGGCAAGCGGGCCGAGGAGATCCGCCGGGCCCTGCGCCTGGGGGCCCGGATCCACGCGGAGAGCGTGGAGGACCTGGCCCTGGTGGACCGGTTCTCCCGGAAACCCGCGGCGGTCAACCTCCGCGTCCACCCCGCCTCGGGTATCGAGGAGGGTTCCCGGATCATCGGGGGGACCGGCCCCTCCGCCTTCGGGGTGGACGAGGAAAACCTGGCCCGGGTCCTGCACGTCGCCAAACGCTTCACCCGGGTCCGGATCGAGGGCATCCACGTCTTCGCCGCCAGCAACGAGAGGGATGCGGACAAACTGGCCCGAACCTACGACACCGTCCTGGGGCTTTCACGGAAGGCGGCGGAAGCCTTCGGCCTTGACCTGCGCCAGATCGACCTGGGCGGGGGCCTCGGGCTCGCCTATAGCCCCGGGGAGGAGGAGCTGGATGTCGAGGCCCTGGGCCGTTCCCTCGGGAGCCTCCTGGAACGGCACGACTGGTTCCGGGGCGAACTGGTCCTGGAGCCCGGACGCTGGCTGGCCGGACCCTGCGGGGTCTACGCGGCGCGGGTGGTCCGGGTCAAGGAAAGCCGGGGGGTCCGCTTCGTGATCCTGGAAGGGGGGATCAACCACCTCCTCCGGCCCCTCCTGACCGGCCAGCCCTTCCCGGTCCGGGCCTTCCGGGCGGACGGATCCTCCATCGAGGAAGAGGCCGGACCGGCCGTCCTGACCGGCCCCCTGTGCACCTCCCTGGACCGCCTGGGGGACGTCCTTCTACCCGGCCTGGACTCGGGGGATTTCGTGGCCTTCGGGCGTACCGGGGCCTACGGCTTCACCGAGGCCATGAGCCGCTTCCTCTGCCACCCCCTGCCGCGCGAATACTGGATCCCGTGACGAAGGGCGAGGGCGCCCCGGAGACCCCGAAGGGCACGGCGAAAGTCCGCGACAGGAGTTCGGGGGTCAGGATCTCCGCGGACGGGCCGGAAGCCAAGAGCCGTCCCTCCCGGATCAAGACTACGGAATCCGAGGCATAGGCGGCCAGGGCCGCGTCGTGGGTGGAGAAGACCACCGTGCGGCCCTCCCGGGCCAGGGAGGCCAGGGCGTCCGCCACCCGCAGGGCGTTGGCGGGGTCCAGGGCCGCGGTGGGCTCGTCCAGGAGGACCAGGGGAGCCTCCTGGACCAGGCACCGGGCCAGGCGGACGAGCTGGAGCTCCCCCCCGGACAGGGCCGTGACGTGCCGGCGGGCGAAGTCCCCGATCCCCAGGGCGTCCAGGGCCGCCCGGGCCCGCTCCTCGTCCCCCTCGTCCGGCTCGGCCAGGGGGGCCAGATGGGGAGCCCGGCCCATCAGGACGAACTCCAGGACCTCGTAGGTGAAGGAGACCCGCTCTATCTGGGAGAGGTGGGCCGCCTTCCGGGCCCGCTCCCCCGGGGACCAGGCGGAGACCGGCCGGCCGGCCAGTAGGACCTCCCCCGCCCGGGGGCGCATCCAGCCCAGGGCCGCCAGCAGGAGGGTCGATTTTCCGGAGCCGTTCGGCCCGAGCAGGGCCCGTACGCTCCCCTCGGGCACCGAAAGGGAAAACCCGGCCACCGCGTCCCGGTCCCCCTCGGGGTAGCGCAGGCAAACCTGCCGGTATTCCAGCATCAGCGGACCACCGTCACGACCCGGCCCAGGAGGAGGGCCGTGAAGCCCGCGGTGCCCAGGAAGGCGGTCGTTACCCCCAGGGGCAGCTCCCCGGGGAGGAGGGACCGGGACAGGGCGTCGCAGGCCATGAGGAAGGCGGCCCCCAGGGCGATGGAGGCGGGCATGGATCTCCGCCCGTCCGCACCGACCAGGAGGCGGGCCGCGTGGGGCACGATGAGCCCGGCCCAGGAGACGATCCCGCTGACCGCCGTCATGGACGCCACCCCGGCCACGGCGGCGGCCAGGACCAGGGCGCGCTCCCGGCCCGGGCGGGCGCCCAGGGAAAAGGAGGCGGAGTCCTCCAGGGACAGGATGGACAGCCTCCACCCCGCCGCCCGGAGCGCCGCCAGGGAGGCCAGGGCGATCGGCGCGACCACGGCCAGCCTCTTCCACCCGATCCCCGAGAGCCCCCCCAGGGTCCAGTAGGCGATGTCCGGAAGCTCCCGCAGGGGATCCGCGGCGTACTTGACCCAGGCCAGGGCGGAGGAGAAGAAGGCGGACACCGCGATGCCCGCCAGGACCAGCCTCAGGACCCAGCCCCCGAAGCGGAACCGCCGCGCCAGGGCCGCGGAGGCTCCCAGGCCCGCCAGCGCGAAGACGAAGGCGGAGCCCGAGACGGCCAGGTCGTGCCGGAAGCCCAGAACCAAGGCCAGGGCCGCACCGAAGGCCGCGCCCTGGGAGACCCCCAGGAAGCCCGGTTCCACCAGGGGATTGGAAAAGACCATCTGGAAGGCGTTGCCCGAGGCGGCCAGGACCGCGCCCAGGAGGGCGGCCGCCAGGACCCGAGGTAGGCGGACGCTTAGCAGGATGGTCCGGGCCAGGTCGTCGGAGGCCAGCAAGCGGAGGTCCAGGAAGCCCGGGTTCGGATAGCGACCGGCCAGGAGGGCCAGGGCGAAGAGGAGGAAGGCTGCGGCCCACAGACCCGCCGCCCGGACCCTCCCGGCCGGCCGCGGGGCGTCGGCGCTACCGGATGCCATGATCCCCGGTCAGCCGGGGCCGGACCGCCCGGTCGAAGGCCGCGTCGTCGAAGCCGTAGAGGACCCTGTAGAAGCGTCGCGCCTCGGCCTCCAGGGAGAGGGTGCCCGAGCGGTCCGGGTGGAGAGTCTTGACCGTCCAGAGGAGGCCCAGGGCCCAGCGCGTATCGGGCTGGTCCCAGCTGAAGAAGTCCTGGGGGAAGCCCCGGATCATCCCGGACTTTCCCGCGGCCAGGAGCGAAAAGCGGGGGTCCGCCCGCATCCGGGCCACGGCCTCGTCCACCCCCCGGCGATAATCGATGACCAGGAGGACGTCCGGGTTCCACGCCGCGACCTGCTCCAGGCCCACCCGGGCCCAGCCCTCCCCGGGGTTGGCCCCGATCCAGACCGGTACGCCTCCGGCCATCTCCACGATCCGGGTCTGCATCCAGGACGCGGGGGGAACCTCCCAGGCATCCCCGACGGCCTGGACCACCAGGACCCGGGGTTTCCGGGATGCCCCCGCCGAGATTCGGGCCGCCGTCTCCACGACCCCTTTATAGTAGGCGACCAGTTCCGCGGCCCGGGACGGCTCCCCCAGGATCCGGCCCAGGCCTTCAAGGTCCCGGTAATAGTCTTCCGGGGTTTCCAGGTCCAGGTAGTGGACCCGGATACCCAAGGATTCCAGGGCGCCGCCCACTCCCCTCTTCAGGGCACTTTTAAAAATCGCCAGGTCCGGACGGTAGGCGGCATAGACCTCCGCGGCGGCATTCCGGTCCAGGACCGGCTTCGACGGGTAGGAGGGATCCAGCTCCTGGAGGAAGGTTCCCAGGCCCTGGTCCCCGCCCCCCACGGTGATGACCCGGGACCGGGCCGAGGGGAAGGCATACACCGCGTCCGCCACCAGGACCGCGGCCCGGCCGCCCATGATGATGCGGGCCGGCGGGACCTGGGAATGGGCCGAGGCCGCGACGATCAGGACCAGAGCGGCAACCGGGACGGAACGCGAGCGGGACAGGTTCATGGCACCCCCTATTCACATCGTGAATATATGGGGCATGAATATCCCTGTCAAGGATAGGAGGCGGGCTTCACGAGCTTCGGGACACGAGCCTCAGGGCGCCCTCGTACTCCGACCGGGTATCCAGGTCCGTGCGTATTCCCGGATCCCCGACTTCCACGTACACCGGGCCTCGGGCTTCCAGGAAGTCCTTGAACCGGGCGTCCCGGGGAAGGCGCAGGGCCTCCCGGATCAGGGAAGAGGGGATCAGGACCGGGTGGCCAGGCTCCCCCCGGAAGGCCGGAAAGACCGGACTCTCCGGAAGCCCGGCTGCCGCCCGGACTTCGGCTTCCCGGGCCAGGAGCCGGAAGGCCCGGGCCGGGACGAAGGGCATGTCGGCGGGGAGGACGAAGAAGAAGGGGGAAGAGACCCGGGCCATGCCCGCCTGGAGGGAGCCCATCATCCCTTCCTCCCAGGCGGGATTCAGGACGATCTCGACCCGGTCCCCCCGGCTTCCCAGGGCTCCCGGGACCGAGTCCGCGGCCCGGCCGGCCACCACGATCACGCGGCAGCCCGCCTCCAGGGCCCGGGCGGCGGCCGCGGACAGCAGGGTCCCGTCCCGGAACGCGAGGCCCGGCTTCCAGGCCCCCATGCGGCTGGAAGCCCCCGCGGCAGGGATGATGCAGTCGAACATGGCGCCCTCACCACCCGGCCGCGAAGGCTCGCAGGCGGGCGATCTCGTCCCGGGTCCGCTCGGGGGCGGGGCCTCCGGTCCCGTTCCGGCGGGCGACGCAGGCGTCCAGGTCCAGGTAGGCCGCCAGTTCCTCCGCACGGATCCCCGCCCGGGCGAAGAGGGGGGAGATCCCCGCCAGGTCGGAGTTGGAAAGGTCCGCGGGCCGTAGCCCCAGGGAGAGGCAGGTGAGGACGGCCTGCTTGGCCGCCCCGTAGGCGGACCGGAAGGGTATGCCCTTCAGCACCAGGAGTTCCGCTATGTCCGTGGCTTCCAGGAAGCCGGTTTCGGCGGCCCGGCGCATCCGCTCCAGGTTCGGCTCCAGGGACTTCACCAGGATCGCGAAGGACTCCAGACACCCGTCCACGGTGTCCACCACGTCGAAGAGGGCCTCCTTGTCCTCCTGGAGGTCCCGGCCGTAGGCCAGGGGCAGACCCTTCTGGAGGACGAGCAGGCTCACCAAGCCCCCGAAGACCCTCCCCGCCTTGCCCCGGATCACCTCGGCGGTGTCGGGGTTCCGCTTCTGGGGCATGATGCTGGAGCCCGTGGAGCAGGCCGGCCCCACTTTCACGAAGCCAAACTCCTCGGACGACCAGAGGACCACCTCCTCGCAAAACCGGGAGAGGTGCATGAGCAAGGTGGAGGCCGCGGCCGCGTACTCGACGCAGGCGTCCCGGTCCGCGGTGGCGTCCATGGCGTTCCGGGAAGGCCGGCAAAAGCCCAGGTCCTTCGCCGTGGCCTCCCGGTCCAGGGGCAGGCCCGAGCCGGCCAGGGCCCCGGAGCCCAGGGGGCACTCGTCCGCCCGGGCAAGCCCGTCCGCGAAGCGGCCCGCGTCCCGCTCAAGGGCGGCGCACCAGGCCAGGAGGTGGAAGGCGAAGGTCACAGGCTGGGCCCGCTGGAGGTGGGTGTAGCCGGGCATGAGGGTGGCCGTATGCCCCTCGGCCAGGTCCAGGATCGCCGAGATCGCCGACAGGCTCCCGGACCGGGCCCGGGCAAAGGCCTTCTTGAGGAAGAGACGCAGGTCCACGGCCACCTGGTCGTTCCGGCTGCGCCCCGCGTGCACGGCCCTGCCTGCGTCCCCCAGGCGGCGGGTCAGCTCGCCCTCCACGAAGGAGTGGACGTCCTCGGCCTTGGGATCCGGGACCAGGGAGCCCGAGGCCGCCTCGGACCGGAGGGCCTCCAGCTCGGACACCAGGGCCTCGGCGGAAGCCGCGGGAAGGATGCCCTGCTTGCCCAGCATACGGGCGTGGGCGATCGAGCCCTCCAGGTCTTCGGCCAAAAGGCGGCCGTCCACGGCCACGGAGGACAGGAACGCGTCCACCCTCGGGTCCAGGCCCGACGATCCGACTTCCCAGAGCTTGGCCATCGATGCTCCTTTTCCGGCCGGCGCCTTAGGGCGCCGAGGCCGCCACCCGCCCGGTCCCGTACCGGAAGGTCGGGTCCCCGCCGCCCGCGGCCGCCTTCCGGGCCGCCAGGCGCGAGTTCACCAGGCTCCGGGCCTTGGTCGGCAAGGCGGTCAGGTTGACGAAGCCCGTCGCGTCCCGGTGGTCGTACAGGGGCCCCGTGGCGAAGGAGGCCAGGGACTTGTCGTACAGCGAGTACGCCGAGGCGACGCCGGCCCCCAGTATAGCACCCTTGTAGAGCTTGAGCTTCACCGTTCCGGTGACCACCTTCTGGGTGGAATCCACGAAGGCGCGAAGGGCTTCCATCAGGGGGCTCGTCCACTCGCCCTCGTAGAGGAGCTCCGCGAAGCGCTGGGCGGCCTGGAGCTTGAAGGAAAGGGTCTTCCGGTCCAGGCAGAGCTGCTCCAGCTTGGCGTGGGCCTCCAGGATGACCGTGCCCGCGGGAGTCTCGTAGACACCCCGGCTCTTCATGCCCACCACCCGGTTCTCTACCATATCAAGGACGCCGATCCCGTGGCGCCCCGCCGCGACGTTCAGGGCCGAGACGAGCTCGACGCCCCCCATCCGGACCCCGTTCAGGGCCACCGGCACGCCCCCCTCGAAGCCCAGCTCGACGTACTCCGGCACGTTCGGAGCCTTCTCCGGGGTACAGCACAGTTTGAGCATCCCCTCCCACTTGGGTTCCAAGGCGGGATCCTCCAGGTCCAAGCCCTCGTGGCTCACGTGCCAGAGGTTGTCGTCCCGGGAGTAGGAATCCTCCACCTTCACGGGGACCGGGATGCCCCGGGCCTCCAGGTAGGCGATCTCGTCCTCCCGGCTGGAGAGGTTCCAGATCCGCCAGGGGGCGATGATATCCATGTGCGGGGCCGCGGCGCGGATCCCCAGCTCGAAGCGCACCTGGTCGTTCCCCTTGCCCGTGCACCCGTGGGCGACCGCGTCCGCCCCCTCCGCCAGGGCCGTCTCCGTAAGGCTAGAGGCCAGGAGGGGCCGGGCCGCGGCGGTGCCCAGGAGGTACCGGCCCTCGTAGGCGGCCCCCGCCTTCACCAGGGGCCAGAGGTAGTCTTCGACGAACTCCCGTTTCAGGTCCTTCACGATGAGCTTGGAGGCCCCCGAGGACAGGGCCCGCTTCTCCAGGTCCGCCCAGTCGCAGTCCTGCCCGACGTCGCCGCAGACGGCGATCACCTCGCAGTCGTAGGTCTCCTTGAGCCAGGGCACGATGACCGTCGTGTCCAATCCGCCGGAATAGGCCAGGGCTATCTTCATATGCGACTCCTTTGCATAAAAATACGTTCCCGGCGAAGGCGCGGGAATGGAACCTCCCCGGACGCCTCGTCCGGATCTCGAACCTATGGGAACTGTCTATCGGGGATTTCGGTTAACGACGACGGAGGCGGGGGAAAATACGGCGGATGGAAGGGGAAACAGGGGTCTTTGCGAGGAATGAGAGCCCGTACGGTTCGGGACAGCAGGACATGGGAACCTCCCGGAATCAGTATCTGACGAGATCCTATTCCATATCGGAAGGTTCCGTCAAGAGCTTATACGCATTTTTATGCATTTGGCGTATACCTTGAGAAACCGAAGCCCCCCGGCTACACTCCTGGCCATGGACAAGTCCCGTAAACCCGGCTCCCGGATCGCCGCTCTCGCCTTTCCCCTCATCCTGGCCGCCGCGGTGGGCGGAGGCATCCTCCTCTGGCAGCCCCTGACCGGGATCTTCCGGGACCCCCAGCGGGCCCGGGCCTGGGTCGAGTCCCTGGGCGCGGCCGCGCCCCTGGCCTACGTCGGGCTCCAGTTCCTGCAGGTCGTGGTTTTCATCATTCCCGGGGAGGTCGTGCAGATCGGCGGGGGCTACGTCTTCGGGTTCTGGGGGGCCACGATCCTCTCGTCCCTGGGGATCCTGGCCGGCTCGGTCTTCAATTATTACGTCGGCCGCCTGGCCGGACGACCCTTCGTGGAACGCCTCGTGAAGCCCGAGGTCCTCGCGCGGCTGGAAAAGGCGGCCGCCTCCGGCCGGGAGGCCGCGGGCTTCTTCCTGCTGTACGTGATCCCCAGCATCCCCAAGGACGCCCTCTCGTACGTCGTCGGGATGAGCCGGATCTCCCTGCCCCTCTTCATCCTGATCTCCGGGATCGGCCGTCTACCCGGGATCCTCGGCAGCGCCTTCATCGGCAACTCCGCCTACCGGGGCGAGTACGGGACCGCCCTGGCCGTCCTGACCGTCGCCGCGTGCCTCTTCTTCGCGGGCCTCGTGTTCAAGGACCGGCTGACCGACGCGGTACATCGCCTTTTGAGCCGCCGGCCGAAGGACGGACCGCGGTAACCGCCCCCGCGGTTACGGTCGCCTCCCCGACTCCGGTTACCGGCGCCGTACCGTATGCGGTCACGGGCGCCCCGATCGGACGACGTTCCTACCACGACCGAGGGCGCCCCTTGATTTTTTACGCCCGGCAGGCTATTGTACCGCCCGCACCGATGGGGAATTAGCTCAGTTGGTAGAGCGATAGGTTCGCAATCTATAGGTCAGGGGTTCGAATCCCCTATTCTCCAACCGACGAAAACCGGCCGTCAGGCCGGTTTTCATCATTAATAGAATAGGGGATTCGAACCGAAGGCGCGCGGCGCGGAAGCGCCGGAAGGCGCCCCAGGATGGGCGCCGCCAGCGCCCGAGGCGGCCCGGAGATCGAGGACAGGATGTCCGAGATCGTAGGGCGAATCCCCAACGGACACGACGCGAAACTGCGCATTCGAACCGGAGCGTCGTCCCGAGCGCATACCGAGGGCTCGCCGCAGGGATGCGGCGAAAAACGCGAAGGCGGCCCGGAAGCCCGAGGCAGGATGCCGTCGTGCGCGATAGCGTACACGTCAATCAACTACCTCTCGACAAACGACGCGAAGCGGCGTATGCCGCGGGCTGGAGGGCGAAGCCCCTCCGGAAGCGGCGCATTCAGCCGCGCGCGGCAGCGACGAAACGCCGCGGCTCCTACCCCTTCCTCCGCAGGTCCGCCAGGTGACCGTCGATGTGCCGGCGGACCACCTCCAGGTGCTCGATCGGAGAATAATTGCGGGAACCCTTCTTGTAGGCTATCTCCGTGACCCTCGGGTCCTCGATATGGGCGGAGATGGTCGCCTGGGCTTCCCGGATCATCCGGAGGATCTCGCCCGGAGGGTGCACGGACATTTCCCGCACGCCCCGCTCGTTCACTTCCGAGAGGGTTCCCTTGAACGGAGAGGGATTGACGCCGTTCACCGCGTCCAGGAGGTTCCGGGCGAAACTAAGGTGCCAGGAGGCGACATGTCCCAGGACGTCCTTGGCGGTCCATTCCTGATAGATGACCGCGCCCAGGTCCTGCCGCCCTTCGAAAAAGGCGAGAAAATCGCCGGCCGTCCGCTCCTCCTCCTGCCTTTGCTCTGTCAGGGATAGCTGACGTCTCATGGACACCCCCGGGTAAGTATATCGCCCCGCCCTTGAGAAGCTCCGCGTAGCTGATAAGGTCACTGCAGTGTGCGGGCACGGGCGGTTATCCGTCTACGGTCCCCTTCTTAATCTAGACAATACACTGAACGGAGAGCGTTTTAGAATCACTACGTAGCCGCCCGACATGGCGATCGTAGACCTCACCGCCCAGCGGGACAGCCGGGATGGGATTTCGGGAACGCGCACACAGGGTTTTTATTAGTATATTTGTAATATTCTCGGTCCTCCGATCCGGGAAGGGGAGGTGATCTTGAGAATGGTCCGACGGCGGATTCGTTTTCGGCACGCGGTTCTTACAGCCGTGCTGGCCGGGGCTCTCGCCGTCCCGGCGGCGGCCGGGGATGTGGAACTGGAGATCCGGCAGACCGAGTGGGAGCTGCGGCCGGGGCTGACGACCCGGGCCTGGACCTACGGCGGAACGGTGCCGGGCCGGCCCATCGTGGTCCGCCCGGGGGAGCGGGTCCGGGCGACGGTGACCAACCGCCTTCCGGTCGCGACGAACATCCACTGGCACGGCCTCGTCCTGCCGAACGACCAGGACGGCCCCGCCCTCACGATAGAGCCCGGGGCCGTGTTCCGGTACGACTTCCTAGCGGGGGAGAGCGGGACCTACTGGTACCACCCGCACCGGATGCCGGTACTTCCCCAGATGGACCGCGGGCTCTACGCCCCGTTCATCGTACTGGCCCCGGAGGACGCCCTCTACGACGGGGACCACACCTTTGTGCTGGACGACTGGCTCCTGGATTCCCGGGGCAACCGGCTCGAGGGGACCTCCCGGCAGGAGATGGAGCGGTACGGGAACGTGGAGACCGTGAACGGAAAGACCGGGGATGCAGTGGCGCCCCTGCGGGTCCGGGCCGGACAGATCCACAAGCTCCGCTTCATCAACGCGTCGACCGCGGCCTTCCACGAGCTCAAGGTATCCGGCCATCGGTTCCGGGTGACGCACCTCGACGGCCATCCCCTCCAACGTCCCTACGAGACGGATCGCATCGACCTGGCCCCGGGCGAGCGGGTGGACGCGGAGTTATTCGCGTCGCGGCACGAGGGGGAACGGTACAGGATCTCCTCCTCCCGCCCGGAACTCGGCTTGGTCATCCCGATCGTGTACGGACCGGGATCCGTCCCGGCGTCCGCCTCCCCCTTCCGTCCTCCCGCCCCGGAGGCTCCCGCGGCCGTTCCCGCGCGCCCGGACCAGGAGCTCGTCCTGTCCTCCGGGATGGGCGGCATGATGGGCCCCGGGGGGATGGTGTGGACCATCGACGGCCGGGCCTTCCCCCGAACCCGGCCCATCGAGGCGAAGGTCGGGGTTCCCCTGACCCTGAGGATCTACAACCGGGACCACATGTCCATGATGATGGGCCATCGCATGGACCATCCCATCCATGTCCACGGCACCAGGTTCCGGGTGCTGTCCGTCAACGGGACTGCGCCGGATCAGCCGATCTGGAAGGATACCGTGCCGGTCCCCCTCGGCGGGTTCGTCGATATTTCCTTCGTGATGAAAAACCCCGGGGACTGGATGTTCCATTGCCACATCATCGACCACGAGGACGGAGGGATGATGACCTTCGTGCGGGCGCGCTAGGCCGAAGGGTACCGCTCCGGGCGGCTTGACGTCCTGAGAACCGAGGTCCATCGTTATGACCGGACGGCCGGTCGAACGTCACCCGGACGCTCCGCAGAACGGCCCGTTATCCATACCGCGTACTTGTGGTAGACTAAGATACCATGAAGGATGCGGGCCCCCAGCGCCTATACCTAAGGCTCGTCAACGCCCTGAGTTTTTCCTCGGAGCTGTATAAGCTTAGACGGGAACTGAACGCCCGGATCGATGCGCCCGCAACGATCGCCCAGGGCCCCCGCTCCCATCCGTTGGGGGTATCCCGCTGGTTCAAGAAACGCAGGATATCGATCGCGGAAGCCTACATCATGGTCGTGAGCGACCTGGAGTCCAAGCATTCCCGGGCAAGGCTCCGGGCTCTCCGGATGCTGGTCGAGGTGTCGTTCCACGCCAAGACCCTCGACCTTCCGCTCAACACGGCGCGCGTCCAGCTGGGGCTCATCAAGGAGGCGATCAAGCACAAGGGCGACCGGCGTCGCCAGCTCGAACTCCTCCAGGATTTCTCCGTATCCAGCCACGGACAGCAGTCGGTGATCCGGAAGCTCCTGGCTGAACTCAACGTCGTCGAGCTTCCGGAGACCGATTCGCGCCTCAAGAACCTGGACGCGGGTTGGGACGACCATGTCCACGACACGGCGACCTCGGGCCGCAAGAACCCGACCCAGCTCCTGATCGACGCCTTCATCAAGGGGATCTCCGAGCTGACCATCGCCTATGGATCGATCGATTCCATCGACCTGATGAAGGAGGCCCTGGACGCGGGCAGGACTCTGGGCATCCGGGTCAACCTTGCCCTCGAGTTCAGCATCCTGATCCAGGGCCGCCGCTTCCACTTCCTCGCGACCCTACCCCGCTTCAAGAACGGCAAGGACGCGGCCCGATGGTTCAAGCAGCAATCCCGCGATTTCCGGGACATCCTGGACGGGCTCAGGAAGAACCAGGAGAACCGGGTCGAGGCGGTCCGGGCCCTTCTCAAGCACTTCAACGCCGGCGGACTCGAGGAGCTCAACTCAGGCTGGCCCGGGGATACTCTGTACGTACTGCCCAAGCTGAAATTCGGCGAATTGACCGAGTCGATCCCGAAGTCGAGCCTGAACCGCATGCATCTGGGAGAATACCTGTATTCCCGCTACAAGCCCATCCTCTTCAACCGCGTCATGCTGACGAAGGTCCATCGGGAGAAGGCGCGGACGGCTTTGCGCAGGAAGCTCCTCTCGGACTGGGAATACAGGATCGTGGACGATCGGTATGCCCGCATCCGGGAGGAATACCGGAAGCTCAACCCCGAGAGCCTCCGGAAACAGTACTTTACCAACCCCGAGATCGGCGACTACCAGACGATCTTCACCGATCTCCGGAAGATGCATTCCATCCTGGCCGGGGCGGGATGCACGCTCCGGGTCCTGCATCCCCTGGAATACGGGTACGAGGCGGCTCGGAGGCTCCTGGAATCGAGCCGCGGGATCATCGACGAGGTCGAGATCTTCAACATGCAGGATTCCCTGGGCCGCGACCCGGAGGACAACCTGAGGCTGGCCCGGCTGGTGAACGAACTCAACGTCCAGAGCGCGGCTGCCGGGAAGACCCCGTTCGTACCGGTCTGCGGCAGCGATTCCACCGGACGGACCCCGACGGTGCCCGGCATGGGATTCATCCGCGAGGACCGGATCACGGGAACGCGCAGGAAGGCGTACGCCAAGCGGCACATCGCGCTGCCGCCCCTGGTCTCGGCGATGGTCGAGGCGCGCGGGCTTCCCGTATCCGAGTCGGAGGCGTCCGAGGCTCCGAGGATCCTGAGCCTCGGGAAGATGACGGGCGGCCGGACCAACCTGATCGGCGACGAGACTGACGCCGAGGCGGCCATCATCCCCCCCTCCCGCGCCTGGCGCTACCTCAATCCGTGGCTCGTTAATTTGCTGTATTCCGCGGTGGGCTTCCTTGTGGCCCAGCGTTTCGTGGGCACCTTCTACGCCTTCCTGTGGCTCTTCATCACGGGGTTCCGGAACTCGGTCGCCGACCTCGTGGCGGGGCGCGGGTCCCGGCTCAGCGCCTGGAGCCTCAAGGGCGTCAATTTCGACAATGTGGCACGGTCCCTGTTCTGGACCGGGTTCTCCGTGCCCATCATGGCCTTCGTCAAGGCGAGATTCGACGCGCTCTGGCCCTTCGCGGCGGAGGGCCTGCTCTTCGACGCGGCGAAGTTCTTCTTCATAGCCTTCGCCAACGGCCTGTATCTGGCGGCCCACAATACCCTGCGGGGCTTCGACCGGAAGGTTGTCCGGGCGAATTTCTTCCGCAGCGTGATCGCATGGCCCCTGGCCACGGCCTTCGCCCCCTTCGGAGCGGCGCTGGGCATCCCGAGCATCGTTCACTCGAAGATCTGGTCGGACGTCGTGGCCGGATTCATCGAGGGCGGGAGCAAGTACGTGAAGACCCTCGGACTCCGCCAACGGGACATCCGGGAGATCCTGCCCCAGTTGATGGAGGGAGACAAGGAGGAGCGCTTCACGGCCCTCCTCGACCTTTTGTTCCTGTACCGACAGGAACCCCGCACGGAGACCTCGCTGAAGGCTCTCCTCGTATCCGAAAAGCCTTCGGAAGGCGAAACCGAGGATGACGCGGAACGGTCCGATTATGCCTTTGACGAGTTCAGGGCCGCGGTCATGGACGAGAACTCGGACGACGAACTGGCCGCCTTCATCCTGTCGACGTACCAACCGGAAATGGCCGCGGACCTCGTGAGCCTGGTCTCGTCCACCCTGCCCTCCTTCCGGGACTGGGTCACATCCCACGCGCGGCTCTTCAAGAGATCGATCCCGGCCAAGGAAATCGACGTCCCGGCCGCCGTCCGAGCGGCCCAACCTTTGGAGTAAGGAGGCGGAATCATGGCGACGATACCAAGGCCCGAGGACCCGAACCGTGAATGGCTGGTGCTCCACCTCACGGGAATGACTGCCCATATCCCCTTCGAGCGGGCCGTGAAGGATTTCCCCGTGGAGCTCGCCGGAAAACGGATACCCGGCCTGGATCACACGGCCTGGGGCCTTCTGTGGCACCTGGCTGTCTGCCAGGAGGACATCCTCCTCTACGCCCTGAACGAGGGGCACGTGAGCCCCCCCTACCCTTCGGGCCTGTGGCCCGAGGAGGACGGTCCCGCGGAGGCCGCGGACTGGGAGCGGACGGCTATGAAGTTCAACCGGGACCTGGAGGCCGTCGTCCGGATGGTCCGGGATCCCGGGCGGGACCTGTACGCCCCGGTCCGGCCCGGTATCGACGAAACCCTCCTCCAGATGGCGGGCCTCGTGATCGACCACAACTCCTACCACATCGGCCAGTTCGTGGACCTGCGGATGCTCCTGGGGGTGCCGGTCAAGGACTGGTAGGGCCCGCGGTCCGGCGTCCTCAACCCCGGACCTTGCCTTCGGACCAAGGGCGGTCGATACTCTCCCCCATGGATGACGGGATCACGAGGCTCTTCGAGAACCACCGGGCGGCGGAGTTCCTGGAGCGGCCGAACCGCTTCGTCATCCGGGCCCGGGATCCGGAGACCGGGGAGGTCCTGGTCTGCCACTGCCCCAATCCCGGAAGCCTCGCGGAGCTGGCCCTGCCGGGCACCCCCCTGATCCTGGAACGCCGCCGGACCCCCGGCGCGACTGCCTGGACCGCCGCCGCGGCGCTGTACCGGGGCGGAGTCGTGCCCCTGTATTCCGCCCGGGCGAACGCCGTCACCCGGGACCTGGTAATCCCCCGGCTCTTCCCGGAGGCGTCCGGGATCCGCCCCGAGTTCCGGATCGGCGGCTCCCGGTTCGATTTCTATTTCGAGGATCCCGCCGGAGGCCGCCACCTGGCGGAAGTGAAATCCTGCTCCCTGGTGGAGCGGGGCGTCGCGATGTTCCCCGACGCCCCCAGCGCCCGGGCGTCGCGGCATCTCGCGGAGCTGGCCGCCCTGTCCCGGGAGGGCTGGACCTGCCACGTCCTCTTCCTGATCCAGCACGGATATCCCCGGGTCTTCATTCCCAACCTCCATACCGACCCCGCCTTCGCCGCGGCCCTGGGAACCCTGTCGCCGGGCCTGGATCTCCGTGCGGTCAGCCTGGAAACATCCGAGGACGGCCGGGTCCGGATCGTCTCCGACCGTGTGGCCATCGACCTGGGGCACACGGACCTGGCGGACGCGGATCGGGGAAGCTACCTGGTCATCCTGGAGCTCGCCGAACCCGCGGAGATCGAGACCAGGAGCCTGGGCCGGATCGACTTCCCGGCGGGCTGGTACGTCTACGCGGGTTCCGCGCGGAAAGGCCTTTCGGCCCGGGTAGCCCGCCACCTGCGGAGATCGGGGAAACGACTCCGCTGGCACGTGGACTACCTGGCCCGGCGGGCCCGGTCCGCCCGGGGCCTGGCTCTGGCGTCCTACGACAACCTCGAGTGCGAGCTGGCCGAAGCCCTGACCCGGATCGGCGGCCGGAGAATCCCGGACTTCGGCTCCTCGGACTGCCGCTGTCCCGGCCACCTCCTCCGCTTCGCCTCGGACCCGATGAAGGACCGGGGATACCTGGATGTCCTCTTCTACTACCGACACGAGCGGGCTTTGGAGGGGAATCCCCGAGGGTGAGGCCCGTTCCCGGTGTCACGAAGCCTGCTCAGATTCTCCGGCCCGATCCCGCCTTGCCCTGCCGAAAATCCTACCCGCCGCCATCAGCAAGGCGGCCGCCAGGATGATCCCCCCGCCGACGGCGAAGATCCCCGGAAGGCCTCGGGCGTCCCCGGCCAGTCCGAGCAGGGGCGCAAGGGCCAGGGCGCAGAGGGTCATGAGAAGGGACGAGAGAGACAGGAACGCCGCCCGCGTCTCGTCCCGGGCTGCCTCCTGCAGCCGGGTCTCGAAGGCCACGTTGACCGCGGACATGAGGAAGTACCCTCCCAGATAGAGGGGAACCCCGAACCGGCCCGGAAGGAAGGCGGCGGCCGCGAAGGCGACCCCGGCTGCGCCCACGGCCGGGCCGATCTTGCCCTTCCTTCCGGCGGATCCGGACTTGAGAAGGAATCCGGCCGCCAATCCGCCGACTCCCTCGGCCCCGAACCGGAGGGCTCCCCAGACCCCCACCCAGGCCAGGGGCACACCGTAGCGCTCCAGGGCCCAAAGGCCGTCGAACTCGTCCAGGGTCCCGTAGGCGGCGATGGACAGGCAGGCCGCAGCCAGGAGGAGGGCCAGCCGCCGGTCCCGGAGGGCCCTCCGGAAGGATCCCAGGGTGGCCGCCAAGCCGGTCCCCGGGCTTCTCTCCCCGCCGGCCCCCGCTCCCTCTCCGGTGCCCTCCGGGAACCCCGCGGCCGACGCCCGGGGCGAGAGGTCGGATGCCCTCCGGGTCCGGAGCGAAAGCGCGGACAAGGCGCCTCCGGCCGCCGCCGCCGCGGACAGGGCCAGCGTGAGGCCGGGACTCCCGGCGAAAAGGGGCCCTCCGATGACCAGGGACAGAGCTACGGCGGAAGTAGCCGCGGCGTTCGAGATCCCCGCGGCCTTGTCGTAGGAGGTTTCCCTGCCGCGATCCCGGAGGGCCTCGTAGAGCAGGGCCTGACGGGTTCCCGAACAGAAGGCCTCCTGGGCTCCCCAGAGGGCGAAGCCGACGGCCGCGGCCGTAAAGGACGGCCAGGCCAGCCAGGCGCAGAAGCCCAGGGCTTTCAGGAGCATCCCGACGGCCAGGACTTTCCTCTTGTCCCAGCGGTCCGCCAGGATCCCCGAGGGCAGTTCGAGCACCACTACGGATAGCTCCCAGACCACGAAGAGAAGGGACAGCTCGAGGAAATCGTAGCCCCGTTCCCGGAACAGGATCATGTAGGCGGGATAGATGGGGGCAAGTTCCGACAGGAACGAGAAGAGTACGTTCTTTTTGATTATCGGGAAGATCGAGCGTGCGGAGAAAAACGACATTCCTTACCTCCCTATGGGTTAACGGACGATCCGAGCAGGTACCCGAATCTCAGGGAGGTCCCCGGGCGTGAAAAACGCCTCGATAGCGTCGTCAGGGTCAGTGGCCGGAATAGACCTTGGATCGCATCATATCCTAAAGGTAGCTCGAGATGCCACGGCAGGCAAGACAATCCGCTCCGTCCGGGATTCCGGACCCTTCAGCGCGCCCTCCGCTTGGAGATCACGTCGAAGGCCACGGCCAGAAGAAGGACCATGCCCTTCACGAACTGCTGGATGTCGCTTCCTATGCCGAGGATGGACATCCCGTTGTTGAGGACGCCCATGACGAGGGCGCCGATGATGGCCCCCACGATGGTTCCGATGCCGCCGCTCGCGGATGCCCCGCCGATATAGCAGGCCGCGATGGCGTCCAGCTCGAAGTTCTGGCCCGCCAGGGGGGAGGCCGCGTTGAGACGGGAGGCGACCGCGATTCCGGCCACGGCCGAAAGCATGCCCATGTTGACGTAGGCCAGGAAGAGCACCCTGTTCGTGTCGATCCCCGAAAGCTGGGCGGCCTTCTCGTTTCCGCCCATGGCGTAGAGGTAGCGTCCCGGCACGGTCCGGGTGGTCAGGAAGGAGTAGGCCGCCACGAGGGTCCCTATTACGATGAAGATGACGGGGATGCCCCGGTAGGAGGCGAGCCAGTAGGACGCCAGGGCTATGACGCCGACGGTCAAGGCCAGCTTTGCGGCGAAAAGGGGCAGGGGCAGGCTCTCGTAGCCGTTACGCCGGCGGTAGCCCCGCTGGATGGACTCGGAGAGCACGAAGAGCAGGGCCAAGGCGGCTCCGGCGGCCAGGGCCGTCCAGTTGTAGAGGGATTCCTCCCCCCCGATCAGGTCCGGTACGAAGCCGGAGCTGATCTGCTGGAAGGACTCCGGGAAAGGTCCGATAGTGAGTCCCTTGAGCATGAAGACCGTGAGCCCGCGGAAGGTGAGCATCCCGGCCAGGGTGACGATGAAGGCGGGGATCCGGGCGTAGGCTATCCAGAAGCCCTGCCAGACCCCGATGACCAGCCCCACGGCCAGGACCAGGGCGATCGACGCCCCGACCCCCATGTCCAGGGTGATGATGAAGGTGCCGCTGAGGGCGCCGATGAAGGCGACCACGGAACCCACCGAGAGATCGATGTTCCCCCCCGTGAGGATGCAGAGGGTCATGCCGATGGCCAGAATGAACACGTACGCGTTCTGGAGCACCAGATTGGTCACGTTCATCGGCACCAGGAGAACGCCTCCCGTGGCGACCTGGAAGAACAGCATGATGAAGACGAGGGCTATGAGCATCCCGTACTGCCGTACGTTGTTCCGGAGCAGATCCTTAATGCTTCCCATTTCCGTTCTCCCTGACACTCTGCATGATGCACTTCATGATGCCTTCCTGGGTGGCCTCTTCCCGCGGGAACTCGCCCACGATCCGGCCGTCGTTCATGACGTAGATGCGGTCGCAGATCCCGAGGATCTCCGGAAGCTCGGAGGAGATGAAGAGGACGGACTTGCCCTCGTCGGCCAGCTGGTTGATGATCGAGTAGATCTCGTACTTGGCGCCGACGTCGATCCCCCGGGTGGGCTCGTCCAGGATGAGGACGTCCGGCATGGTGAAGATCCACTTGGAGAGCACGACCTTCTGCTGGTTCCCGCCGGACAGGTCTCCGGCCTTCTGCCGGATGCTCGTGGAGCGGATCTTGAGACGGCTCCGGAAATCCTCGGCCACCTTGGCCTCCCGGTCCCGGTCGATGACGGAGCGCTCGGCCACCTTCCCCAGGCCCGCGATGGTGATGTTCTCGCAGATGTCGCCGATCAGGTTGAGCCCCGCGGTCTTGCGGTCCTCGGTGGCGTAGGATACTCCCTGGTCGATGGTCCTGCGCACGCTCCGGAGCTCGACGGGGCGGCCGTCCTTGAAGGCGCTGCCCGAGACGCGGACGCCGTAGGACCGGCCGAAGAGGCTCATGGCCAGCTCCGTGCGTCCGGCACCCATGAGGCCCGCCAGTCCCACGACCTCGCCCTTCCGCAGGGTGAGGGACGCGTCCTTCACGATCCTCCGATCGGGGGAAAGGGGGCTGTAGACGTTCCAGTCCCGGATCTCGAAAGCCGTCTCGCCGATCCGGGGCTCCCTCCTGGGGAATCGGTCCACGAGGTCCCTTCCCACCATGCCCCGGATGATCCGATCCTCGTCGATGTCGCCCGAGGACGTTTCCAGGGTCTCGATGGTGGCCCCGTCCCGGAGGATGGTGATGGAGTCCGCCACTTCGACGACCTCGCCGAGCTTATGGGATATCAGGATGGAGGTGACGCCCTTGGCCTTGAGGTCGAGCAGGAGCCCGAGCAAGTGCTCCGAGTCGTCCTCGTTCAGGGAGGCCGTGGGCTCGTCCAGGACAAGGAGCTTCACGTTCTTGGAGAGGGCCTTCGCGATCTCCACGAGCTGTTGCTTCCCGACCCCCAGATCCTTCACCGCCGTCCGGGTGCCTTCCTTGAGCCCCACGAGCTCCAGGAGCTTGGCCGCGTCCCGATGGGTCTTGTCCCAGTCGATGACGCCGCCCCGGGAGCGTTCGTTCCGGAGGAAGATGTTCTCCCCCACGGACAGATAGGGGACCAGGGCCAGTTCCTGGTGGATGATGACGATGCCCTTCCGCTCGCTGTCGTGGATGGTCCGGAAGGAGCACTCCTCCCCCTCGAAGACGAGCTGTCCCGAATACGTCCCGTGGGGATATACGCCGCCGAGTACGTTCATGAGGGTGGACTTGCCCGCGCCGTTTTCCCCGACCAGGGCGTGGATCTCCCCCCGACGAACCGAGAGGTTCACGTCGGAAAGGGCCCGGACGCCCGGGAACAGCTTCGTGATGCTCCTCATCTCGAGGATGTTGCCGACCACTGCCGCGTTCTCCTAATCCATATGCGAGCCGCGATTCGGACGCCCGCCGCCATGAGGCGTGCGGGCGTCCGGACCTGGAATGTTGCGCTATTCTACTTGAGATCGGCTTCGGTGTAGTAGCCCGAATCGACCAGGAGGGCCTTGTAGTTGGCCTTGTCCGCGTACACGGGGTCGCAGAGGAAGGACGGTACGACCTTGACGCCGTTGTTGTAGGTTTTGGTGTCGTTCACGGGAACCGTCTTGCCCTGCATGATGGCCTCGACCATCTCCACGACCTTGGCGGCCAGGGTACGGGTGTCCTTGAAGATCGACATGGACTGCTGGCCCGCGATCATCGCCTTGACGTTGGCCTTGTCGCAATCCTGACCCGTGAGGATGGGATAGGGCTTCCGGGCGGTACCGTAGCCGACGTTCTTCAGGGAGGCCACGATGCCGATGGCCAGGCTGTCGTTCGGGGAGAGCACGGCGTCGAGCTTGGTGCTCCCGGCGTACTTGGCGGCGATCAGGTTGTCCATCCGCGCCTGTGCCTTGGCGGACTCCCAACTCTGGATGGCGATTACGGTGAAGTCCTTCTGGCCGGTGGGGATGACGAGCTTCTTGCTGTCCAGGTAGGGACGGAGGATGCTCATGGCCCCGTTGAAGAAGAAGGTCGCGTTGTTGTCGTCCGGGGATCCCGCGAAGAGCTCGATATTGAACGGGCCCTTCCCCTTGTCCAACCCGAGGGCGCTCTCGATGTACTTGCCCTGGATGACCCCCACCTTGAAATTGTCGAAGGTGGCGTAGTAGTCCACGTTCGGGGTGTTCATGATCAGGCGGTCGTAGGCGATGACCTTGATCCCGCCGGCCTGGGCCTTCTTGAGTACGTCCGAGAGAACCGAGCCGTCGATGGACGCGATCACCAGGACCTTGCATCCCTTGGTGATCATGTTCTCCAGCTGCTGGATCTGGGTATTGATATCGTTGTTCGCGTACTGGAGATCGACGCGGTAGCCCTTGGCCTCGAGCTGGGCCTTCATGTTCGCGCCGTCCTGGTTCCATCGCTGGAGCGACTGCGTCGGCATGGCGACGCCGATGAGCATCCCCTGGGCGAACGCGGAAGAGCAGACGACCGCGAGGGCCAGGAGAATCAGGATACCTTTCTTCATCTTGTGTGCCTCCTTGGGATTCGATCGAAGCGCGCTATAGGGTGACGATAGGCGCGTTTCCCCCGGCACACTATGGGAGGGATTGATTTTCCATATCCGAAATTGATATTGATCAGGAGTGGGCGAAGTCCGCCTTCTGAAGGCACCGAGCCCGGTATTCGGTCGGAGAGAACCCGACGACGTTCTTGAAGGCCCGGGAAAATCCGAACTGGTTCTCGTACCCGAGCTTCTCGGAGATCGTCCCGATGCCCAGGTTGGTGCTGGACAGCATGGCCCGAGCCGCCTCGATCTTCAGCCGCGAGTAGTAGCGCATGGGCGGCATACGCATGCGCTGGGCGAAGACCCGGACCAGGTGCTCACGGGACACCCCGAGCCGCCCGGAGAGCGAATCCAGGTCGAGGTTGTCTTCAATGGAAGCCTGCATGATCGCGATCGCCTTCTCCACGTGCGAGTTCTCCGGCGCACCGTAGGAGGATGGGGCCCCGGCCACCAGGCCGTACAGGAAGGACAGGAAGGAATGCCGGCTGGCTTCCACGAGGTCCGCGTGGCCCGAGGAGCTGCGCTCCAGCAGGTCCGCGAAGAAGAACCGGTGGGAGGTGCCGATGTCGACGGGTCGGGCCATGGCGTCCACCGCGCGGTCCAGGAGCCCGAAAAGCTCCTGGTCCCCGGAGGCGCTGAACAGCACGGCGAAATAGGTGATGGGCTTGCGCAGGTTCGTGGCCAGGATCTGGTGCACCGAACCCGGGGGCGTCATGTGCAGGCTTCCGGGCCGGATGGTCCAGGTCCCGGAGCCGTTCCGGAAGCTCCCCTCCCCGGAGATGAAGTAGTGCAGCTCGTACTCTCCCTCCCGGTGGGCATGCCGCCTCCCGTGCCAGGCGATCTGGCGCTCGTCCCGCAGGTGGTATACGAACACGATGTCCTCGAAACGCATCCTGGGCCTCCGCGGGGTTCGTGGTGTTCGGGAATAATATCAATTTCGGATATATTCGGTCAAATCCCGATCTTTACCCTCCCGGGAAGGAGCTCTAGTATCGTTAAGGATTCGCGCACCGCAGCGAGGAGGCAACCGTGAACGACCTATTCCCCTCGATACCGAAAATCCCGTACGAGGGTCCGGATTCCGACCGGGAACTGGCCTTCAAGCACTACGACCCGGCCGCCCGGACTCCGGATTCTCCGGAGCCCGGGACCCTGAAGGAGTGCCTTCGCTTCTCCATGGCCTTCTGGCACTCCATGACCGGCACGGGAAAGGACCCCTTCGGCGACGGGACCCTCCTCCGGCCCTGGGACGGCGTGGACGACGAGATGGAGGTCGCGCGTCTGCGGATGCGTTCCGTGTTCGAGCTCACGGAAAAGCTCTCCATTCCCTTCTTCTGCTTCCACGACCGAGATATCGCCCCCGAGGGGGATACCCTGCGGGAGACGAACCGGAAGCTCGACGAGATCACCGCCCTGACGAAGGACCTCATGCGGACGAGTCCCACCCGGGTGCTCTGGGGCACGGCCAACCTCTTCAACCATCCGCGCTTCCTCCATGGAGCCGCGACGAGCCCGGACCCCAGGGTCTTCGCCTACGCCGCCGCCCAGGTGAAGAAGGCCCTGGAAGTCACTTTGGAACTCGGGGGTCAAAACTATGTCTTCTGGGGCGGCCGCGAGGGCTACGAGACCCTGCTCAACACGGACATGAAGAGAGAGCAGGATCATCTGGCCCGGTTCCTCCACATGGCCGCGGACTACGCCCGGGAGATCGGCTTCGATGGACAGCTTCTCATCGAGCCGAAGCCCAAGGAGCCGACGAAACACCAGTACGACTCGGACGCCGCGGCCTGCTGGGCCTTCCTCCAGGAATACGGCCTGTCCTCCCGCTTCAAGCTCAACATCGAGACGAACCACGCCACACTGGCGGGACACACCATGCAACACGAGCTCCGCTACGCCCGGGAACGGGGGATCCTGGGTTCCATCGACGCCAACCAGGGGGACGAGCTTCTGGGCTGGGATACGGACCAGTTCCCCACGGACCTGTACATGGCGACCCTGGCCATGTACGAGGTGCGGAAGAACGGGGGTCTCCACTCCGGGGGTCTCAACTTCGACGCGAAGGTGCGCAGGGGCAGCCACCGGCCCGAGGATCTCGCGATCGCCCACATAGCCGGGATGGACACCATGGCCCGGGGCTACAAAGCGGCGGGGCGCATGATCGCCGACGGAGCCCTGGACCGCCCCCTGGCGGAGCGCTACGCGCTCTGGGGAAAAGGCGTGGGAGCGGCGGTCGAGGCGGGCCGGGAATCCTTCGGGAGCCTCGAGTCCTTCGCCCTGGATATCGAAGACTTCGATCTCCCTTCGGGCGGCCAGGAGTTCCTGGAGTCCCGGGTGAACCGGTACCTCTGACGGCACGGGCGGGTAGGGAGGATCCATGACGGCTCCGCGTTTGGCGCTCGGCATCGACTCGAGCACCCAGGGCACCGCGGCGGTGCTCATCGACCTCGAGTCCCCGGCCCTGGCCGCGGAGGCCCGGGTCGCCTACCGCGGGGATCCCCGGCTCGCGGGGTTCGGTCTTAAAGGAAACGAGTTCCTCCTTCCGCCCCGGGAGGAGGGAGAAGCGGACCAGCCCGTCGGGCTTTTCCTGGCGGCCTTGGACGCGGTCCTCTCCGACCTTCCCCGGGACCTTCTGTCCCGGGTCGCGGCCGTCGCGGTCTCTGCCCAGCAGCACGGTCAGGTCTGGCTGAATCCCCGGGCGGAGGGCGCCTTCCGGGCCCTGCGTCTCGCGGGGGCCGGAAAGCCCGGGTCCCCGGGCTTGGCCGAACACCTGGCTTCCGCGCTGGCCTCGGGCCGAGCCCCCATCTGGATGAGCTCGAACGCCGCCCGGGAAGCCGGGGAGCTGAGGACGACCGCGGGCGGCGCCGACGCGATGACCGCCCTCTCCGGGTCGGACAGCCCCGTCCGCTTCACCGGGGCCGTCCTGCGCCGGCGGGCCCTGAGGGAACCCCGGACCTACGCCGCCTGCTCCCGGATCCACCTAATCTCCTCCTTCCTGGCCTCGGTGCTCGCCGGACGGCCGGACGCCCCGGCGGACTGGGGCAACGGGGCGGGCACGAGCCTGATGGACTGGGCGGCCAGGCGGTGGAGCCCCGTCCTTCTGGAAGCCGCGGCGGCGGGTCTTCCGGGAGGGGCGGAGGGACTACACGCACGGCTTCCGGCCCTGGCCCATCCCCTGCACGTGGTCGGGACGGCGGCGCGGTACTTCACGGAACGTTTCGGAATTCCGGACGACGCGGTCGTGGCGGCCGGGTCGGGGGACAATCCCCAGACCAAGGTCCTGTCTCCGGGAGGGCTCCTGTCCCTGGGCACCAGCTTCGTCCTGATGTCCGAAGGCGGCCGGCCCCATCCGAGCGCCAACGCGATGTACGACGGCCTCGGCCGTCCCTTCCTCTTCGGCTGCCGGACGAACGGTTCCCTCTCCTGGGAATCGGTGCGGATTTCCCACGGCCTGGCGGGGGACGACTTCTCCGCATCCGAGCGGGCCCTGGCCTCGACGCCCCCCGGATCCGTGCTGAGGATCCTTCAAGGAGAGCCGGAGTCCTTCCCGGAATCCCCGCCCCTGAACCTCGGGGGCCGGAAAGATTTCGCGGAGGATTATTCCGGCGCGGTCGACTCGGCCCTCGGGCTCCTTTGGCTCGGGTCCCGGCCCTTTTCCGGGGACCCGGCGGGCCCCGCCGCGGGAATCGCGGCGGCCGGCGGGGGAGCCGGAAGCGTGGAGGTACTCCGACGGGTGGCCGCGATCTGGGACCGGCCCGTGCGGCGGATCGGCCGGGCGGGCGCCGCGGCGGGCGCCGCCGTGGCCGCGGCCTCGGCCCGGATCTCCTCGGAGGAACGGGAGGAGTTCGCCGCCCGGGTGGCGGCCGTCGTCGCCGACCGGGGCCCTCCGATCCTCCCCGATCCTGCGTATCGGGCGGCCTACCACGGGGAGGAGGGCTACCTTCGGCACCTGGCCCGGTTCTTCGAATCGGCCTCCGGAAGAAGCCTGTAAGGAACCCGCCCCGAAGTCCTCCACACGGCCTCGAGGCCGGCCGCCGCGGATCTCGCCTTCCCGAGCCCGCCCCAGTATATTCTCAGGAGCAGGAGGCACCATGATCGAGACCATCCTGACCCGCCGGAGCGTCCGCTCCTTCCTTCCGGATCCCGTACCGCCCGATTCCCTTGAAGCGCTCCTGAAGGCCGGTTTCCACGCGCCCAGCGCCATGAACCAGCGGCCCTGGCACTTCGTCGTCCTGGAGGGCGAACGGCTCGAAGGTCTCCTCCGGGGATTGGCGAATACGCCGAAAGGAGCGCCCCTCGCCCTGGTCGTCTGCGTGGACGAGAATCTGGAACGCCTGACCCGTGCGGGGGATTCCGACGCCGCCGCGGCCAGCCAGAACATCCTCCTGGCCGCCCATTCCCTGGGCCTGGGAGCCGTCTGGAGCGCCGTGCTGCCCGGGTCCGAAGGGTTCGTCCGCGGCTACCTCGGCCTGCCCGAAAAGATCCGGCCGTTCTCGGTCATCCCCGTCGGCAAGCCGGCCCAGAAGCCGGCCCCGGTGGACCGGTACGACGGGTCCCGGGTCCACAGGAACGGGTGGTGAGAGCTTTTCAGGCTATTCCGAAGCGCGCCTGGGTGCAACCTGTATCGCCCGGATCGGAATTTAGGAGCCGTATCCGCCGGCGACGTAGTACCGATCACGTTTTGCGTTCCGCAGCCGTACACGGCCTCAGGCGGTCTGGGAAGGGGATTCTGTTGCTTTTTCGGCCGTAGGCCGCTGGATCATGTTCTCCATGCTTCGCTTGAGGTGCGCGGCCATGACGGCCCGGGCCCTGTTCTCGTCCCGTGATTTCATGGCTTGTATGATCTCGCCGTGCTCTCCGAAAGAAAGTCGCATATGGTCGATCGGACGAACGACGGTTCCGATCGAAAGACCGTTCCACAGCTGCACCAGGATGTTTTTCAGTTTCTTGTTCCCGGAATGCTCCCAGATGTACATATGCAAGGCCTGGTTGCACATGTTCGCTTTCGCGACATCCTGGTTCTCGATCGCCTTTCTCTGCTCTTCATGGATGTAGTCGAGTTCCGAGAAATCCGTGATCCGGCCGCACGCGCGGGCCGCGGCCTCGCATTCCAGGATGAGCCGCAGCTCGAAATGCTCCCGGATGCTTTCCGTCGAAACGTCCTTGACGATGGCTCCCCGGTTCACCCGAAGCTCCACGAGTCCCTCGCCGGCGAGGATCTGCAGGGCTTCCCGGACGGGCATCCGCGATACGCCCAGCTTCGCGGCTATGGCATCCTGGCCGAGTTCCTCCCCGGGAGCGAAACTGCCGGAAAAAATGGCGTTCCGGATCTCGGAGGCGACCCTCTCGCGGATCGGTAGGATGCTAATTTGCTTCAACATAAGAGGTTATCCTCGCACGTGGAGACTATATCATATATCCTTGATTAAGTAAATCGACCGAGCCGGGCGCGGCGCGGGACCAGGTTCCCGCAGGGAACGGGGATGTTCGCCCGGAAGACGAAAACGCCCTCCGCGACCCGGGAAAACCCGGACACGAAGGGCGTGGTCCTCAGCTAGAACGAGTCGGGAAATCCGGCCGCTTCGCCGCCCCTACTTGGCGGCGAACGCGGAATATCCGGTCCGGATCTCCGGTACCGTATCCAGCGCGACATACTGATCCTTGTCCCGGGAATACGAGGGCCATTTCAGGCCGCCGGGCAGGGAGGGATCCCCGGTACGCGCGAACTGCGCCCAGGTCTGCATCATGAACTCGGACATCGCGTCATCCGCGGGGCCGAAACCGGCGTCCGGGGTGACCGCACCCGCCCGCTTGCCGTAGTCGCCGAAATTCACCGGCGCTATCTTGCGCGGGTTCCCGAAAATGTAGCCGACGTCCAGGGAATGCCAAGCCTTGGCCCCATCCTTCCGCCAATTCTTGGGGAGGTAGGTGAACATGTACGGATAGACCGGCGACTTGAGCATCTTCATCTGGGAAACCACCGTCGATACGCCCTGGATGGCGTAGTCGGGGATGTCGGACTCCGTGAACCCCATCATGAGGGGAATGTCGTTCTGCTTTCCGTCCTTGAAGATCGCGGATACGGCATCCGGAAGGGCCCACCCGTCGATGGTGTGGTCCGCGGAATACTTCTCCTGCAGGCTCGTCACTATGATGTCCTGCCACTTCAGCGCACGCAGTGCGGCCAGGGCTTCCGGCCCGGTGCCGGTCACTCCCAGCTTTTCGGCGAGCGCGAGTCCGATCTTCTCGGCCTCCTTGAGGGGGGTGCCGTCCACGCGGCCGCTCATGATTATGGCCTTGTCGACCAGGCCCTTCGCGAGGGGCGAGGCCACGACCATCGCGGTCTTCGTTCCGCCGCCCGACTGCCCGAAGAGGGTCACGTTCCCGGGATCCCCGCCGAACGCGGCGATGTTGTCTTTGACCCACTTGAGGGCCGCCAGGATGTCGAGGTTTCCGTAATTTCCGGACACGCCCTGCGGGGATTCCGCGGAGAGGGCCGGATGGGCGAGGTAGCCGATCGGCCCGAGCCGGTGGACGACGCTTACCTGGATCACGTTTCCGGCGGCGGGAAGGAAGGGCATGTTGTAGATGTCGCGGCTGCCGGACTGGTTCGTCAAACCGCCTCCGTGGAGCCAGACCATGACGGGAAGTGGCTTGCCGTCCGTCCGGACCGGGACGTGGACGTTCAGGTAGAGGCAGTCCTCGCTCATGAAGGATTCCGGGATCGACCCGTACCGCTCCACGGTCGGGAAGCTCTGGGGCGGCCACTTGGTCAGGCCGGTGCACTCCCGGATGCCCGTCCAGGGCGTTACAGGCTGGGGAGCCTTCCACCGGAGATTCCCGACGGGGGGAGCGGCGTACGGGATGCCGCGGTAACTGATGACTTCCTTCCCGGGTTTTCCGTTGACCACGCCGGATACCCATCCGGACTTGGTGGGAACGGGATCCCGCAGCGGCAGGACCGCAGTCCCGTCTTCCGCCTCCCGGGTCCCGTTCGCGAACGAGAACCCGACGCAGGCGAGCGCCGCCAATGCCAGACAAACGACCCTCTTCATTCGATGCCTCCTTCGATACGTCGCTTCACCTCGGATATGAATACGGCGCCGCAAGCCTCCGGCCGTGCCGGGGCCTTCGACGCCGTTCCCGCTACTGGATGAACCGGACCTTCTCGGAGATCTCCGCCACCAGACGGTCCTTGCGCTCGTTGAACACCGCTTTGTTTTTCTTGAAAAGGTTATTCCCGTGGGCGTCGATCGAGACGATGAGGGGACCGAAGCCCTTGACCCGGTTCACCCAGAGGGATTCGGGCATGCCGAGATCCATCCACTCCACCCGCTCGATCTCCTCCACCTCCGTCGCGGCGAGCACGGCGCAGCCTCCGGGGAACACGCAATGCAGGGCCTTGTAGGTCCGGCAGGCCTCCTCGGTCTCCTCGGCCATGCCCCCCTTCCCGACGATGATCTTGACCCCGGTCTGACGGACGAACTCCTTCTCGAAGCGTTCCATGCGCATGCTGGTCGTGGGCCCGATGGAAACCATCTGGTACTTCCCGTCGGGCAGTTTCTTGACGATGGGGCCCGCGTGGAAGATGGCGAGCCCCTTGAGGTCCACGGGCAGTTCCCTATGGAACTCGATCAGGCGGCGGTGGGCCACGTCCCGGCAGGTCACGAGGATCCCGTCCATGTAGATGACGTCCCCGATCCGGATGTCCTCGAGATCGGAATCGGAAATGGGAGTGCGCAACACCTTGTTCACAGCCGTACTCCTTTGTGCGAGAGGATCTCGTAGCTCAAATCCTTGTCGAGCACGATGGCGCCTCGCCGATGCGCCCAGCAGCCCACGTTGATTCCCACGGAGATCGTGGAGGGATGCCGGGCGGCGCTCTCGATGTGGACGCCCATCACGCTCGAGCTTCCGCTCAAGCCCTGGGGGCCGATTCCGAGCCGATTGAGCCCGTCCTCGAGTAGGCCTTCCATCTCCGCCCCCCGGGGATTCGGGTTATGGGATCCCAGTGGCCTGAGCAAGGCGCGCTTGGACAGGATCGAGGCGTTCTCCACGGAGCCGGCGATGCCGATTCCGATCAGCAGGGGCGGACAGGCGTTGATGCCCCAGTCGACCATCGTGTCGAACACGTACTGGACGATGCCCTCGTATCCGGCCGATGGCATGAGGGTGATGGCGCGGCCGGGCAGACTGCACCCGCCGCCGGCCATGTAGGTCTCCACCTTCACCTTGTCGCTGCCGGGCACGATGTCCCAGTGGACGAAGGGCGCCCTCTCCCCGACATTCGTCCCGTCGTTCTTCTCGTCGAAGATGGCCACCGTATTGTGGCGCAGCGGCGCCTCGGCGGTGGCCCGGACCACGGCTTCCCGCAGGGCTCCGGCGATTTTTCCGAGCCCGGGAAAGTTCTCCCCCGCGCTCACGAAGAAATTGACCACCCCGGTGTCCTGGCAGGACGGCCGGTCCAGACTCGCGGCCAGGTCCTGGTTCCGGCTCATGGAATCGTACACGGATTTGGCCAGGGGCATGTGCTCGGCGGCCTTGAGCTCCGCGAGCTTCTTGACAATGTCGTCCGGAAGGATCTTTCCCGAAACCGCGAGGAACCGGGCAATAATGTCGGTGAATCGTTCGATGTCCATCCTGGTCGCTCCTATCGCGAGGTTTCCTCGCCTATCTCATGAGATTGGGTAGCCACATGGTGATCGCCGGGACGTACGTGAGTACGACCAGGTCCGCGATCAGCACCACCAGGAACGGGACGATCGCCCGGGAAAGACGGGCCATGGAAACCCCCGAGATCGTCGAGGCGACGAACAGGTCCACGCCCACGGGGGGCGTCAGGCAGCCGATCGCGAGGTTGCAGACCACGATGACGCCGAAGAAGACGGGATCGATGCCGAGCTGGATCGCGACGGGAACCAGGATGGGGGCCAGGATCGTGATCGCCGCGGAGGCGTTCAGGAACATCCCGGTGAAGAGCAGGAGGACGTTCACGAGCATAAGGAACACCGTGGGGTTCGAGGAAATGCTCACGAAGAACCGCGCGAAGGCGTCGGGTATCTGCTCCCGGGCGATGAGCCAGCCGAAGAGCCCCGCGGAATTCATGATGAACATGACGACCGCGGTGCTCACGATGGTGCTCTGCATGATCTTCGGGAAGTGGGAGACCTTCAGGTCCTTGTACACGAAGAACCCGATGAGGACGCCGTACAGGGACGCGATCGCCGCGGCTTCGGTGGGAGTGAAGATGCCACCGTAGATGCCGCCCAGGATGATCACCGGCATCAGGATTCCCCAGAGGGCGTCCAGGAAGGACTTGCCGAGTTTCCGCAGACCGCCGAAGGACGATCCTTTATAGCCGTGCCTCCGGGACACGAAATAGACGAGCACGGCCATCGTCGTGCCCATCAGGATGCCCGGGCCGAATCCTCCCAGGAACATGTCCCCGATCGAGACGCCGGCGATCACGCCGTACACCACCATCGGAACGCTCGGAGGGATGATGATGCCCGTCTCTCCGGCCGCCGCGATGATGGCCGCGGAGAAGGACCGGTCGTATCCGCGCTTCTCCATCTCCGGGAACATGACGGATCCCACCGCGGCCGTGGTGGCGGCCGAGGATCCCGAGATGGCGGAGAAGAACATTCCCGAAACGTTCGAGACGATCCCCAGGCCGCCCGTCAGCCAGCCCACAAGGGCGTCGGCGAACGCGACGAGCCGCTTGGAAACCCCGCCGTAGGTCATGATCGATCCGGCGAGCATGAAGAACGGGATGGCCAGGAGGGGGAAGGAATCGTTGGCCGTCACCATCCGCTGGACGACCACCAGGAGGGGGAGCCCGGACTGCAGGAGGGCGAAGGTCGTCGCCAGCCCCAGCGCCACGGCGATGGGCACGTTCAGGACGAGGAGGATCGCCAGGGATCCGAACAGGATTAGAGGAATCATCATTCCACCCCCTCACTCTTGATGATGTCGGGATTCATGAATTCCTCGTATCCGTTGTAGACGAGATTCATGAGCATGATCAGCCCGGACAGGGGAACGACCACGTACACGAAGCCCATCGAAAGCTCCATGGCCGCGGAGGTCTGATCCAAGGTCCGGATGGTCATCAAGATCCCGTACACGATCAGGATCAGGAAGAAGATCGCTCCGAGCCCGTTGGTAACCAGGATCGCTCCCCTCTTCAGTTTCCGCGGAAGATGGGCCACGACGATCTCGATGCTTACATGGGCTCGCTTGGCCAGGGCCACGGCGGAACCGAGGAACGCAGTCCAAACGAACAGAAACCTCGCGAGTTCCTCCGAAAAACTGAGGGAACTCTGGATCGCGTACCGGAAGACGACCTGCAGGATGACGAGAACCGACATCACCGCGGCCGCCAGGATCGCGATCCACAAAGTTCCCCGATTAACCGCATCCAGGAGATTCTTGTAGGCCTTCATAGGGTTTACTCCGAGGGGGGACGAGGACCGGCCGACCCGGGCCGATCCTCGTCGGAATGGGATCGGGAGACTCGCTACTTGGAACTGGAGATCTTGTCGATGAGGTCCTTCCCGATCACCTTGTAGTACTTTTCCCAGACCGGTCCCATCAGCTTCGAAAACTCGGCGATCTGCGCGGGGGACAACCGGGTTACCTGCATGCCCTTTTCCTGGCAGAGGCGGATGAACTCGTCGTCCTTCTCCGCGGAGAGTTTCCGGTTGAAGTCCCGGGCCTCCACCGCCGCCTTTTCAATAGCGGTCTGATAGGCCTTGGGGAGCTTCTTCCACGTGGCGAGGGAGAATACCAGCACCTCGGGGGAGTAGGAATGGCCGGTGAGGCTGACGTACTTCTGGACCTCGTAGAACCGGGAGGTGTAGATCTGGCCCATAGGGTTTTCCTGGGCGTCCACCGTCTTCTGCTGGAGGGCCGTGAAGAGCTCGCCCCGGGCCATGGGGGTAGGATTCGCCCCGAGGGCCTTGAACAGGTCGATGTACATCTGGCTTTCCATCACCCGGATCTTGATGCCCTTCATGTCCGCCGGAGTCACGATGGGCCGGAGGTTGTTCGTGATGTTCCGGAATCCGTTCTCCCAGGTGCTCACGATCTTGAGCCCCTTGGACTCTGCGCCCTCGTAGATCTTGTCCGCCAGGGGGCCGTCCACCACCTTGTAGACATGCTCCCGGCTCTTGAACATGAACGGAAGCTCGATGACCTGGGATTTCGGCACGAAGTTCGCAAGCACGGCGGCGGTACAGAGTGTCGCGTCCACCGTTCCGATCTGGAGCCCTTCGACCAGGTCCCGGGAACTTCCGAGAACGCTGTTCGGGAAGATCTCGATGTTCACGTTGCCGTCCGTCGCCGCCTTGACGAGTTCGGCGAATTTCAGGGCGGCCACCGCATAGGGTTCCTCCACCGGGGCGACATGCGCGAGCTTGAGGTTGTACTTCTTGGCCTGGGCGAAACAGACCGCAGGGACGACCGCGGCCGCGAGCAACAACAGGACCCATTTCTTCCACGTTCTCATACTTTCCTCCCGTTACGTTAGCCGTATATACGAAGATATCTTGGCTGGCATCCTGAACAGGTTTTGGATCCAATATCCTTAATCCATGATTTAATATCCTAAAGCCATAATAGGCCGCATCCCGGAATTGTCAAGCATTATTTTTGGCCGGGCTTTTTAGCAACCGTTCACCGGACGACATCCTCAAGGAAGGAGCCTCCGCCGGGCCGGGCCAAACGGAATGCGGATCCAAGTAGCTGAAACCTGCCTACTTTTAAGGAGGACTTGTAAGGCCCGGCCTACCTCAGGAATGGGCCGGTATTCTGGAACACCACCCGGTCCGTATCCATGCAGGACTCCCCGTTCGGACGGCTTCCCGGCTACCGAGCTACCGCCCCGCCCGGCTTCCTCCCCGCCACCGCCGCAAGGATCAGGGCGGCTATACCGTAGGTCCAATTCGAGCCCCGGGGAACGAGCCTGTACCCCAGGCGGGGGAAGACCGGCAGGGGGATCGTGGGGGCCGAGATCTCGGGCATGGCCAGGCGGCCGTCCGGCCCCGCGGCCAGGGAGTCGACCACGGACCGGAAGGCCATTTCCGCGGGGGCGCGGTAGGAGGAGGGCAGGTACCCCGCCGCGGCGGCATGCAGCCAGCCCGCGGCGATCAGGGCGGTGGCGCTGGATTCCCGGTAGGTCTTCCCGGGCGGAAGGAGTACGGTCTCCCACCACCCGTCGGGCCGCTGGAGGGGCAGGAGGGCCCGGCTGGTCCGGGAAAGGATGTCCAGGATGCCCGGACGCTCGGGATGGTCTTGAGGCAGGCGGTCCAGGATGCGGGGAAGCGAGGCGACGACCCAGCCGTTTCCCCGTGCCCAGTAGACTCGACCGGCGGGATGGGGCCGGGCCGCCCTCACCCACCAGCTGTGGCGCCACAGGCCGTCTTCGGGATCCTGGAGGCGGGCGGCGTACAGCCGGGGCTGCCGGGCCGCGAAGTCCAGGAGCTCCCGGTCCCCGGTCTCTGCGCCGTAGACCGCCGGGAACACGGACAGCATCATGAGGGAGTCCACCCAGATCGAGACCGGGTAGAGCCGGCCCTCCGGGGAGGAGCCCAGGTGGTTGGGCGAGTCGTCCAGGACCCGGGGGGCGTTCCGGATATAGTCCAGGACCTTGGCGGTCAGCCGTTCGCAGCCCCGGCCTGGGAGTTTTTTCTGCAGCCCGTAGGTCACCAGGCCCGGGGCGGCCGTGTCCGACTGGTCCACCCGGGGATCCCGGGCCGCCCAGTGGTCACCGAAGGCCCTCAGGAAGGGCAGGTACCGGTCCTCCCCGAGGACGCGGTCCAGCTCCAGCAGGGCGAAACCCAGGAGGGCTTCCCCCCACATCCAGCGCAGCCGGGAATCCGCGGAGACGGTAAAATCGTCGGCCAGCCGGACCACCCTCCGGAACAACACGTCGTCCATCGAACCGTCCTCCCGGGGCCGACCGGATTCGGGGCGGGCCCGGTCCGAGTATACCGGAGTCACGGAAGCCCTTCGAGGCCTCCGCCACGGGGTGCTGCCCGCCTCCCCTTGCGCGATTGCGGCCGGCGCTTTACTCTTTCGCTCAGGAAAGGTGACCCATGATGCGAAGGTTCGCCCCCGCGCGGCTTGCCGCGCTCCTCCTGGCCGTCCTGACCGTCTCCTGCGCCCCCCGGGGGGAGATCACCATCGGGTTCGTGGCCAGCCTGTCCGGGATGGACTACATGCTGGGCACGGAGGGCCGGGACGCGGCCTTCCTCTTCGTGGACAGGCTGAACGAGGAGGGCGGGATCGGGGGACGGAAGCTGAGGCTGGAACTGCGGGACCTGGCCAGCGACGACTCCCGCGCCCCCGACGCGGTGCGGGACCTGAAGGCTGCGGGAGCCGCCGCCATCCTCGGGTTCTTCTCCAGCTCCTCGGCCCTGCAGGCCCTGCCCGTGCTGGAAGAAACGGGGATCCCGGCGGTCAGTCCGACGTCCACCTCCGCGGAGCTGTCGGGCAAGGACGATCCCTTCTTCCGCACCATCATGACCTCCGCCCGGGACCCTGCGGTCCTGGCCCGGAGGATGAGGGAGTCGAGGCATTCCCGCGTCCTGTTCCTGGCGGCAGCCTACAACCGGCCGTACTACGAGACCTACCGATCCGGGCTCGTCCCCGAAGTCGCGCTCGTGGACACTGTCCTTTATAACCGCCTGGAGGAGATCGACTACGGCCGTCTCGAGGCCCTTGCCCGGGATCCCGGCTTCGACGCGGTCATGATCGTGGCGAGCTCCCTGGATTCGGGCACGATCGCCCAGAACCTGGTTCGGCAGGGCATCCGGAAGCCCCTGTACCTGAGCGGTTGGGCCGGGAACGAGGATGTCATCACCTACGGAGGAAAGGCCGTCGAGGGGGCCGTCCTTGTCCACCAGGTCGACCTGGACCGGGCCTCCACCTATCCCCTTTCGGTACTGTACAAGAAAACCTTCGGCGTCTCTCCGGGGTATGGAGCCCTGGAGACCTGGGACTCCCTGATCTTCCTGACCGAGGGGTTGAAGGCCGCCCGGGGAGACCCCGGGAAGCTCCGGTCCACCCTCCGGGGGATTCGGTCCTTCGAAGGCACCCTGGGCACCATACGCATGGACGAGTTCGGGGACGCCTTCCGACCCCTGTACCTGAAGCGGATCATCGGAGGCCGGTTCGTCGTGTTGGGCCGGGCGGATTGACCCGTGCGTGAACGATTCCGGGTCACGTCCTTCCTCGGCACCCTGTTCAGCGTGATCGTCCTTTCCTCCCTGTCCATCATGGGAGTATCCCTGGAGCGCTTCGTGCGGGCGGACCTGACCCGCCACGCGGAGGAATCGAACGGGCTCCTGGCCGCCAGCGTGGCCCACGAGATCTCGGCCTTCCTGGACCTGCATTTCATGGGGCTCTCGCTCCTGCGTTCCAGGGATTTCCGTCCGAAGGGGGTCGACCTCCTTCACGAAGCCTACCCCGCCTTCGACACGGTCCTGTTCACCGACTCCTCGGGCCGGGTCTCCCGGGCCTCCATGGGCTCCGGGGATGCGGGGTTCGACTTCTCCTTTCGGGAGTACTTCCGGATCCCGTTCGAGACCGGGGCGGACTTCGTGTCCCGGCCCTTCGTTTCCGGAATCCGGTACACTCCCTCCGCGGTCTTGGCCCATCCGATCCCGGACGGGGTCGCCATCGGGTATATCGACCTGGGCTTCCTGGGGGACTTCCTTTCGAGTCTGCCCTCGAGCCAGAACCGGTCCATCTCCGTCGTGGACGACCGGGGAGCCTTCGTGGCCCACAACTCGAACCTTCCCCTGTCCGGCCGGGAGGACATCGCCGGTCTGGAACCCTGGTTTCGGGAACGGGATATACAAGCCGGGTCCGGAAGCACGCTGGTCACGAGACGGGAGGGTTCCGAAGAACTCCTCTCCTGGGCTTCCACGTCCGGCCCCTCCGGGTGGACGGTCATCGTCTCGGAACCCTCCGCCCGGGTCTTCGCTTCCCTGCTCGCGTTCCGGATCTCCCTCGTCCTGGTCCTGGTCGCCTACGCCGTCCTTTCCCTGCCCCTCATCCTGGGCAGCGTCCGGCTGGTGCGCCGGGACCTCGCCGCCCTGGCCCGGTTCTCCCAGGACATCGCCGAGGGAAGAACGGAGGCCGTCCTGACATTCAAGGGTTTCCGGGATTTCTCCCTGCTGGCGTCCAATCTCGTCCGGATGGGACGCGCCATCGGGGAGCGGGAAACCCGGCTCCGGGAGAACGAGCGGCGGCTCCTCGAAACGCTGGATTTCATGCCCGTTCCGGTGATCCTGCTGGCCCGCGACCAGCGGATGGAGTTGATGAACCGCGCCTTCTCGTCCGTCTTCGGCTGGGCCCGGGAGGACATCGACACCGCCGAGAAGTGGTGGTCCTCCGTCTACCCGGATCCCCGGTATCGAGAGGAAGTCCGGACCTTCTGGCAGGAGTACATCGACCGACTGGGAAGGGGAGAGCGGACGGAGGCGCCCTTCCGGGGCCGGCTCCGCTGCAAGGACGGCTCCTGTCGGAGCGTGGTGGGCCAAGCCGCCCTGATCGCCGAGGGATTCGTCGTGACGTACGTGGACATGACGGAATCCGAGCAGGCCGCGGAGCGGACCGCGGCCAGTCTCCGGGAAAAGGAGATCCTGCTCAAGGAGATCCACCACCGGGTGAAGAACAACCTCCAGGTGGTCACCAGCCTACTTTCTCTCCAGGCCTCCGGTGATCCGGAGCAGGTCCGGCTCTTCTCGGATTCGATCAACCGCATCCAGGTCATGGCGGGCATCCATGAACTGCTCTACCGCTCCCGGGACCTGGCGCATATCGACCTGGCGGAGTACGGGGAGACGATCGTCCATTGGCTCGCCTCCACCTATTCGGTGGGCTCCTCCGCGCCGGAACTGGAACTCCGGATGGACCGGATCGAGCTGGATATCGACAAGGCGGTACCCTGCGGGCTGATCATGAACGAGATCCTGACGAACACCCTGAAATACGCGTTCCCGCCGGACCACCCCGCCCCGCGCATCCGGGTCCGTGCCGCCCGGGATACGGAGGGCTTCGTGGTTCTGGAGCTTTCCGACAACGGCACGGGGCTGCCGCCGGATTTCGATCCCGAACGGAGCTCCACCCTGGGTTTCCTGCTGATCCGGTCCCTCTGCCAGCAGATCCGGGGATCCTGGTCCCTGGATCGATCCGGGGGCACGGGCTGGACCATCCGGTTCCCCGTCTAGCGCTCCGGACGGATGAACAAGATACGACGAGGCCGGGGCTTCCACCCCGGCCTCGCCGTTCTTTCAGAGCCGGATTCCCGGTTTCACGTGGCTTCGCCCCCCGGCTCGGCGGTTCCGCCCTCGGCGTCCGGGCCGTCCGCGCCTTCCTTCATGAATTTCCGCAGCTCCCTCCGCCGTTTGCGGTCCGCCCGGCCGCCCTTGTCCCCGTGCCCGGATCCTTTGAACAGGATCGAGCTCAGGATCAACAGCCCCCAGGCCTGCCAGTAGCCGACGCGCGGCAGGCCGAAGATGGCCGGCATGAGCCAGTTCCAGAGGGACATCACGACCCAGCCGATCAGGACCAGGAATCCGGCTCCCAGGATCGCGAAGCCGATCACGATCAGGACCTTTTGGGGAACGCTGCGATCCTCCCACCACGCGTCGGGCCGGCATTCCCCGTCCTTCATCCTCTCACCCATAGTCTTCCTCCTCATTCCTCGATCCAGTGCCTCAGGGCGCGGGCCAGGTTCGCCAGGGCGTACCGTTTCCGGGCCATGAGGGTATCCATGTTCTCCCCCGTCGTCTCGGCGATCTCCTTGAACGTGAGGCCCCCGAAGACCTGCGCCTCCAGCACCTTTCTCTGGGGGGCGGGCAAGGCCCGCAGGGCGTCGTTCAGGGCTTCCGCGAGGCTGTCCCGCACGTACTCGTCCAGGGGATCCAGGCCCGTCCCGGCTATGATCTCGCGAAGGGTCTCCTCGGTCACCTCCACCCTCGAGGCGGAGCGGACCTTCTCCCGCCTCCACAGGTCCGTGACCCGCCGGGTGAAAAGCCAGTTGATCCAGGCCGGCAGGTTCCGGATGCCGGACACCAGGGGCAGGCCCTCCAGGGTCTCGGCATAGACGTCCTGCACCAGGTCCTCGGCTTCCTCCCAGGTCCGCCCCGCGGCCCGCAGGCGCGCCAGCAGGCGGGGCTTCTCGGCCCGGTAGGCTTCCGTGAGGCGTCTTCGGGATTCCGTTTCGTCGGACTCGGCTTGGTTCTTCATGGTCTTCATGCATATCGACGGACGGGGGACTGTTTTCGTGTACGGAATCGGAAATCCTTCAGGACTCCACCCGGTTCCTGCCCGCGTCCTTGGCCCGGTAGAGGGCCCGGTCCGCGCGCTCCAGGAAGTCCTCGGCGCTTTCCCCGCCTCCCAGGCGGGCCGCGCCGATGCTGACGGTGACCCGGGCAGTCTTGCCCGGCCGGGGCTCGAAGGCGGACCGGGCGAAGCGGTCCCGGATGCGCTCCGCGATGGCCCGGGCGGTCGCCAGGTCCGCCCCCCTAAGGATGGCCGCGAACTCCTCGCCCCCGTAGCGGCAGGGCGCGTCGCAATCCCGGAGGCTGGCCCGGATCACGGCCCCCAGCTCCGCCAGCACCCGGTCGCCCGCGGGATGTCCCCACTCGTCGTTGTAGTCCTTGAACCGGTCCACGTCCAGCATCAGCAGGGACAGGCCGGATCCCTCCCTCTCGGCCTCCCCCACGGCCTGGACCAGGGCCGCGTTGAAATGCCGGCGATTGAAGAGTCCCGTGAGCTCGTCGGTCACGCTGGCGAAGCGGAACTGGCGTTCCCGCTCCCGGGCGCGGCGCTCTTCCTCCCGGAGGATGCGGATTCGCTGGCCCAGGGCGAAGGACAACAGGACGGACTGGGCCGTGGTCCCCGCCAGCACGGAATGGAAGGTGAACAGGGTATTGGGCAGAAGGCCGTAATTCCGCAGGATGAATACCCCGGCCGCGGCCAGGAGCAGGGACGATGAGGTCAGGAACAGGAGGGCGGGGCGGAAGCCCCGGACCAGGGCCGCGACGGAGGCGGTGATCAGGAGGGGCATCTGGACCTGGGCCAGGAAGTACGCCAGGCGGTTTCCCTCCCGTACGCGCCCCGCCAGGCTCATGAGCGCCACGAGGGCCATCCCCGCCAGGGCCGCCCGGAAGGCCCGATCGTGCCGGGGGGCGTTCCGGGGTGTATCCAGGAAGGCCCGGGCGAACTGGACCATGCCGGCGTTCATGAGGACGAACTGGATTAGGACATTCCGGATCAGGAAGACGCCGACCGACGGGAAGAGCCATCGGACGATTCCGGCCAGGGTCGCCTGGTAGAGGAGCTGGCAGAGGAGGTACAGGACGAAGAGGCCGTAATGGCGGTCTCCCAGGGCCAGGTACAGGAAACCGTTGTACAGGAGCATCGCCCCCAGGCCCCCCAGGCAGGTTCCCAGGAAGAGGAACAGGGCCTGCTCCCGGCGGGAGTGGGCGGTTTCAGAATGGACATACAGGTCGAAGGAGATCTCGTGGCTCGAGGCCACCTCCAGGAAAACCGGACGGCCCGGGTCGAGGTCCGGGGGCAGACGGAAGCCCGGCCGGCCGAAGGGGACGGGTCCGCGGGAAGGGGGGTCCCAACCGGCGGCCAGGATCCGCACGTCCCCTCCGGTAGATCCGGAAACGGGGACGTAGAGCCGGGCGGTCCTCAAGGCCGGATTGTTGATCTCAAGGTACCAGGCGGCTCCCGGCGGCGCCCCGGGGCGAAGCTCCATGGAAAGGCGAACCCATAAGGACGGACCCTCGGCCGGGTCGAAGCGGAAGGACCGCCGCTCGCAGGACAGGAAGGCTGCGCCCCGCGAGACCCGCGCGTACCCTTCCTCTCCCGCGGCGTCCACCCGGCATTCTGCGTAGGGCCGCGCCGCGACGGACTTCCCCTCCTCCGGCAGGACGAGGGCGGGGGTCGCCGAGACGGGCCGCGCGAGGATCGCCGCCGCGAAGAAAAAGAGGACCGCATTCCGGAATCCGCCCTGTCGCGCGCTCGGGTCCATTTCCTTCAGTATAGCGGATCGGCGGAGGAACTCCAGGATCCGCCGTCAGGGCAGGTCGACCCGGATCCCCTCCTCCGCGGAAAGATAGGCCGCGTAGATCACCCGGACCGTGTCTTCCGCCAGCGCAAGGCCGCTCTCGGGCTCGCGGCCGGACCGGAAGCAATCGATGAAATCCGTGAGCTCCGCGTCGTAGCCCCGGACCCAGTCCTCGTCGGGGGCCGGGAAGTTCCAGCCCCCGTCGGTTTCCAGCTTTTCCTGGATGTACTCTCCCGCGAAAATGCCGGGACGCGGCGCATAGACCTTCAGGGTATCGCTGGGGTTGATGTTCACCTGGAGGACCGCGTTGGAGGCGTATATCGAGACGGAGTTCCGGACTCCGCCCAGGACTCCGTCCGAGGAGTGGATGGTGGCGTGGCTCCCGTCCTCGAAGGTGACGAGTGCGCAGGCCCAGTCCTCCACGTCCTCCCAACCGGCTTTCAGGAAGTGTTCCGCCTCCCCGAGGAAGGAGGGCATCTTAGTGTGGGTGCCTGTCTCCGCCGTTACGCGTACGGGGCGGATGGGCCGGCCGTCCCGCCGGAGGCCCTCCCGGCGCTTCAGGTGGAGCACGGCCCCGATCGGGTGGGATCCCAGGCGGATCAGGGACCCGCCTCCGGCCCGGGACCAGCGGCGGGCGTACTCCGCGTGGGACCCCGAGTGGCTCTCCTCGGCCCGGAGGTCCAGGATGGTCCCGCCGGCCCGGTCCAGTAGGCGGCGGGCCTTGGCCAGGGGCGGGGCGTAGACGAAATTCTCCGCGTACCCGAACCCGACCCCCGCGGCCCGCACCGCCTCCCCGCAGGCCCGGACGTTGGCCAAGGCCTCCTGGAAGAGCCCCTGCTTGGGCAGGAGTCCCGCCGCCTCGGCGCCCGAGCCCTCCCCGAAGGCCCCGGTGAGGGGCTTCTCGCAGATGACGTGCTTGCCCGCCCGGGCCGCCGCCGTGATCATGTCCCGGTGCCGGTCGTTGGGGGCGCAGAGGTCCACGGCTTCCACCTCCGGGTCGCGGATCAGCTCCTCGAAGCTGTTATAGGCTCGGGGGTAGGACCATTTCGCGGAGAAGGCCCGGGCGTTATCCGGGCGGCCCGAGGCGCAGCCGGCGATCCGGAAGGAGGGTCCGGCGATCTGCGCGTAGGTCTGGGCGTGGATCTCGGCGACGAATCCCGTGCCGACGATCCCGATGGACAGAGGCTTCATGGTACCTCCCGGGGCCGGTTCGCCCCGGGGCATTGTAGCACGGCCGGGGGAATACGGGGCGGGAAGGACCGCCGGAACCGGATCAGGTCGCTTTTCGGATCCGGTTCAGGGACTCCTCGAGGTGCGATTCCATCCGGGAAGCGGCGAACCGCGAGGACCTCCGATCGGCCTTCGGCGGAACGACGGTAATCAATGCATATAACATATATTGCTGTTGACATTTTATGCATCTTGCACAACAATGCATTCCATGAGAACCCTTTCCCCTCGGGAACCGCGATGAGCGTCGCGACCATCCGGGAGTTCCGCCGGACCCTGCGGACCCTCGAACGAGAGGTGGACCTGGCCCTGCAGGCCCAGACCGGGTGCTGCGGAGTCTCCTCCGCGCAATGCCACCTGCTCCTGACCCTGGAGGAATCCGGCCCCTCCAGCGTCGGGGACCTCGCGGCCGCCCTGGAGCTCGACTCCTCCACCCTGTCCCGGACGGTGGACGGCCTGGTGAGGGCCGGCCTGGCCGAGCGGCGGGAGGATCCGGAGAACCGGCGCAGGCAGATCGTGTCCCTGAGCGGGGCCGGCCGGGAGAAGGCCGACTCCATCAACGGACTCTGCGACCGCTACTATCGGCGGTTGCTCGGTTCCCTCCCGCCCGCCGAGGCGGACGTCCTCCACAAGGCCCTGCCGATCCTGGCCCGGGCCCTCCGGTCCTTCCGCCTCGCGGAGGGCTCGGCCGCGTGCTGCGACCGGTCCGGGAGGCCGTCATGATCGACCTTGCGCGGAGAGCCGCCGGCCCCGCCGAGCGCCAGGCCGGATTCGCCGCCCTCCGGGAGCTCCAGGTTCCCTGGGTGGAGCGCTACCTGATACGGGAGGGCCGGACCGTCCCGGTCGTCCGCACCCGTCTGTCCCTCCGGGACCGCCGGGGCACCCTCAAGGTCCGCTGGGGCTTCGGCCGGGGGACCTACCGCGTCCTTCCCGGACTCTACGCGGCCGGGGAGCCCGGCCCGGACTCCCCGGTCTTCGTCTCCGCCAACTACAAGCTGAGCTTCGACACTCTCCGGTCCAACCTGGCCGGCATCGACGGGTGGATCCTGGTCCTGGACACCAAGGGCGTCAACGTATGGTGCGCCGCGGGAAAGGGAACCTTCGGCACCGGGGAGCTGGTCTCGCGGATCGCCAAGACGCGGCTGGGCGCCCTGGTCCGGCACCGGGAGCTCGTCCTGCCCCAGCTGGGGGCGACCGGGGTCTCGGCCCCCGAGGTCGCCCGCCGGGCGGGCTGGCGGGTGGCCTGGGGGCCCGTGCGGGCCGAGGACATCCCGGCCTGGCTGGCCGCCGGGCGCATCAAGACTGAGGGCATGCGCACCATGACCTTCACCCTCCGGGAGCGGCTGGCGGTGGCCCCGGTGGAGCTTGTCCACTCCTGGCCCCTGACCGTCGCGGGGCTGGCCCTGGCGGCCCTCTACGGGCTGCCGGCCGACGGATCCTGGGCCTCCCGGACCCTGCCCGCGGCCGTCCTCCTGGGAGGCCTGGCCCCGGTGGGCGCCCTGGCCTTCCCCGCCCTCCTGCCCGGGCTGCCGGGCCGGGCCTTTTCGGTCAAAGGGGCCGCTCTGGGCGCGGCCTGGGGGGCCGCCTGCGCCGCCCTCTTCGGCCTTCCGCCGTCCGCGGCCGCCGCGGGCGTCCTGGTGGCCGCTCCGGTGACGGCCTTCCTAGGCATGAACTTCACGGGCTCCTCCACCTTCACCTGCCAGACCGGGGCCTTGCTGGAGGTGGAGAAGGGGTTCTGGCCCATGGCCGCGAGCCTCGCGGCCGGACTGGCCCTGGGCGTCCTGACCCGGGCCTTCGGAGCCTAGGAGGACGCGATGCTGGACGAATACCTGATGAACGGAAGCAGCCTTCGCCTCGATCCGGATGCCTGCGTCGGGTGCGAAGCCTGCGTCGACGTCTGCCCCCACGGGGTGTTCCTCGTGGAGGAAGGGAAAGCGCGGATCGCGAACCGGGGCGCCTGCATGGAGTGCGGGGCCTGCGCGTTGAACTGCCCCGCGGCCGCCCTGACCGTCCGGGCCGGGGTGGGCTGCGCCGCGGCCATCATCCTGGGCAAGCTCCGGGGAACCGCCCCCTCCTGCGGGGACGGCGGATGCTCCGGGGACCGGCAAGCCGGCTGCTGCTGAGGCCGCGAACCGGGGAACGGGAGTACGCATGGAATCGAACGGATCGACCGGCCCCGTCGTCGTCCTCACGGGCGGGACCCGGGGCATCGGGTACGGCCTGGCCGCGGCCTTCCTGGAGCGCGGCTGCTCCGTAGTGATCTCCGGCCGGGACGGAGCCTCCGTCGCGAAGTCGGTCCGCCGACTCGAAGCCGCGGCTCCCGGGCGCGCGGCCGGAGCGGCTTGCGACGTCCGGGAATTCCGGGACGTCCAGTCCCTCTGGGACTTCGCGGCGGGCCGGTTCGGCCGGGTGGACGTCTGGATCAACAACGCCGGGATCGGCCAGCCCCAGTCCGACGTGGACGCCCTGGATCCGGACCTTGTCGGGAACATCTTCGCCACGAACTGCGCGGGGGCCCTGTACGGCTGCAAGGTCGCCCTGGCGGGCATGAAGGCCGCGGGCCGAGGGGCCGTCTACAACATGGAAGGCCTGGGATCCGGAGGGGAGATCGTACGGGGCACGACGGCCTACGGGGCCTCCAAGCGCGCCCTGGCCTACATCACCGACTCCGCGGCCCGGGAGGCCCGGGGCACCGGCGTGATCGTCGGGGCCATCCGTCCCGGCATGACGGCCACGGACCTCATCACCGCCGAGTATCGGGGCAAGCCCGAGGAGTGGGTCCGGGTCCGCCGGATCTTCAATATCCTCTCGGACACGGTGGAGACCGTATCGCCCTGGATCGCGGACCGGGTGCTCCGGAACCGCAGGAACGGTGCCCGGATCGTCTGGCTGACGGGCGCCAAGGCCGCCGGCCGCTTCCTGACCGCGCCTTTCGTCCGCCGCTCGATCTACCCGGACCTGCCCTGACGCGGCCGGGGCGGGCCCGAGAAACCCGGCGAGGTACCGGGCTCGCCCCCTTTCGGTGAACCCTTCCGTCAAATCCAGCCCGCCGCGGCGGCCAGGTCGAAACCCCAGCCGGCCAGGATCGCCCCGATCCAGAGCACCGCGGTCACGAGTCCCACGACCCTCCAGCGGGCGATCGTCAGGGCGCCCGTGATCGCGCCGACCGAGGTGCCCGAGCCGGCGATCAGGAAGGCCATCACCGCCCCCCGGGTCATGCCCGAGTCCAGGAAGGCCCGGACCAGGGGAAGGGAGGCCTCGGAGTTGACGTAGAGCGGGAGCCCGAGGGTAGCCGCCAAGGGAACCCCGTACGCCCTGCCCTCCCCGAAGAGGGCGGAGATCCAGGACGCGGGGATGAGGCCGTTCAGCAGGTACCCGAGGAAGGCGAAACCCAGGAACATCGGGACGAGGGCCCGGGTAACCTCGGCCGCGGCGAGCAGGAACTCGAGGGTCCGGGAGACGAGGGGCCCGGGCCGAGGCGAGGGGGCGGTCGCCGCCGCGGCGCAGCCGCAGGCGGAGGACGCGTCCCGGTACGGACCGGCGGACGCATCGGACGGGCGGGCGGGGCCGGCCGCACAGGCGCAGGCCGCCGCGGAGGTCGGGATCGGGTTCCGGATCGGGGAACGCGCCGCGGCCCGGCCGCCGGGCACCGGGGAGGGAGCGCCGGCGATCGTGAACCGGGTCTGTCCCTTCAGCCAGCCGCGGCTCTCCAGTACCGCCGCCACGCCGCCTCCCCCGAGACCCAGGAGGATCGAGGAAGCGAAGAACCAGATCGCGAAGGGCCATCCGAAGAGGCCTGCGCTGTAGACCAGCTCTCCCGGGGAGCTCAGGGGCGAGGCGACCATGAAGGCCACCACCGGGGCCAGGGGCATTGCGCCGGCCATCATGCCCAGGACCACGGCGGTGGTCCCGCAGGAGCAGAAGGGCGTGGTCACCGCGGCCGCGGTGGCCGCGAAGACCCCGGCGCCCCGGAAGCGGAGCAGGAAGGCGGAGACCCGGTCGCTCTTCAGGAAGGCCTTCAGGGCGGCCGCGGTCAGGATGCCCGCCAGAAGGTAGGGCCAATTGTGCGACAGGGATACGAGGGTCTGGGAGACCGCGTGGCGGAACAGGTCGACGATCGATTCCATAGGTACCTCCGGTGATTTCGGTTCCGACCGGACTGACGATCGGGCGTGCCGGAGGATGCGGAAAATCGTTCGGGGCGGGGCCTAGTTCGCCCCGGGAGACGCGGGGCGGGGGTTCCCGGACGCGGGCCGGGACGCCGAGGCCGCGCGGCGCAGGTCGCACTCGGCGCAGCGCTTCTCGTAGTTCACGATCCCTCCCAGGCGGTCCAGTTCGAAGTGGCAGCACTCCAGGAGGGAGGCCTTGAGCCGTTCCCGGGCGCGCAGGACCCGGGATTTGGCGGCGGACAGGGATATTCCGGACCGGCGGGCGTAGTCGGCGACCGACAAGCCCTCGTACTCGACCGCCGTCAGGGCTTCCCGGTACGGCGCGGGGAGCTCCTCCGCGGTCTCCCGCAGGGAGAAGGCGATCCGGGCCTCCGGATCCTCCTCCGCCTCCGCGGCCCCGTAGGGAGAGGGGATCCCGGGATCGGAATCGAGAGGCTCGTGCCGCTTCCGGGACCGGTAGTGGTCGATGACCAGGTTGCGTGCCACCCGGTAGATCCAGCGTTCCAGGGAAGTCCACTCTTCCAGACAGCAGAGCCCCGTATGCACCCGCACGAAGAGCTCCTGGAGCAGGTCCTCCGCGTCCTCGGGGGAGGAAACCTTGGATCGGAGGAACGCGAGCATCCTGTCCTTGAGCCGGTCCCATACAAGACGGACGTGGGAGGGATCCATGCCGACTTCTCCTTCGCGGATTCGCGGCGGACCCGCCGCGGCACCCAGTCTACGATTCCGTACCGGGGACGGCAAGCCGCCTCCGATTCCCCGCCACAAATCCCGATTCCCGATGTACAATCGTGTACGTACACGGGGAAAGGGATGTCGAAATCCAAGATCGCAGTGAGGCCGCCCCGCCGCGTTCCCTCGGGAGAGGCCCGGACCCTCAGCCTCCGGTTCAAGCTGATGGTGTATTTCCTCGTCATCCTCGCCCTGCCCCTGGTCACCCTCGGCATCATCGGTCCCTCCCTCTACGCGAGCTCCCTGGAACGCGAGTCGATGTCCTATACCGAGAAGATGATCGGGCAGGTCACCATGAGCATCGAGCTTAGGGTCCTGGAGATGGAGAAGCTCATCGACCTTGTCTCCCAGATGGTGCCCGTCGCGGCCTTCCTGGAGGAGGGGGACGCCTCCGATGCGGTGCGCGGGGAGATCCGTAGGATCGTCTCCTCCGTGGTCGGGACGCATCCGGAGATCGCGGGACTCCTGGTCGTCACGGACCGGGGCGCCTGGGAAGGCGAGGGCTTCGCCCGCACCACCCGGGATCCCCTCACCGAGGAGCGATGGTATACGGAAGCCCGGACGGCCCCGGGACGGGTCAGCCTGGCGGCCCGGCCGATCGGGCGTAACATCCGGAGCACCCGGCGTTTCGGGGCCGACGAAGTCGTCTCCATCGTGAAGGCCGTGACCGGGGAGCGGGACGGGAGGGTCCGGGGCGCGATCCTGGTGGACATGAAGCTATCCTACATCGAGGAGCCCTTCCGGTACGCATCCCTGGGCAAGACGGACTTCCTGTTCATAGCCGACGCCCGCGGCGAGATCGTGTACGCCCCGGTCAACGAGGTGGTGTACCGTATCCCCCTGGCCCCCCTGGAGGACGGGGCGTTTTCCGGCCTGGTGCGGGTCGGCCGCGGGGCCTACCAGGTCCTGGCCCGGGGATCGGAATACACGGGCTGGAGGACCGTGGGGGTGTTCTCCCTGGCGGAGACCCTCCAGGAGGTCAGCCTGGTCAAGTACTGGACCTTCCTGATCGGGGGGATGACCATGGCCCTGGCCATCGTCATGGCCTTCTTCTTCATGTCCGCGGTAACCAAGCCGGTCCTGCGCCTGCGCAGCCTCATGAAGCGCGTGGAGCAGGGGGACCTGGCCGTGCGCTTCGCGGGAGCCGGCGGGGACGAGATCGCGGAGCTGGGGCTGGGCTTCGACGAGATGATCGAGCGGATCCAGAGCCTCATCGAGCAGGTCTACCGGGAACAGCAGTCGAAGATGGAGGCGGAGCTGCGCATCCTGCAGGAGCAGATCAAGCCCCATTTCCTGTACAACACCCTGGACACGATCCAGTGGATGGCCCAGGAGCACCGGGTGGACGACGTGGTCTGCATGGTCGGGGCCCTGACCAGCCTGTTCCGGATCGGCCTGTCCAAGGGGCGGGAGATCATATCCCTGCCGGACGAGCTCGAGCACGTGCGGAGCTACCTCTGCATCCAGAAGATGCGTTACGAGGACAAGTTCGAGTACGAGGTCCTCGAGGGGGAGGGCCTCCGGGGCCTCCGGGTCATGCGGCTCATCCTCCAGCCCCTGGTGGAGAACGCGGTCTACCACGGGATCAAGGAGAGGAAGGGCCCGGGTTCCCTGGCCGTGGAGACCCGCATCGAGCACAGGCCGGACGGCCGGGGCTCCGACCTGATCCTCGCGGTCCGGGACGACGGGGTCGGGATGGACGAGGCCCGGGTCGCCCGGCTCAACGCCTCCCTGGAGAACGGGGCGGTCGCGGACCTCGGGGGCTACGGGATCCGCAACGTCCACGAGCGGATACGGCTGACCTTCGGCAAGCCCTACGGGCTCTCCTTCCGGAGCTCCCCCGGCCGGGGCACCGTGGTCACGATCCGGCACCCGATCCTGAGTTCGGAGGATGCCTGACATGTGGAAAGTGCTGATCGCCGACGACGAGCCCAAGATCCGCCGGGGGCTCCGCTCCCTGGTCTCCCGCTGCCGGGACGACCTGGAGGTGGTGGCGGAGGCGGAGGACGGGGAGGAGGCCTACGCCCGGGCCCTGGAGCGGGAGCCGGACATCCTCATCATCGACGTGCGCATGCCCCTCAAGGACGGCCTCGCCCTGATCGAGGAGCTCAACGCCGCCCTGCCGGGCAGGATCGTCATCATCGTCTCGGGGCACGACGAGTTCGAGTACGCCAAGGCGGCGGTGAAGCTCCACGTATTCGAGTACGTCCTGAAGCCCGTGGACGCGGAGGGCTTCAAGGCCGTGATCGAGCGCGCCGTGGCCGAACTGGAGGCCCGGCGGGACAGCGGCAAGTACGCCGTCTGGGCCCGGGAACAGCTGGAGCGCAACCTGCCGGTGCTCCGGGAGCGTTTCCTGCGGGACTGGATCACCGGGACCCTCTCGCGCACCGAGATCCTGGAGGGCCTGGCGTTCCTGGGCATCGAGCTGGCCTCCCCCGCCGCGTTGATCGCCGCCCGGTTCGCCGAGCGCGGCCCCGCGGGGACCGCGGGGGGCGACCGCGGCCGGAAGCTCGCCCTGGTGGCCATGCGGACGGTGCTCGCGGAAGCCCTGCCCCCCGAGGGCACCTACATCTTCGAGGACGACACGGAGACCGTCCTGGCCCTGACCCCCGCCCTCCGGGAGGACGAGCTGTCCGCGGCCGTGGAGGCCATCGAGCGCAGGGCCGGGGAGCAGGTCTACCAAATCCCGTCCATCTCGACGCGCTCGATCCCGGATCCCGTGGAGGGCGCCTGCGACGCCTACGACGAGGTGCGAGGGGAGCTGGCGGACGGCGACGGCTGCGAAGCCTTCGTGGTCCTCGCCCGAAACTACATCGACAAGCACTACTGGAACCCGGGGCTCTGCCTGGAGGACGCGGCCGCGGAGCTCCAGATCAGCCCCGGATACCTCTCCCGCCTCATGAAGCGGGAGACGGGGTTCTCCTTCGTGGAGTACCTGAACCGCATCCGGGTCCGGAAGGCGACCCTGCTCCTGAGCGATCCCGCGGCCAAGGCCTTCGAGGTCGCGGAACGGGTCGGTTACAAGAGCCAGCACTACTTCAGCCGCGCCTACAAGAAGGTGACCGGTTCGGCCCCCACCGACCGGCGCAAGGGGGCGGCCCCGTGAAACCGCGGTCTGTCCTTCGGGTCCTGGCCTGCGCCCTGGCCCTGGCGGCAGCCGCCTGCGGGGGGCGTCCCCCCGCCAGCGAGAGCGGGGTGCGCTTCCTCATCGGGGTGTCCCAGGCCAACCTGACGGAGCCCTGGCGCATCGCCATGAACGAGGAGATCCGGGAGGCCGCGGCCCGGGAGAAGGGCCTGCGGGTCATCTACGCGGACGCCGCGGATTCCAGCGTCCGGCAGATCGAGGACGTCCGGCGCCTCCTGGGCTTCGGCATCGACCTTTTGATCGTGTCCCCCACGGACTCCCAGGCCCTGACCCCGGTCGTGCGGGAGACCTACTCGCGCATCCCCGTCATCGTCCTGGACCGGGCGGTGGAGGGCTACGACTACACCCTGTTCATCGGCCCGGACAACGAGCGCCTGGGGCGGGAGGCCGGAAGGGTCGCCTCCGGGCTCCTGGGGCCCGGGGGCGGGGACGTCCTGGTCATCGAGGGCCGCTCGGGCTCCCCCCCCCGCGGTCGAGCGGAGCGAGGGCTTCCGGGAGGAGATCGGGAAGCGGAGCGACGCCCGGCTCCTTCCGCCCCTGGTGGCGGACTGGCTCCGGGACAGGGCGGAGGACGAGCTTACAGCCCGGAGCGGATCCCTCCCGGGGATCGACGTCGTGTTCGCCCAGAACGACGCCATGGCCTACGGGGCCTGGCGGGCCTTCCAGGCCGCCGGTCGTACGGGGATCAAGCTCATCGGCATCGACGGACTGCCGGGGCCCATGGGCGGGATCGACCTGGTCCGCAAGGGCATCCTGGCCGCCACCTTCACCTGCCCCACGGGCGGCAAGGAGGCGGTGGCCTATGCCGTCGACCTGCTCTCGAAGAAGGAGGGCATCCCCAAGAAGATCTACCTCCGGCCCCGCATGGTCACCGCCGAATCCCTGAAGGAAGGGACCCCGGCCTCGACGACCGCTCCCGCGGCCCGGGCTCCCCTGGGAAGGCCCATCGTCCTGGGCTTCTCCCAGGTCGGGTCCGAGAGCGAGTGGCGGGTGGCCAACACCAAGTCCATCAAGAACGCCGCGGCCAAGGCCGGCATCCAGCTGCTCTTCGAGGACGGCCGACAGCGCCAGGAGAACCAGATCGCCGCGATCCGGTCCTTCATCGAGCGGAAGGTGGACATCATCGCCTTCTCCCCGGTGGTGGAGTCCGGCTGGGACGAGGTGCTCCGGGAGGCCAAGGACGCGGGCATCCCCGTGATCCTGTCGGACCGGGCGGTGGACGTGAAGGACGACACCCTGTGGCTCTCCTTCATGGGATCCGACTTCCTGGAGGAGGGACGGCGCGCGGCCCGGTGGCTCGTGGAGGCCCTGAAGGGGGAGGTCAGCGTGCACATCGTGGAGCTCCAGGGCACGATCGGCTCGGCCCCCGCCATCGACCGCCGCATCGGGTTCGAGGAGGTGATCCGGGACTACCCGCAGTTCAAGATCGTCGCCTCCGAGAGCGGGGATTTCTTCAAGGACCAGGGCTACGAGGTGATGAAGCGGATCCTGGCCTCCGGGCTCCCCCGCGTCGACGCCCTCTTCGCGCACAACGACGACATGGCGATCGGGGCCATCCAGGCCCTGGAGGAGGCGGGGCTGAAGCCCGGCACGGAGGTGAAGATCGTCTCCATCGACGCCGCCCACGGGGCCTTCATGGCCATGCTGGCGGGGAAGCTCAACTGCACCGTGGAATGCAATCCCCTCCTCGGCCCCCAGCTCATGAAGGCCATCCAGGACTACATGGCCGGGACGGACCTTCCCATCCGCATGATCACCTCCGAGGGGGTCTACACCGCCGAGAACGCCCGCCGGGACATGAAGGGCCGGGAGTACTGACGGTCCGGCCGTACGGACGAGCGCCGTGGCCGGGCGTCGGTCCCGGACACCATTCCCGGGCGCTCGGAACGAGCGGACGACATCCGCTCGGCGCGCCCGCCCCGATCGCCGAATAGTGCAAAAAAAAGCCGTTTCCGCTAAATCGCGTTTTTGAAAACCACCCCCATACTATCCCCGTACGGCGCGTGCCGCCTGCCATCTTTCGTCCGCGGAGGAGCCCGTCATGAAGAACCACAGCGCAGGAGCGTTCCTAGCACTCGCCCTTTTTGTCGCCGGGATCCTGCCGGCGTCCGCCGCGGATCCCGCCGGCCTCACCTGCGTCGGGGTCTATTCGGAGACCAGCGCGGGCTCCGTGAGCTGGCGCACGGGATCCGCCGCGTGGACCGCGGTCAAGGTGGGCGACGTCCTGCCCGCGTCCGCGGAGATCCGGATCAACGTGGACCGGGACTGGGTGGAGTTCGTGCAGAACGGGAAGCCCGGCGCCGTCTACGAGATCCCCGGCCCGCCGTCGGGGGAGAAGATCCTGAAGGCCGCGGACATCCTCAAGCTGAAGCCCCGGGCGGTGGCCTTCCCGAAGGGCGCCGCGGGCAAGCCCGACGCGGCGTACAAGGACAAGCTGACCGTGGTCGAGTACCTGGGACGGCAGATCTACCTGACCGCGGACGGGGATTCCCGGGACATCAAGTACGGCGACGTCCTGGACGCCAAGGGCAAGGTCAAGATCATCGCGATCAACAACACCCTCACACTCATGAACGCGGAGGGCGCCGTCGTGAAGGTCATCGGGCCGCTCACCTTCACGATCGCGGACGTGCTCGGCAACAAGAACCTCTACAAGTTCCTCAACGTCCAGAAGTAGACGAACCCGGAAGGAGGTGGAAGGCGCCAACGCAAGGATCGGATTGTCCGCGCGGGGTTTCCGGCGCAGGCCGGGGCCGCGGGCGATTTCCCGGACCGCCAAGGCGGACGGGGACGGCGTCGCCGGCCGGCGACGATAGATCTCCAAGGAGGAATACGACATGAAGAAAGTGGCAGTGTTGATGGCCGTACTGGCGCTGTTCGCCGCGGCCGCGTTCGCGGCGCCCAAGCACTGGGTCGTCGGATTTTCCCAGATCGGCTCCGAGAGCGAATGGCGCACGGCCAACACCATCTCCGTGCAGAACTCGTTCCTCGAGGACACGAGCTTCACCCTGATCTACTCGGACGCCCAGCAGAAGCCCGAAAACCAGATCAAGGCCCTGCGCTCCTTCATCGCCCGCAAGGTCGACTGCATCGTCTTCACGGCCCTGGTCGAGACCGGATACGGCCCCGTCCTCGAGGAGGCCAAGAGGGCCGGGATCCCCGTCATCATGATCGACCGGGACGTCCAGGCCTCCGACCGCCACCTCCGGCTTACCATCATGGGTTCCGACTTCGTGAAGGAAGGCGAGAAAGCCGGGACCTGGCTCGCCGACTACCTCAAGAAGAAGGGCCTGGACGACGGCAAGAAGCAGATCAACATCGTCGAACTCCAGGGCACCACCGGGTCCGCTCCGGCCATCGACCGCAAGACCGGATTCGCCACGGTCATGAAGACCCATCCGAACTGGGTGCTCACCCGCTCCCAGACCGGAAACTTCACCAGCTCCGAGGGCAAGCAGGTCATGGAGGCCTTCCTGAAGGCGGACAAGAACATCCAGGTCCTCTACGCCCACAACGACCAGATGGCCCTGGGTGCCATCCAGGCCATCAAGGAAGCGGGACTCAAGCCCGGCAAGGACATCATCATCGTCGGCGTGGACGCGGTGAAGGGCGCCTTCGAGGCCATGGTCGCGGGCGAGATGAACTGCTCCGTGGAGTGCAGCCCCCTGCTCGGCCCCCAGGCGGTGCAGGCCGTCCGGGACCTCCGGGACGGCAAGAAGCTCCCCGCCCGGATCTGGACGATCGAGGGCATCTTCGACGAGACGAACGCCGCGGCGGCCCTGCCCACCCGGCAGTACTGAGCCCGGCCGAAAGAATGTAAAAACGCGGGCTTCGGAGGCGCGGGCGGGCGGGTCCCGTACCGCGCCTCCGGCATGCCCGGAAGGATCCCCGTTCCTTCCGAAGCGCCGGGCGCTCCGAATACCGGACGTCCCGGCCGCCCAACCCCGCTGGAGGAAGCCGATGTCCGAACAAGCTCCGATCCTGGAGATGAAGAAGATCAGAAAGGAATTCCCGGGCGTCCTGGCCCTGTCCGGCGTGGATTTCCGCTTGTGGAAGGGGGAGGTGCACGCCCTGATGGGACAGAACGGCGCGGGCAAGTCCACCCTCGTGAAGGTCCTGACCGGGGTGCACCGCCACGACGGGGGGGAGATGCTCCTGGAAGGCCGACCGATCCGGCCCGACTCCCCCCTGGCCGCCCAAAAGCTCGGGATCAACGCGGTGTACCAGGAGATCAACCTCTGCCCGAACCTCTCGGTGGCCGAGAACGTCTTCATCGGCCGGGAGCCCCTGCGACTGGGCCGGATCGACTGGAAGGCCATGCGGGAAAAGGCGCGGGAGGTCCTCGGACGGCTCAACCTGTCCGTGGACGTCACCCGGACCCTGTCATCGTGCTCGATCGCCGTGCAGCAGATGGTGGCCATAGCCCGGGTCCTGGACTCCGCTGCAAAGGTCCTGGTCCTGGACGAACCGACCTCGAGCCTGGACGAGCGCGAGGTCGCCCAGTTGTTCAAGGTCGTCCGGAAGCTCCGGGACGAGGGCATGGCCATCCTCTTCATCACCCACTTCCTGGACCAAACCTACCAGATCGCCGACCGGATCACGATCCTCAAGAACGGCGAGTTCGTCGGGGAGTACGAGGCCGCCAAGCTCCCCAAGCTCGAGCTGGTGGCCAAGATGCTGGGCAAGGAGCTCTCCGAGTTCAGCCAGGCCTCCCCGGGGGAAGGCGAGAAATCCCGGACCGCCTCCGTTTCGGCGGGGGAGCTTCTGCGCGCCCGGGGACTTGGGCGTCGCGGGGGCGTAGCCCCCTTCGACCTGGACCTGGACGGCGGGGAGGTCCTGGGCCTGGCGGGGCTCCTCGGATCGGGAAGGACCGAGACCGCCCGGCTCCTCTTCGGGATCGACAAGGCCGACTGCGGCGAGATCTCCGTGAAGGGAAAGCCGGCCCAGATCGGATCCCCCCGGGCCGCGATGGCCCTGGGCATCGGGTTCTGCTCCGAGGACCGCAAGAACGAGGGGATCTTCGCGGAGCTCTCGATCCGGGAGAACCTCATCCTGGCCCTGCAGACCAAGCTCGGAGCCTTCCGGTTCATCGCCCCCAAGAGGCAGGTCGAGATCGCCGACCGACTGATCCGGGAGCTCGGGATCAAGACCCCGTCCTCCTCGGGGGAGGCCAAACAGCTGTCCGGCGGGAACCAGCAGAAGGTGATGCTGGCCCGCTGGCTAGCCACGGACCCGGGCATCCTGATCCTGGACGAGCCGACCCGGGGCATCGACGTGGGCGCCAAGCTGGAGATCATGGAGCAGATCCTGAACCTCAGCCGCGCCGGGCTGGGCCTCCTGTTCATATCCTCCGAGTTCGAGGAGGTCCTCCGCTGCTCCGGGAGGGTGGCGGTCTTCAAGGACAAGGCCCTGGTGGCCCAGCTGGCCGGGCCGGAGATGACCGAATCGGGCATCATGCGCACCATAGCGGGAGGCAGATAGCATGGCATTCCTACGGAACCTCTCGAGGAAGAAGATCTTCTGGCCCCTGGCCGCCCTCGTGCTCCTCATGTGCTTCAACCTCTTCTTCACCCCCAACTTCTTCCGGGTCGAGATCAAGGAGGGGCACCTCTACGGCAACGTGATCGACATCCTCAAGAACTCCGCGCCCATCATGTTCCTAGCCATCGGCCTGACCCTGGTCATCGCGACCAAGGGGGTCGACATCTCCGTCGGGTCCGTGGTGGCGATCTCCGCGGGAGTCGTGGCCATGCTGATCGGCGGGGACCTGAAGGGGGTCCCGAAGAACCCCATCCTCCTGTCCATGGCCGCGGCGGTCCTGGTCGCCACCCTGGCGGGGATGTGGAACGGTCTTTTAGTGTCCCGGGTGGGAATGCAGCCCGTGATCGCGACCCTCATCCTCCTGGTCGCGGGACGGGGGATCGCGATGGTGACCACCAACGCCATGGTCGTCTGGCTCTACGCCAAGCCCTTTGCCCTACTCGGGCAGGGCTACCTCCTGGGCCTGCCCTTCTCACTGTACATGGTGGCCTTCCTCCTCCTGGCGACCATGCTGGTAACACGAAGGACCGCCCTGGGCCTGTTCATCGAGGCCGTCGGCATCAACCCGACCGCCGCGCGTTTCGCCGGCATCAACGCCCGGAACATCGTCTTCTGGGTCTACGCATTCTCGGGCTTCTGCGCCGGGATATCGGGGCTGGTCGTCTGCTCCACGGTGATGAGCGCGGACGGCAATAACGCGGGGGACGGGTACGAGATGAACGCCATCCTGGCGGTGGTCCTCGGGGGAACCTCCATGAGCGGCGGGAAGTTCTACCTCATGGGCTCCATGGTCGGCGCCCTCATCGTCCAGACCCTGACCACGACGATCTACGCCTTCAACGTCCCCCCCGAGATCGCCTTCCTGGTGAAGGCCGTGGTCGTGTGGGTCGTGAGCCTCCTCCAGTCCCCCGATCTCAGATCCGGGATGGCCGGTTTCCTGGGCCGGAGATCCGAGGGCGGAAAGGAGGCGGCGGCATGAGCCGGAAAGGTTTGATCAACCTGAGGAGCCTGCCTTCCCTGGTGACCCTGGGGCTGTTCCTCCTCATGTTCGGGGCCGGGTCCCTGTCCTTCCCGGGCTTCTTCTCCCTCCAGAATTTCCTGAACCTCTTCATCGACAACGCCTACCTTCTGGTGCTGGCCGTGGGCATGACCCTGGTCATCGTCGCGGGGGGGATCGACCTGTCCGTGGGCTCCATGCTCGCCCTTTCCACCATGCTCTCGTCCTTCCTCCTGGAGCGGGCGGGATGGAAACCGGGCCAGGTGATACCGACCGTCCTGGCGGTGGGGCTGGCCCTGGGGGCCTTCATGGGGTACATGATCCACGCCTTCTCCCTGCCGCCCTTCATCGTCACCCTGGCGGGACTCTACCTGGCCCGGGGCCTGTGCTACGTCGTGAGCATCGACGCCATCGGGATCAAGAACGAGTTCTGGCAGGGGATGGCGAACGCCCGGATCCCCGCCGAGGCGGCCAACAGCGTCTCGCCCAGCGTGATCATCGCCCTGGCCGTCGTGGCCGCGGGGGGCTTCATCCTCCGGTCCACCAAGTTCGGGCGCACGATCTACGCGATCGGGGGGAACGAGCAGTCCGCGGTCCTCATGGGCCTGCCGGTGGCCCGCACGAAGGTCGGGATCTACGCGATCTCGGGCTTCTGCTCCGCCCTCTCGGGGATCGTGTTCTCCTTCTATACCCTGGCCGGTTACGCCCTGAACGGTCGGGGCATGGAGATGGACGCCATCGCCACGGTCGTCATCGGGGGGACCCTGCTCACCGGGGGAGTCGGCGGAGTGGTGGGTACGGTGTTCGGTGTCCTGGTCTACGGCACCATCCAGGTGCTCATCATGTTCCAGGGCACCCTGAACTCCTGGTGGACCCGCATCGCCATCGGCTTTCTGGTCTTCCTCTTCTGCCTGCTCCAGAGGGTGTTCGAGGCGGGCCGCGGCAAGTCCGGTAAGGACGGGTCCGCCGGACCCGCGAGCTGCTAAAAAAACCGGGACTGTCCAAAAAGCTCGGATAGCTTATTGGACACCCCGGCCTCTTGCCGCCGCCCCAGGCCTCCCGGGAGCGGCGGCTTCTTTTTCGCGCCTATCTCGCGCCCAGGCGCCAGGCGGCCTCGTTCCAGCGAAGCTCCTTCCGGATCTCCTCGGGGTCCGTACCCTCCCCGATCCGGAGGAACTCGATCCCCGCCATCTCGGCCCAGTCCCGGAGCCACTCGGTCTTCACGACCCTTGAATACCCCGTGTGGTGGGCTCCCCCGGCCAGGATCCAGGACTCCGCCGCCCGGCTCAGGTCCGGCAGGGGACGCCAGAGGACCCGGGCCACGGGAAGCTTCGGCATGGGGGCCGGAGCGGGAACCGCCTGGACCTCGTTCACGATCATCCGGAACCGGTCCCCCAGGTCGACCAGGGTGGCGTTGAGGGCGGGCCCCGAGTCCCCGTCGAAGACGAGGCGGGCAGGGTCGGCCTTGCCGCCGATGCCCAGGGGATGGACCTCCAGGCGGGGCCGGCCGACGGCCACGCTCGGGCAGATCTCCAGCATGTGGGCTCCCAGGACCAGTTGGCGCCCCTGCTCCAGGTGGTAGGTATAGTCCTCCATGAAGGAGGTGCCCCCGGGCAGGCCCGCGGCCATGACCTTCATGGCCCGCACCAGGGCAGCGGTCTTCCAGTCCCCCTCGGCGCCGAACCCGAAACCCTCCGCCATGAGGCGCTGGACCGCCAGCCCGGGCAGCTGGGGAAGGCCGTGGAGGTCCTCGAAGGTCGTGGTGAAGGCGCCGAAGGGTCGGCCCTGTCCGGACAGGAAGGCCCGCAAACCCAGCTCGATGCGGGCCTGCTCCCGGACACGCTTCCCCCCCTCCCCGGACCGGGCGTCCGGGGCGATCTCGTAGAGCTCGGCGTAGTCCCGGACCCGACGGTCGGCCTCGGCATACGGCACGGCCTCTACGGCCCGGACGAGCTCGCCCACGCCCCAGCCGTTGACGGACCAGCCGAACTTGGCCTGGGCCTCCACCTTGTCGCCCTCGGTGACGGCCACCTCCCGCATGTTGTCCCCGAAGCGGGCCACCCGCAGGGAACGGCCGTCCTGGAAGGCCGCCGCGGCCCGCATCCACCCGGCAAGGCGTTCGCGGACCTGCGGGTCCTCCCAGTGGCCCACGATGACCTTGCGCGGCAGGCGCAGGCGGGCCCCGATGAAACCGTGCTCCCGGTCGCCGTGGGCGGACTGGTTCAGGTTCATGAAATCCATATCGATGGTGGACCAGGGTATGTCGCGGTTGTACTGGGTGTGCAGGTGGCACAGGGGGCGCCGGAGCTCCAGGAGCCCCGCGATCCACATCTTGGAAGGGCTGAAGGTGTGCATCCAGGTCACGATCCCCGCGCAGGACGGATCGGAGTTGGCCTCCCGGACCAGCTCCAGGATGGCGTCCGGGCCCTTGCGGACCGGCTTCCACACCAAGCGGCAGGGAAGGACCGCGTCCAGCCCCGCGGCCATGGCCTTGGAGTGCTCGTCCACCTTGCGCAGGGTCTCCGGACCGTAGAGGTCCTGGCTTCCGGTCACGAACCAGATGTCGTACGTTTTAAGGTCGATCACGGCTCACTCCTTGGCGGCCCGCTCGGCGTAGGCGCCGAGGGCCCGGTAATTTCGGTACAGGCGGTCGTAGACGGCGCGGCGTCCGGGATCGGGCTTCCAGACCTTCTCCACCGGGGCGCGCATGGCGGCCTGGGCGGACAGGATGTCGGGATAGAGACCCGCCGCGGTCGCCGCGAACATGGCCGCCCCGAGGGCGCAGGACTGCTCGCTGGAGCTCACCGCGATCTCCATCCCCAGGACGTCCGCGGAGACCTGCATGGCCAGGGGGCTCTTCTTGGCCACCCCCCCGACCGCGGCCACCCGGTCTATCCTGAGCCCCTCCTGGCGCATCCGCTCCACGATGGCCCGGGAGCCGAAGGCCGCCGCCTCGATGAGGGCCCTATAGAGGGCGGGGGCGTCGGTGCCCAGGGTGATCCCGTAGATCGCCCCCTTCAAAGACTGGTCCGCGTCCGGGGTGCGTCGGCCGTTGAGCCAGTCCAGGGCGGTGAGGCCCGACCGCTCCGGATCGACCTTCGCGGCCGCCGCCTCGAGCAGGGGCAGGAGGGCATCCTCCATGCGGGCGGCCTGCCCCGGGTCGATGCCCGGGAGGTTGCGCAGGGGCCAGGCCAGGACCCCCCGGAGCCAGGCGAAGACGTCCCCGAAAGCGGACTGCCCCGCCTCGTACCCGATCATCCCGGGGATCACGGAGCCGTCCACCTGGCCGCAGATGCCCCGGACGAGTTTCTCCCGGTCGTCCGCGGGCTTGGGGCCCACCATGATGTCGCAGGTGCTGGTGCCCATGATCTTGAGGAGGGTACCCGGCTCCAGGTCCCCGCCCACGGCCCCCATGTGGGCGTCGAAAGCTCCCACCCCCACGGTTATCCCGGCGGGCACGCCCAGGCGCGCGGCCCATTCTTCGCAGAGGGGGCCGAAGGCCTCGGTGGCGGGCCAGGTCTCGGTGCCCAGGGACCCGGCCAACTCCGCAAGGCGGGGATGGAGCCGGGCCAGGAACTCCGCGGGCGGATAGCCCCCCCAGGAGGCGTGCCAGAGGGCCTTGTGGCCCGCGGCGCAGCGGCTCCTCCGCCAGGCCCCGAGGTTCCCGGCCCCCGCCAGGAGGGCGGAGAGCCAGTCGCAGTGCTCCACGATGGTCCGGGCCGCTCCCGCGACGGCCGGATTGGCCGACACCACGTGGAGGGCCTTGGCCCAGAACCACTCGGACGAATAGACCCCGCCCGAGTATTTCGTGTAGTCCTCTCCCCCCCAGCCGCGGGCCAGGGCGTTGATGCGCTCCGCCTCGGCCACGGAGGTATGGTCCTTCCAGAGGATGAACATCCCGTCGGGATCCTCGGCGAAACCGGGCACCAGGGCCAGGGGCCTGCCCGTCCCGTCCGCCAGGCAGGGGGTGGAGCCCGTGGTATCCACGGAGACGGCCCGGACCTTCGCGGCCGTCGAGGGGCCGGTCCGACCCGAGGCCTCGGCCAGGGCGGCCCGGGACGCGGCCTCGAGGCTCTCGATGTGGTCCAGGGGATGCTGCCGGAACCGGTTGGAGGCCGGGTCGCAGTACAGGCCCTCGGCCCATCTCCGGTAGGGGCTGACCCCGCTCCCCGCGACGGAACCGTCCGCCGCGTCCACCACCACCACCCGCACCGAGTCCGTGCCGAAATCGGCGCCGAGCACGTAATCCAAGCCGCGTTCCCTCTTCATGTTCGCTCCTCCACCGCCTCCGGGGCGGGCATGTTTTCCTTCAGCAGTATCTCGGTCGCCACCGCGACGGTTCCTCCCGGGTCCCCGTGGGCGACGATCCGGTACAGCCGTTCCAAGCCCAGCCTCCCCTGTTCCCGGGGGCGCTGGGAGATGACGCAATCGACGAGGCCCTCCCGTAGGGCGGCCGCGTTCCGGGGCACGAGGTCCCAGGAGACGACGGCGCAGCGGTCCTTTTTTCCCGCCGCCGCCAGCCATTCCCCGGCCAGGTGGCCCGATGAGTTCGCGACCAGGAGGCCGCCGATCCCGGGCTCCTCCCGGAAGATGTCCTCGAACCAGCGCGCCCGGACCTCGGGCCGCTCGAAGCCCGGGCATTCCCGGACGATCAGGCGGCGGCTTCCCGCCTCCCGAAGATAGGATTCGAAGCCCGCCACGCGGCGCCGGATGTGGCCGTCCTCGGGATGGGCGTCGATGGCGGCCAGGGGCACGTCCCCGGGAGCCAGGAGGGAAAGCAGGCGGCCGGCCAGGCGGCCGGCGGAATACGCGTCCTGGCCTATGGAGAAGACGGGGTCCGCCCCTTCCAGGGCGGCATCGAAGAAGGCGTAGGGAGTCCCGGGAGGGAGGGCCGCGAGGGCCGGGCCGATCACGGCCGGCAGGACCGGCGCCAGTAGGAGGCCGTCGAAGCCCTCCGCGAGGGTTCCGGACAGGAGCTTTCGGTAGCCCGCGGGATCGTAGCGGTCGAATTCGACCACCTCCGTCCTCACCGAGAACCGGGACAGGTCCCGGGCCGCCGCCCGGATGCCCTCCAGGCAGAGTCCCCAGTACCCCGAATCCTGCCCGGCCTTGGGGGCCAGGACCCGGAACAGCCAGGTCTTGCCCAGGGAGAGCTGGCGGGCCAGGACGTTCGGCCGGTACCCAAGGGACCGCACGATGGACTCGACGTTCTCCCGGGTTTCCTCGGCCACCCCGTCCCGGCCGTGGAGCACCCGGTCCACGGTCCCGATGGACACGCCGGCCAGGCGGGCTATCTCCTTGACGGTCGCGTTCTGGTTCGGCACGGTTGGACTTCCTTACCGTGTACGTACACGATAAGGATTTATACCCAGAGTCGAAGAATCTGTCAACGAAAATCAAGCGAGCGGGCGATTACGGGAGGAGAAAATTGACGCCGATCATCCTGGACGGCCGATCCGCGTGGAGATACCGGTCCTCGAAGCCAAGCGGCCCGGCGGCAGGCTACGACCGGGCAGGTTCCGGAAGGGCCGCCCTACTTCCCTACCCCCTCCCAGCAGGCGTCCGCCAGCTCCTGGAACCTCAGGTGGGCTCCGGGTATGTCCTGGAAGCGGTTGCAGGTGAAGGCGAACACGAGGCCCGAGGGGGGGTCGGCCCAGCCGAAGGCACAGCCCCCCTGGCCGGAGTGGCCGAAGGTCCGCTCGGTGGCTCCCCTGCCCATGTGGCGAATGTCCCGGTCCGGGAAGGGCGAGTAGCCCCCCAGGCCGAAGCCCAGGGCCCAGCGGATCCGCATTCCGGACTGGGCGTCCGGGCCGTCCCAGCGCAGGACCGTGGCGCGCTCCACCGCGGCCTTCGAAAGATAGCGCCGCCCGTCCAGCTGTCCACCGGCGCACAGCATCCGGTAGAACCGGGCCAGGTCCCGGGCGCAGGTGTTCAGGGAGGCCGCGGGCAGGAAAAGGCGGCGGTACAGGGGGTTCGAGAAGACCCGGGCGGCGCCGATCTGGGCGGGATCCGCGGTGTGGATGCCCGATGCCCGGCGGAGCTCCCCCGGGGGGAGGCCCGGAAAACTGTCCGTCATGCCCAGGGGCGCAAGGAACTCCCGCTTCAGGTAGTCCGCCGCGGAAAGGCCGGATACCCGGCGGATCACCTCCCCAAGGACGAAGCCTCCCGTGAAGGCGTGGTAGATGACCTTCTCCCCCGGGGCGTGCTGGGGCCTCCGGGCCGCGGCCCTGCGCTCTCCCCCGCCCGGGACCAGCCAGGACAGGAGCTCCGGAAGGTCCGCGGCGGCGGGTATGCCCGCCTGGTGGAGGAGGACGTGGGCGATCGTGACCCCGCCCTTGCCCTTTGCGGCGAAGGCGGGCCAGTACTCGGCCACCGGGGCGTCCAGGTCCAGGCGGCCCTCGTCCGCCAGCTTGTGCACGCAGGCCGCGGTCAGGGCCTTGGTGGCCGAATAGGCGGCGAAGGGGGTGTCGCCGAGGACGGGCCGGGCTCCCCGGGGATCCCGGAACCCGCCCCACCGGGACAGGACCCTGCGGTCCCCGTGCCAGACCTCGATCTGGGCCCCGAAATGGAGGCCCCGCAGGATCTGGCCGTCGAAGGCCCGGGCCGCCCCCTCGAAACCCGGGGCGGTGACGAAGCCCGGACCGGCGGCCTCGGCGGCGCTCACCCCCGGCCTCCCGAAACCTTGACCTCCCCGGTGCGGACCCCCGAGATGCAGAGGAAGGAGAGCACGAAGAAGATCGGGCAGACCAGGAAGATCACCGAGTAGTCCCGGCCCGCCAGGTCGATGACCCGGCCGTTCAGGATCGGCCCGATCGTCCCGGCCAGGGTGGTGGCGATGAAGTAGAGGCCCGAGTAGGTGCCCATCAGTTCCTCGGAGGTGGAGGTGTCCAGGATCATGGGAAGGCAGTTCACGTTGACCAGGGCCCAGCCGAATCCTCCGACCAGAAGCATGGCCGCCACGACGGGCAGGGAGGGGAAGAGCCGGATGACCGCCAGCCCCGCGGCGAAGGTGAGGAGCCCCACGGAGATCGTGATCCTGCGGCCCAGGCGCTTGGCCACGAGGCTGGCGGGCAGGGCGAAGATCAGGAAGGAGACGTAGGACACCGCCAACAGCATGGCCGCCGCCGAGGGGGCCAGGCCCAGACGGGTGACCGCGAAGGAGGAAAAGAAGGTCTCGATGGCCATGTAGCCCACCATGTAAAAGAAGACCGTCAGGATCAGGAGGACCAGGCTCCGCTTGTTCTCCCCCGGGATCTCCCGGAGCCGGGCCAGGACCCGCAAGCCCCCGGGAGCCTCCGCGGCCTGGGCCAGCTCCGGGGGCTCCCGGACGCTCCGGAAGAGCACCAGGACCGCGGCCACCGTAGCCAGGGCTCCGAACCAGAACGGCAGGGGCTGGTAGACCGCGAAGAGGGCCCCCCCGACCACGAAGGCCAGGATGCCCCCGATCCCGGACATGATGTTGACCACCGCGTTGGCCTGGGAGCGCAGGGCCGAGGGAAACAGGTCCGGCAGGAGGGCGAACATGGGGGTCCGCCAGAGGGCCATGCACACGACCATGACCAGGGCCGCGCCCATCAGGAGGGCGAAGGGTCCCCCCAACTCGGATACCCTGCCCGACGATTCCGGGGGTATGAGCTGGGTGCCCATGGGAATTAGGGCGAAGGCCAGGGCCGAGAGGGGGGCGAAGACCAGGATCCAGGGCATGCGGCGGCCGAAGCGGGAACGGGTCCGGTCGCTCAAGGGTCCCATGATCGGCTGTAGGAAGAAAGCGGCGACGTTGTCCAGGGTCATCAGGATCCCGGTCACCGTTGCCGAGAGCCCGAAGCCCCGCACCGCGGCGGCAGCCCGGAAGCCCGGGCTTCCGGCCTGGAGGAAGATCGGCATGTAGGTGTTGTAGACCATCCACATGAGCTGGGCCCCGAAGAGGCCGAAGCCCAGGAGGGCGGACTTCCTGTAGAACTCGGGGGTCAGGGCGGATTCCTTCGGGGACATCGGAGCCTCCGGTTTTTTCGATCCCGCCGGAACCGGGTCCGGCGGGCCCGGAGGACAAGTACCCCGGGCGGGGTCATTGTCGCCCCCGCCGACCGCGCCGTCAAGGCGAGCCGGACAATCACTTCCTTCGTCCGAAGAGGCGCCCGAGATCCCGCATCAGGGAGCCCGCGCGCCGGGCCGTCCCGTGGCCGTTGGCGAAGGCCTCGACCGACTCGTCCAACCCAGAGACCAGGGCCACGTCCCCGGGGCGGAACCGGTACTCCGGGGAGAACAGGCCGTACTCCTCATCCCCGTTCCGAACCGAGATCAGGTTGATCCCGTGATTCTTGCGGAGGTTGGCCTCCAGCAGGGACTGGCCGAAGAGGCGATCCGGCACCACCAGCTCCGCGATGACCAGGTTGCCCGAGACGGGCAGGTAGTTGAGGAGTCCCGAGGACACCAGCAGGGGGGTGACCCGCTTGGCCGCCTCCCGGTTCGGGAAGACGATCTTGGTGGCTCCGACCATCTCCAGGATCTCCGCGTGCCCCTCGGTGACGGCCTTGACGAAGATCCGGGGAATGCCCAGCTTGCGGCAGTAGCTGGTGGCCAGGATGGAGGCCTCGATCTTGTCCCCCATGTCGATCACCACCCCGTCCAGCCCCTGGGGCAGGGCCTTCCTCAGGTTCTCCTCGTTCACGATGTCCATGACGATGGCTGTCACCGGATAATCCCGGTAGGCGTCGATGACCTCCCGGTCCTTGTCGATGATCATGACGTCCGCGCCCATGTCCAGGAGTTCCACGAGAACGTTCTTTCCGAACCAGCTCAAGCCCAAAATCGCGAATTGCTTCATATCCCTACCCTATGAGTATCTCCGCCTCGGGATACACGAAGTTGCCCGCCCGGGTCGAACCGCCCAGGAACAGGAAGGCCAGCAGTCCCACCCTGCCGGTGAACATGGTGCCGATGATCACGAGCTTTCCCGCCGTGCTCAAGCCCGCGGTGAAGTCCAGGGACAGGCCGACGGTCCCGAAGGCTGAGGTGACCTCGAAGGCGATGTGGCCGAAGTCCACACCCCGGGGTGCCTCCACCACGCTCAGGATTCCTGCCGCGAAGATGAGCAGGAAGGCGGCCTTGATGAAGTAGATCACCGCCGAATTGATCGTCTCCGGCGTCAACCGTCTGCGGAAGGAATTGATCTCGCCTCTCTCGTTCGCCCGTTTCAGCATGACCAGGAGGACCACGTAGGCGGTCGCGATCTTGACGCCCCCCGCGATGGAGCCGGGCGCGCCGCCGATGAACATCAGCAGGATCGTGATGAACTTGGAGGGCTGGCGCAGGCCCGCCTGGTGAACCGCGTTGAAGCCCGCGGTGCGGGGGGTCACGGACTGGAAGAGGGCGTTCATGGCCCGGACCGGTCCGGACATCCCCGCGAAGGCATGGTCCTTTTCCAGGATCCAGAAGGCTCCGGCCCCGGCCAGGATCAGGATGGCGGTGATCGATAGCATGAGCTTGGAGTGGTAGCTCAGGATCCGCTTCTTGCCGCGGATCCTGCGGGCGATATCCTGCAGAACGATGAAGCCGATGCCCCCCGTCGCGATGAGGACCGAGAAGGTCCCCAGGAGAACGGGCTCTCCCTTGAACCGCTCCAGGCTGTCCGGGAACACGGAAAACCCCGCGTTGCAGAAGGCGGATATCGCGTGGAAAATTCCCAGGTAGATCGGGTCCGCCTGGCCCAGGCGCGCGAACTGGGCCGCCAGCGCCACGGCTCCCAGGACCTCGACCAGGAAGGTGGAAACCACGATGCTCCGCAGGATCCGGAAGGGGTCGTTTTCCACCCCCTGGATGGAAAAGCTCCGGATGGTCCGGAGCCTGCGGAAGGGCAGCCGCCCCCCGGGAAGGATCAGCATGAAGGACGTGAAGGATACGATCCCCAGTCCCCCCACCTGGATGAGCCCCAGGATGACGAGTTGGCCGAACCGGGAATAGTCCGCGGTGTCCACGGTCGTGAGGCCCGTGACACAGACCGCGGAGGTCGAGGTGAACAGGGCGTCGATCGGGGACAAGGATACCGGCCTCCCCGGTCGTCCCGCCCAGGCGGCGGGAAGCATCAACAGGAAGGTCCCTACGAAGATCACGATCAGGAAGAAAGACAGGAGATAGGCGGCGTCGGACTTGAATGCCCGTTTCATGTCAGCTTTCCAGCTTCAGGCGATACCCGACGCCGGGTTCGGTCAGGAGGGTCCGGGGCACGGAGGGCTCGGCCTCGATCTTCTTGCGCAGCTGGTTGACGTAGACTCGGAGGCTGTTGTAGTCCCCGGCCATGTCGGGCCCCCATACCTCCCGGAGGATCTGGTTCCGGGTCAGGATCTTCCCGGAATTCCGGACCAGCATCTCCAGGATGGACCATTCGGTCGGGGTCAGGTGCTCCTCGGCCCCGTCCCGGAAGGCTTCCCGGGTGTCGAACCGCACCTCCAGAAGCCCGACCCGCAGGGGCCGGCCCTCCGGAGACCCGAGTCCCCGGTGGCGGACCGCCACCCGGATCCGCGCCATGAGCTCCCCCACCCCGAAGGGCTTGATCAGGTAGTCGTCCGCCCCCGCGTCCAGGAGACCCGTGATCTCCTCCTCGGAATCCCGCACGGACAGGACGATGACGGGGACATCCCCCCGCCTGCGGACGGCCAGGAGGAGGTCCCGGCCGTCCCCGTCCGGAAGGCCCAGATCCAGGAGGACGACGCCCGGCTTGACCGCGCCGAACTGCCTCAGGCCCTCCTCCAGGCCGTCCGCCTCGAAGACCTCGTAGCCCTCCTTTTCCAGGTAGAGCCGGAGGAGCTTCCGTATCTGGACCTCGTCGTCCACCACGAGGACGGGAATCACGATTCCTCTTTTCGGGGCAGCCGCAGCTCTATCATGAAACCTCCCCGGTCGCTCCGGGCGGCCCGGGCGGAGCCCCCGTGGGCCTCCACGATGCCCCGGCAGATAGACAGCCCCAGCCCGCAGCCCGGGCGGGCCCCGGTCCGGGATCCCCGGAAGAAGGTATCGAACAGGAGGGGGAGTTCCCGTTCGGATACCCCGGGACCGTCGTCCGAGAAGCGGACGACCGTGGCCCCCGGCACCGATTCGGACCCGACGCGGAGGGTGGAGCCCGGGGGAGTGTAGGCCGAGAAATTCCGCAGGATGTTCCGGAAAACCTGGACCATCAACACAGGGTCCGCGGTGATCTCCGCATCCCGGGCGGATTCCTCCAGGGTCACGGTTCTCCCGCCCAGGTCGGATTCCAGACCCTCCCGGGCGGCTCCGATCAGCTCCCCTACGTATGCGGTCTCCGGGCGGACGACCAGCCGCCCCGCCTCCAGGCGGCTCATGGCCAGCAGGTCCTCCACGATCCGGTTGAGCTTGCCCGCGGCGATCATCGTCTCCGAAAGAAGCTCCCCTCTCAGGGCCGGGTCCTCCGCGGCCCCGGCCTGGAGGGCGCTCACGGAACCCGTGATCGTCGTGAGGGGCGTCCGCAGTTCGTGGGAGACGTGATTCAGGAGGATCCTGGAAAGCCGGGCGGACTCCCCGGCCAGCTTGTTCCGCTCGTTCTCCTCCGCCAGAAGCTCCCGCTCCAGGGCCAGGGCCAGGTTGCCGGCCAGGGCCGACAGGACTTCCCGGTTCTCTCCGTCCAGGGCCCTCTCCCCCGGTCCCGCCGCGTAGAGGATTCCCAGGACCCCGTCCTGGGATCCCAGGGGGATGTACAACCTCCCGGGATCGTCCGCGACGCAGACATCGGACTGGAAACACCGGGCCGCGGCGCTCGGATCGAAGCCCGGCGCCGTCGGAGGCCCGCCCCGCACGGGACCTCCGGTGTCGAGGGTCCCGTCGGTGCCGCGGAGGAAGACCGAGGCACGCACCCTCATATGCCGTTCCAGGTAGTCCGACGCCAACCGGGCCAACCCGGCGATATCCCGTTCCCGGGAGACCGCCCGGGTAAAGCCGTACAGGAAGGCCATCCTGCGTTCCCGCAGGGACAGGGCGGACTCCTTCTCCTTTAGCCGGGAGGTGAGCAGGCCTCCCGCGAAGGCCGCCAGGAAGTACGCCGTGAACATGAGCAGGTCTTCCAGGCTGGCGATCGAGAAGGTCAGGCGGGGAGGTATGAACAGGAAGTTCCACAGGAGCGAGGATAGGGCCGCGCTGGCCAGGACCGTGATGCGGCCGCATGCGAACGGCAGGGTCATGTTGACCAGGAGGTACAGGATGGAGACGGACCTGTAACCCAGGGCGGGCTGGGCCAGGTGCCCCAGCAGGGTGATCGAAGCCAGGGCGGCCAGGGCCAGGGGGACTCCCCGCAGCGGTCCGGAGGAATCTCGGATCTTCAGGGGCCTCCTCACGGACGGAACCGGGGCCTTTCCCCGAAGGATCACCACGTCCAGGTCCCCGGACTCCCGGAGTATGTCCTCCATGACGCTGCGCCGGCCCAGGAAGGATCGGTCGGCCTCCTCGGCCTTGCCGATGACCAGGGTGCCGGCGTCCTTGACCCGGGCGTGGCGGACGATGCAGGAAGCCACGTCCCGGTCCACGGCGGAGAGTATTTCGGCTCCCAGCGTCCGAGCCAGGGCCAGGTTCCGTTCCACCCCCGCGGGATCTTCGTCGCATTCCGGGTCGTGCACGTGCAGGACCGTCCAGGCGGCTCCCTGCCGGCGGGCGGCGGCGTCGGTCCACCGGATCAGGTACTCGGAGTTGCGACTCCCGGTGACGGCGACGAGGAAGTGGTCTCCGAGCCCGGACTCGGAACGGCTCGAAATCGGTTCTTCCATGCCCCGAGCATAGCACTTCCTAAAAACCTCGTCCCATTAAGGAGACGTTAAGAAACCCTGGAGTTTCGTTAAGGATCGATTAAAACCGGAGGAACCGGGCTATCGGACGAGGACCACCTGCAGGTCGCAGACGTTCGTGTTGGTGGGCCCGGTGCGTAAAAGGCCGCCGATCCGGTCGAAGAAGGGATAGGAGTCGTTGGCCGCCAGGTAGTCCCGGGGCTTGAGCCCCGCGCCTCGGGCGGCTTCCAGGAGACCTGTATCCGCGAAGGCCCCCGCGGCGTCCGTCGGCCCGTCGTTTCCGTCCGTGCCCGCCGAGAGGAAGCAGACCCGCTGGGCGAGCCGTCCCTCCGCGTCGGAAAGGCCCGCCAGGAAGGACAGGGCCATCTCCTGGTTGCGTCCCCCCGTGCCGGTCCCCCGCAGGGTGACCGTGGTCTCCCCCCCGGCGATGAGGCAGGCGGGCCTGCTCCGGGGCGTCCCGTCGGCGGCGCAGTCCAGGGCCATGCCCAGGTAGGCCCGGGCGATCTCCCGGGCTTCCCCGGTGATCCGGGACCCCAGGTAGAGGGTACGGTACCCGAGCTGACGGGCCCGGGCCGCCGCGGCCATGGCCGCCCGGCGGTTCGAGCCCAGCACGATGTTGGCGACCGACCGGAAGATCCCGTCCCCGGGCTTGGGGGTGTCCGGCAGGAGGCCGGCCGCCCCGTCCCGGAGCAGGTCGGCCGCGGCGGCGGGGATCTTCTTCTCGATCCCGAAGCGCCGGATGATCCCCAGGGCGTCGGCCCAGGTGCTCGGGTCGGGGACCGTCGGCCCCGAGGCGATGGAGGCCAGCTCGTCCCCCACGACGTCGGAGAGGATGAGGGACACGACGGAGGCCGGGGCCAGGATTTCCGCCAGGCGCCCGCCCTTGACCGCGGACAGGTGACGGCGGACCGCGTTGATCTCCCGGATGTCCGCCCCGCAGGCCAGGAGCTCCCGGGTGACCGCGGCCTTGTCCGCCAGGGAGAGGGTCCGGCCGTCCCGGTCGTAGGGGGCGCAGAGGATGGCGGATCCACCGCCCGAGACGAGCACCAGGACCAGGGTCCGCTCGTCCGCCCCGCGGGCGGCCTCCATCACGGCCCGGGCGGCCCGTACGGAGGTTTCATCCGGCACGGGATGGGCGGCCTCCAGGATGCGCACCCGATCGCAGGGCTCCGCGTGGCCCGCCTTGACGGCCACCACCCCGCCGGACAGGCGCTTCCCCAGGACCTCCTCGGCCCCCCGGGCCATCCGGGCTCCGGCCTTTCCGTAGCCCAGGACCAGGATCCGGTCGAAACGGCCGAGGTCCCAGGAGAGGGGACGGCCGCCTGCGGCCAGCGTCAGGCGACCTTCCTCCGGTTTCAGCGCGTCCCGGACCATAGGCCGGGGATCCACGCTGGCCACGCCCGCGGCGAAGATATCAGTCGCATCCTTCCTCAGGCGGGCGTGGTCCACGGCGGGTTCCTTACACGAACAGGGACATCACGGCGACGACGAGAGCCGCCACGACACCTTCCACCGCGGTGGCGCTGGAATAAGCCTTGTAGGCGGTGTTCACGGACATCCCGGAGAACTGGGAGACCACCCAGAAGTAGGAGTCGTTGGCGTGGGACACCACCATGGCACCGGCCCCGATGGCCACGACCGCCAGGGCGGGATCCAGGCCGATGCTGGCCATCATGGGGGCCAGGATCGTGGAGGTGGTTATGATGGCCACCGTGGAGGACCCCTGGGCGGTCTTGAGGGCCGCGGCGATGATGAAGGGCAGGAAGACCCCGAGGGACAGGCTGGTGAGGTTCCCCTTGAGGAATTCCACGATGGGGCTGGCGGCGATCATGGCGCCGAAGGAGCCGCCCGCCGCGGTGATGACCAGGATGATGGCGGAGTCCTTGATCCCCTGGCCCAGCCAACCGTCCACGGCCTTGCCGAGCTCGCCCTTCTTGACCAGGAGCAGGCTGCAGAAGACGCCGATCATGAGGGCCGTGACGGGGTCGCCGATGAAGCGGATGAGCTTCTGCAGGGACTGGTCCCCGAAGGGCTTGGAGGGGAATTCCGCAACGCTCTTCAGGAGAATGAGAACGATGGGAAGCACGATGGGCAGGAAGGAGAGGAAGGTGCTGGGGAGTTTGCCGTATTTCTTCACGATGTCGCTGTAGGACTCCTCGACATCCGGCTCGATCTGGTACTTCTTGGCCACCTTGGTCGCCCAGAACAGACCCGCAAGGGACGCGGGCACCGCGGCGATGAGGCCGAAGAGGATCACCCGGCCCAGGTCCGCGGAGAGGGCGCCCGCCGCGGCGATGGGACCCGGGGTGGGGGGCACCATGGTGTGGGTGGCGTAGAGGCCCGTGGCCAGGGCCACGGCCATGACCGCCATGGAAGTTCCGGTCTCCTTGGCCAGGGCCTTGTTCAGGGGGTTCAGGATGACGTAGCCGGAGTCGCAGAACACCGGGATGGACACCACGTAGCCCGCGGCGTTCATGGCCAGGGGGGCGCGGTTCTTGCCCACCAGCTTCAGGATGGCCTGGGTCATGGACAGGGCCGCCCCGGTCTTCTCCAGGATCGTGCCCATGATGGTGCCGGCCACGATGACGATGCCGATGTTCGTCAGGGTGCCGCCGAAGCCGGTCTTGATCTTGCC
>ENA-UOWG01000294-UOWG01000294.1-activated-sludge-metagenome-genome-assembly--contig:-NODE-294-length-73008-cov-9.972338_pt1 | contig 73008 bp, 60 predicted proteins | sample MGYA00238147_ERZ761563 | MGnify/ENA primary metagenome ERZ761563 (study PRJEB28884, sample SAMN05720216) | anaerobic digester metagenome | isolation source: active sludge of municipal...
GTTTTCCACTTACTTGGTGATTTCCCTGTCAGCGGCAATCGGTTCAAAGCGGGCGGAAATATAGATCTATTCACAAGCGATGTTAATAATATATTGAAAAATATATTATTTTTTCGTTATTTCGTGGGTGCTATCGATGCTGCCAAAAGTGACGCCCCGGTTTTTTATCCAGCATTTGCGGGCGTATTCTACGCACTGGTAGGTCACGTCAATCTGCAGGGTGAAGTCTCGCAATGATTAACGCTGCATCGTTTATTGATCCTTGAATCCATTGTCTGAAGGAACTGCTCCATGCTCATTCCCGACCTTTCCCTGACCGCTCTGCGTCGAGATTATCTACGTCGCCGCCGCACCCCACGCGGCGTCATTGAAGAAATCCTCAGCCGTCTATCGACGTTCCAGGACAATCCGATCTGGATCAGCCGGGTCCCGGATGCTGAACTACGGGTGCGGGCCGATCGCCTCGCTGCACAGGATCCGGCGGGCCTGCCTTTGTACGGCATCCCCTTCGCGATTAAGGACAATATCGATCTGGCAGGCTTACCGACGACCGCTGCCTGTCCGGCCTTCGCCTATCGCCCGACGTGCTCAGCTCCGGTCGTGGAACGGTTGATAGCAGCGGGAGCCATTCCCATGGGCAAGACCAATCTCGACCAGTTCGCTACCGGCCTGGTCGGGGTCCGCTCCCCCTACGGCGTGACCCGCAATGCCTTTGATCCTGACTACATCGCCGGCGGCTCCAGCAGTGGCTCGGCCGTTGCGGTCGCCCAGGGATTAGCCAGCTTTGCCTTGGGTACCGATACCGCCGGTTCCGGGCGGGTTCCAGCGGCGTTCAATGGACTGGTGGGACTCAAACCGAGTCGGGGTCTGCTCAGCACCCGTGGCGTCGTGCCCGCTTGTCGGACTCTGGATTGCGTCAGCATTTTCGCCCGGAATACCGTCGACGCCGATGCCGTATTTCAGGTCGCTGCCCATTTCGATCCTGCTGATCCCTATGCCCGTGAGTTATTGCAAACTCCCGCCGAGCGTCGCGCCCGCTTTTTGTTTGGGATTCCGCACCGTGATCAATTGGAATTTTTTGGTAACCAGGGAGCAGCGCGGGCCTTTCAGGATGCGGTCGATCAGGTGCAGAGGATGGGCGGCGAGGCGGTGACCCTGGATTTTACGCCCTTCCTGGCCGTCGCCCGATTGCTCTACGAGGGACCGTGGGTTGCGGAGCGCTATGCCGCCATTGCCGATTTCATCCAGCGTCAACCCGAAGCACTGTTCCCGGTCACTCGCGCCATTATCGAGCCAGCGACGCAACTGAGTGCTATACAGGCTTTCGAGGCGCAGTATCAGTTGCAGACGCTCAAGCGGCAGACCGACGCCCTGCTGGCTGGATTGGAATTCATTGTCACACCTACCGCCGGGACGATTTACACCCTCGCCGAGGTTGAGGCCGATCCCATTCGCCTCAATGCCAATCTGGGTTATTACACCAACTTCATGAATCTGCTGGATTACAGCGCGGTAGCGATTCCAGCAGGCACTCAGAATCACGGGTTACCTTTTGGCGTCACCCTGTTCTCGTTCGCGGGTTGCGACCGCCGATTGCTGGCCTGGGCTGAAGCCTTTGAACGTGCGGTCGAAGAGCCGGGAATCGATTTGCTGGTTTGCGGCGCGCACCTTTCGGGGCTGCCACTCAACTCGCAGTTGACCGAGCGCAGGGCAACCCTGGTCGAGGCGACGCGGACAGCGCCCTGTTACCGGCTTTACGCACTGGCCGGTGGTCCACCGCTCCGTCCAGGACTGGTGCGCGACGAGGCGAATGGCGCTGGCATCGAGGTCGAGATCTGGCGCTTGCCACTGGCGGCGCTGGGCAGTTTCATGGCAAGCATTCCAGCGCCACTCGGCATCGGTACGGTCGAGGTTGAGAGCGGGCGCTGGGTCAAAGGCTTCATCTGCGAACCCTATGCACTGGCCACGGCGACGGATGTCACCACTTACGGCGGTTGGCGGGCTTATCTCGCCAGTCGTTGACCAGCAGCCGTCAGTGCTGACTTAATCATACCCGGATGTTGCTTTCGGCATTGCGGAACCCGGTTTCGGGTCAAAGCGCCATGATCTGTCGCAACTCCTGGCTGGAAACCACATGGCAGTAGATCCTGTTGATGATTTCCAGTTGGCGGCGATGCAGTTCCGCCGTGCCTGCGACGCAGCAGTCCTCCACCACGATCACGTTGAAGCTCATCAACCCGCAGTATCGATAATCAACAAACATTGTCCGGGTTGCACGGTCATTCCCGGAGAACACCGCACATGAATTACCCGTCCGGTGCAGGGCGCTTGCAGGGTGATCTCCATCTTCATAGATTCCACGATCACCAGGGGCTGACCGATTTCGATCCGGTCACCTTCTTGGACGGGCACCTGCCAGACATTGCCCGGCACATGGCTTTCCACAGCGACCTCCGCCGCGCCCAATACCCGTTCCGCGCCTTCCGTCGGTTGATCAGGCAATTGAGTGAGGTCGTCGATCTGACCGGCAGCCTCCCAGCGAGCGCGCTCAGCTTCAAAAGCCGCCTGCTGACGGGCCTTGAACACCGTGATACTTTCAGCCTGTTCAGTGAGAAAAGCCTGGTAGTCGCACAGGCTGAAACGGGTTTCCTCGATCCGCAACGGGAACCGACCCCGAGGAAAGTCTTCGCGCAGACTCAGCAACTCCTCCTCGCTGACCGGATAAAAGCGGATCTGGTCGAAGAAACGCAGCAGCCAGGGTTGCGGGAAATCAGCGGTGACATGATAGCGGTTCCACATCTGCACAGTGCGGCCAACGAACTGATAACCGCCGGGTCCCTCCATACCGTAAACGCATAAATAAGAGCCGCCAATGCCCACCGCATTTTCGGGAGTCCAGGTGCGCGCCGGATTGTATTTAGTCGTCACCAAGCGGTGACGCGGGTCAAGCGGCGTGGCGACCGGCGCGCCCAGATAGACATCGCCCAGTCCCATCACCAGATAGGATGCCGAAAACACGATGTCCCTAACGGCTTCAATATTTTCCAAGCCGTTGATGCGACGGATGAATTCCAGGTTGCTGGGGCACCATGGCGCATCGCGGCGCACCGACTGCATGTATTTCTCGATAGCCAGCCGGGTCTGGCTATCATCCCAGGCCAGCGGCAAGTGGACAATGCGGGCGGGAACCACTGTATTGCTGACATCACCCAGTTCCTGCTCGGCCTGTTGCAACACCGCCAGCAATTCCGCCAGTGGCAACGCCAGCGGATCGTAATGAACCTGCAACGAGCGGATGCCAGGCGTCAGATCGAGTACACCGGGCAGCGCCTGGGCCTTGAACCAGTCCAACAACACCTGTACCCGGAATCGCAAAGCGATATCGAGTACCGGCGGGCCATATTCGATCAGCAGGCCAGCATCGCCGGACGGGCGGTAGACCACCCCAACCGGATGTTCGTCAGGCGGAATCCGGGCGAGGATGGCGTTAGCCGGTGTGACGGGCGCGGCATCGACGGTCACTGGCTCCAGGCGCTCAACCTGATATTGTTGCACTCGCAGCAACTGCACCGCTGTATCCAGAGTCACCGGGATGAAGCGCACCCGGTCGCCGGGCCGCAACTGCCCGAGTTGCCATAGATCCGCTTGAATCACCGTGGCCGGGCAAACGAAACCGCCCAGACTGGGACCGTCGGGACCGAGGATCACCGGCATGTCGCCGGTGAAATCGACCGCGCCAATGGCGTAGGCGTTGTCATGAATATTAGAGGGATGCAGGCCAGCCTCGCCGCCGTCGGGACGCGCCCAGCGTGGACGAGGACCGATCAACCGTACTCCGGTGCGGCTGGAGTTGTAATGCACCTCCCACGCGGTGGCGAAAAAGGTGGCAATATCGTCTTCAGTGAAGAAATCCGGCGCGCCGTGCGGGCCGTAGATAACGCGCAATGCCCAATCGTGGCCATGCCGGGGAATCAGCGCGGGAGCCAGCGGTTGCTCGCTACCGTCAAGTGTGGAGGGTTGGAGGTGCAACACGTCGCCCAGTCGCATCGCCCGCCCGCCGTGACCACCAAAGCGGCCTAGGGTGAAGGTGGAACAACTGCCCAGGTAGTCGGGGACCTCAAGACCATGACGGATGCACAGATAGGCGTGCGTCCCGGTGTGCGCCTGGCCCAGTTGCAACACCGTTCCGGCTGACACTGCAAAGGGCGCCCAGAATGGTGCTGGCTGGCCATCGAGCGTTGCCAGCATGGCCGCGCCGGTTAGGGCGATCACCGCTGGAGCATGGAAGCGCAGAGTCGGCCCGTTCAGGGTAAATTCCAGTCCGGCCACGCCGGGCGGGTTGCCCACCAGCCGATTGCCGAGGCGGAAAGCAAGGTCATCCATCGGTCCCGATGGCGGCACGCCTACATCCCAGTAACCCAACCGTCCCGGCCAATCCTGAACTGTGGTCAGGGTGCCAGCCGCTAGCACTTCGAACACCGCCGGGCAGTAATTGAATTCGCTCAAAGTGCGGGTGGTGTGTCGCCCGACGCGGAACGCCGCATCCTGATTCACCACCGCCCGCAGATAATCGAGATTGCTTTCAATGCCACTAATCCGGGTGGCCTGCAATGCGCTATCGAGCGCAGCCAGCGCCTGTTCACGGTCCGCGCCCTGGACGATGACTTTGGCCAAAAGAGGATCGTAGTAAGCTGGTACTTCGACCCCGGTCTCGATCCAGGTATCGCAGCGTACTCCCTCCGGGAATGCCACTTCGGTCAACAGACCAGACTGTGGCTGGAACTGCCGGGCGGGATCTTCAGCGTACAGCCGGGCTTGTATTGAATGGCCGCGTCGCGTGACGGACAGCGTGTCCAACGGCGGCAAATCCTCCGCCGCCAGCCGCACCATCCACTCCACCAAATCCACTCCCGTGACCTGTTCGGTGACGCCGTGTTCCACCTGCAAGCGGGTGTTCACCTCCAGGAAATAGAAGGCGTCGCTGGCGGCATCAACGATGAATTCCACCGTACCCGCCGAACGGTAGCGCACCGCACTCATCAGGCGCACCGCGGTAGCGAGCAATGCTTCACGCACCGATTCTGGCAAGTTCGGCGCGGGGGTTTCCTCAATGACCTTTTGATTGCGCCGTTGCAGGGAACAGTCGCGCTCGCCCAAGGCGATCACCCCGCCCCGGCCATCGCCGAAGATCTGCACCTCGATGTGCCGGGCCTGCTCGACGAACTTTTCCAGAAATACCCCGGCATGACTGAAGTGGCTGTGTCCCAGGCGCTGCACCGAAGCAAAAGAAGACTCCAAATCAGCGGGCGCATGGCAAAGTCGCATGCCGATGCCGCCACCGCCTGCGGTGCTCTTCAGCATGACCGGATAGCCGATGGTCTCGGCCGCCGCCTGTGCCGCCGCCACCGTCTCCAGCAGCTCGGTGCCCGGCAGCAACGGCGCGGCGTTGGCTCGCGCCAGTTCCCGGGCGGTGTGCTTGAGACCAAAGCACTCTATCTGCGCCGGAGTCGGCCCGATGAAAGCCAGTCCTTCCTGCTCACAGGCTAGAGCGAAAGCGGCGTTCTCGCTGAGAAAGCCATAGCCGGGGTGGATCGCCTGAGCGCCGCTGAGGCGAGCCGCATCCAGAATTCGCTCAATATTCAAGTAGGATTCGGCGGCAACGCCCTCGCCGATCCACAGGGCTTCATCGGCCTCCTGGACATGGCGGGAGCCGTGATCGGCGCGTGTGTAGACCGCCACGGCCCGAATTCCAAGCCGTTTCAGGGTGCGGATAATCCGGCAGGCGATGGCGCCGCGATTGGCGATTAAAACCGTGTCGAACATGGCGTGAGGTCAGCAATACAAAGGGCGGGGCGTCCCGCCGTCGTTCGGAGTCCTGCCGGGTCGTCCCGGCGGCGCAGCGGTCAGGCCGCATCCCAAATCAGCATCCGCACCGGCGTCGGGTTGTAGGCGTTGCAAGGGTTATTCAGTTGCGGGCAGTTCGAGACCAGCACGATCAGGTCCATGGCGGCGTTGAGTTCAATGTACTTGCCCGGTTCGGAAAGACCGTCTTCGAAGGTCAGCCGCCCTTCCGGGGTGACCGGCACATTCATGAAGAAGTTGATGTTGCTGGGAATGTCGCGCTTGTCGAAGCCATGGCCCCAGCTCGCCAGCGCCAGCAGGAAACTATCCCGGCAGTTGTGCATGTAGCGCTTTTCCAGGGCGTAGCGGACCTGGTTGCTTTCCGCCGCACAAGCCCCGCCGAGAGTATCGTGGCGACCGCAGGTGTCAGCAGTGATGATACCCATCACCCGCCCCTCGCTGGACATCAGCCGGGTTCCGGTTGTGAGGTAAAGATGGCTTTGGGCGCGGATCGTATCGGTGGCGCTGTAACGCTCGCTGGGGTCATGCGCGTTATAGAACAGGGTGTCTACCGCCTGGTTGCCTTCCAGATCGATAATGCGCAAGGTCTGGCCGGCATCGAGGGGGTACATCCAAGATTCGCCGGAGGGCACGACCTGATCGTAGAGGGCGTGAGCGGGATCGAACGGACTAATAGTCAGCATAGCGGTCTCCCTCAATGGCGGTGCGACTGGCAAAAGTGCCGGGTGGTATTGACGAAACCGCGAGCGTTCTCCGGGCGTGACAACCGGCAGGGATCATCAGGATCGCCGCCGGGACCGGACTCCCAGACGGTCAGCGCCGCCGGCTTCGGTGCGTAGCGGGGACCGGGATCGAGTGGATGCGGGCAGGTGTGCAACACCATCAACACGTCCATCTCCGCCCGCAAATCCACGTAAGCGCCGGGAGGCGAGAAGCCGGCATGAAAGTTGAGGTTGCCCTCAGCGTCGGCAGCCACCTTGCTGAAGAAGTTGACGTTAGCCACCAGGTCGCGCTTGCCCAGCCCCCACTTGCCCAGCTCAATCAGAAAACGGTCGCGACCGTTACGGTAAAAGTCATTGCGCAATTCCTGATAACTCCCTTCGCCGTACTTTTCCTGCACCAGGGCGGCGTTGCTCACGCCGCACACCGTATCGTGCCAACCGCAGGTATCGGCGGTCAGCGAGACCAGAATCCGGCCCATGTCGGAATAGCAAACGTAGCCCTGGGTCAGATAGAAAATGTGCTGGGCCTTGAGGGTGTCCGCCATATTGTAGCGCTCGAGTTTTTCCTCGGCGTTGTAGAACAGGGCGGCAACGTTGGCCCCGCCTTCCAGGTCGGTCAAACGCAGGCTATAGCCGCGCCGGAGTACCAAGGACAGGCTTTCACCGCCGCGTAGATGATCTTCCAGCACGATCAGGTTAGGAGAAAATTCACTCATGAAGTCGATGCCTCGCAAGGGGGTTCATGCGCCGCGACGCGGGCAGCCAGTTCCGGCGGCAAATCGTCGGGCCGGCGGTTACGCAGCGGAATATCGTAGGTAATCGTAGCGCCATAAGCTTGCGGCGCTTGCGGATCATGGCGGACTTTGTCGAATACCAGCAACCGGGTGCCGAGTTTGAAGCCCTCAGACAGATCGTGGGTGATCATGAACACCGTGACTCCGGTTTCCGCCCAGACCCGCCGAATCAGGACATGCATGTCCGCACGGATTCCGGGGTCCAGCGCACCGAATGGTTCGTCCAGCAACAGCACTTTGGGGGGACGCACCAGTGATTGGGCAATAGCCAGGCGTTGCTGCATTCCACCGGACAGCTCCGCCGGGTAGCGATCCAGGCTGGCGCTCAGCCCGACCTCGTCCAGCATCGCTATCGCCCGTTCCCGGGCGCGCCGGCGGGCCGAACCGAACAGTCGTCCCAGCCAGCGTGATCGGTGCAGTTCCAGCGCCAGTAGCACATTGTCCAGTACGGTGAGATGGGGATAAACCGAGTAGCGCTGAAACACGATGCCGCGCTCCGGTCCCGGCTCCGCTGGCAACGGCTGACCATCGAGCAACAGTTGCCCCCGACTTTGCGTTTCCTGGCCAAGCAGCAGCTTTAGAAACGTAGTCTTGCCGCAGCCGGAAGCGCCGACGACGGTACAAAACTCGCCGGTTTTCACCTCCAGATTCAGTCGCTCCAGCACTACCTGGTCGCCATAACTTTTCCACAGATTGCGAACGCTGACCTCGCTCATGCCGTTCCCCGGGCGCTGCCGGCGCCAAACCAGGGAAAGGCGCGGCGGCTCAGCATCCGCAATATCCAGTCCATAGCAAAAGCCAGCAACGTGATCCACAGCACATAAGGCAGAATCACATCCATCGCCAGATAGCGCCGTACCAGAAAGATACGATAGCCCAGCCCCTCAGTGGCGGCGATGGCTTCGGCGGCGATCAGGAACAGCCAGGCTGCACCCAGCGATAGCCGCAGCGCGTCCACCAGCCGGGGTAATACCTGCGGCAATACTACCCGTAACACCAGTGAGGGAGTAGAAGCGCCCAGGGTCTGTGCCCGAACGATTTGCTCGGTGGGCAATTCCTCGACCCGCTGCTGGATGTCGCGGATGATCACCGGGGCGATGCCGAACACGATCAGCACCACCTTTGAGAGTTCGCCCAGCCCGAACACGATGAACAGGATCGGCAGGATCGCCATGGGTGGAATCAGCGACAGCCCGGCAACGAACGGCGACAACCCGGCGCGGAACAGTGGAGTGATCCCAACGCCAATCCCGACGATCAGGCCCAGAGCCGCGCTGATGCCCAGTCCCCAGCCCAGCCGGATCAGGCTGGCGGCGGTGTCCGCCCACCACAACAGATTGCCGCTGCGGATATCAGGGATAAACACCATCTGGTAGATCGCTGCGCCCATGCTGGCCAGACTGGGCAGCAGCTTATCGCTGGGGTTGTCCGCCAACCGCGCCGCCGAAGCGATCAGGTAGGCAATCAACGCCAGGACAAAGGGCAGCAATCCTAACCACAGGCGTCCGCCGCGATCCGGGTGCAGGTTGATCAGCCGTTTCATCGCCGATGCTTACAGTTTGCCGGTCGCGGCCAAGTTCATGTATTCGGCGTCGAAGCGCAGTTTGACGTTCTTGGCATCGCCGAGAGTCTGTCCGCCGGGAAAGGTAATGCCAACCACATCGGCGCTCTTGGCGTTTTGCCCGAGCAGACCGTGATCAAAGGAAAATTGCGTGACCTTGCGCATGGTGTCCACCAGCACCGGGCTGTGGGCAAATTCGACCGCATCCTTGGCTTGATAGAACATCTTGGTAGTTTTGAGTTGCTGATCGAAACCGGCTAGATCCGTGCCAGCCGCCTTGCCCATCGCTGTGCGGGCCTTTTTCCCGGCCTCGTCATCCTTGGACATAATGCCCATGATCTCGTACCAGGCACCGACCAGCGCCTTGCCCAGCGCTGGATTTTTCTTGAGGGTTTCGGTATTGACCACCATCAGGTCGATGATCTCACCGGGAATCTGGTTCGAATTGAATACTTCGACGGTATCGGACATGGCCTTGATTTCGCTGAGCAATGGGTTCCAGGTCACGGCAGCAGTGACGTCGGGACTGGTGAACACTCCCACCAGATCGGCGTCGGAGGTGTTGACTACGGTGATATCCTTCTCGCTCAGGCCAACGCTCTCCAGTCCGCGCGCCAGCAGATAGTGCGACACCGACAACTCGACCAAATTGACCTTCTGGCCCTGGAGATCCTTGAGCGTCTTGCCTTGGCCCTTGAGCACCACGCCATCATTGCCGTTGGAGAAGTCGCCGATAATCAGAGCCGTGGAATCCATGCCGCTGACGGCTGGGATGGTCAGGGCGTCCATGTTGGTCATCACGCAACCATCGAAAGCGCCGGCGGTGTATTGATTGATGGACTCCACGTAGTCATTGATCTGCACCACGTCGATATCGATGCCGTATTTCTTGCCCCATTTCTTGACGATTCCAGACTGGTCGCCGTAATCCCAGGGCATCCAGCCGGCGTAGATGGTCCAGGCGACGCGGAATTTCGTTTTGTCAGCGGCCGAAGCCGGATTGAACAGGGTGAGAACGGCAGCGAGTAGCAGGACAGTGAACGGCCGGAACAGGCGGGATGAACATTGGATGGGCATCAGGTAGTCTCCCAGAGGGTCGTCGGGTTATAAACAGGGCGCAGGAGACCTCGGACGATCTCCCGGGCTTTTATCCCGCCGTGTAGCCCTCTTTGGGGAAGGCCGACTGCTCTCGGACCAGCCATCCGCACACAGCGGACCGGAACCCTAGCGGTCTTTTGAGTAATCCCCGGTTGCGGTCACCAAAGATCGCCAGCGAGGTCTCTTACCTGATTTTGCATTAGCAGAATGCGTGCCATCAAAGATAAAATATCTAACTTCAACGGGTTGATTTGAAAACTGTCGTTTGATGCTTTCCAGTGAGCACCGTCATTGAGCAAGCGTGGAGGCGTACTGCCCCGGAATAGGGCGTAATTCAGCCTCCCGTCAGTTTTTAATCTAAAAAGGGGTTTGGCAGCTTTTTAAAATCTTTAACTTGTGACAAAGGCGTTATTTAATCTGGCTAACTCAAGATGACCCGAGGAGGCAGCAGGACATGATCAAGCGATCCGCATTATCGCTAGGCGCCTTGGCCGCCTGGCTACTGATCGCCGCTGCATTTGCGCAACCGCTCTGGGTGAAAAACAACGCAGAGGGGGAAATCCAGGTGCATCTTTATTTCTTTTGGTCCGAAACCTGTCCACATTGTCTGGAGGCGCGGCCCTTTGTAGAGACGATTCCCACCGAACGCCCCTGGGTCATCGTCCATTCGCTCGAAGTGGCGCGCCACCCGGAAAACGCCCGGCGTTTCGTCGCTCTGGCTCAGTCCCTGGGGCAAACCGCTACCGCAGTGCCGACCCTCATCGCCTGCGGGGTCATGGACGTCGGATGGAACGATGCAGCCAGCACCGGTGCTGCGCTGTTACAGCGGCTGGACCAATGCCGAACGCAGGCGCAACAAGGCGTGATGACCGGTACTGTGCCGACGCCGGAGGCAGTGAAAAAGCTGCGCGTGCCCCTGCTCGGCGAAGTAGAGATGGACCACCTATCCCTGCCGGCATTCACTCTCATACTCGCCGGGTTGGATGCCTTCAACCCCTGCGCCTTCTTCGTCCTGCTGTTTCTCCTGAGCCTGCTGACTCATCAGAAGGATCGCCGCCGAATGTCCCTGATTGGCGGCATTTTCGTCCTGACCTCGGGATTGATGTATTTTGCCTTTATGGCCGCCTGGCTGAACGTGTTTCAATTACTGGGGGCCATGACGTGGCTAACCCTGACCGCCGGCCTTTTGGCGATGATCGTCGGGGTCGTCAACATCAAAGACTTCTTCGCCTTCGGGCAGGGCCTCACTCTGTCGATTCCCGAATCGCGCAAGCCTGATATTTATCGGCGGGCGCGGGTGGTCCTGAATGCGGAGAATCTGCCGGCTATGTTGGGCGCAACTATCCTGCTGGCCATCGCGGCCAATTTCTACGAACTGCTCTGCACCGCCGGCTTTCCGATGGTGTATACGCGCCTGCTCACCTTGAGCGATTTGTCGCCTGGCGCTCGCTATGGCTATCTGGCTTTCTACAACCTGATCTACGTATTACCCTTGGCGTTGATCGTGTTCGTCTTCGTGCACACTCTGGCCGCTCGTAAGCTCACGGAATGGGAGGGGCGGCTGCTTAAACTGTTATCGGGCGTCATGATGCTGGAACTGGGTCTCCTGCTGACGGTAGCGCCGGCGCTGCTCAACAGCTTGGTCATTTCGGCGGTCCTGCTGGCGGTCGCTCTGGGACTCACCGCCTTGGCGGCGCGGTTTACTCGCTTGCTTGGACACTAGGATTCAGGCTGCAAGGTGATGGTATAACAACTTATGAAAACCACATCCTGTCCCTCCTGCAACGCAGTCATCACCTTCCGTTCAACGGTTTCCATCCTCACGGTCTGCGAACACTGCCAAAGCACTCTGGTCGGCTAAATCGTGACGGTCACACTGTCCTCTGACCAACGGGTGCATCAGCAAACCTTTACATTCGCGAGGAAAAAGCGCCACCGGGCGTCGCTTGCAGCGTTTATCACAAATAACCGCTCATCGGTTCATCGAATCCCGATCCGGCCCCCAGCCCAGCCAGACCTCGTTCATGGCCGTCGCCTGCCTGACCGCTGCGATAAACGACTCCAATCGAGCCTGACAGCGCCGTCCACCCTGGCAATAAATCGCTGGCCCGTCGCCCAATTGATCCAGACAGGCCATCGCCAGCCGGGGATGAATCGATATCTCCGGGCATTGCCGCGCATCGTTTAAATCAGCGGTGATAGCGCGCCTGAGAAAGTCCAAATCCAGCCAAGCGAACCGCAGCGCACCCTGATAATCGTTCGGTACATTGGTCGGGTCGGTCACGTCTGGATACGGCTTCTCCGCCAATTCTCCCGGCAACGGGCCGGCCCCATGTCGGGTCAGATAGGCGCGGGTCGCATAGGTCACCTCCAGCCGCTCCAGACCCCACTCGCCCGCCAGCGTCAACACATTGCGCAAACCGGTATGGGAGCGGGTCACATAGGGGAAAAATCCACGTTCCTGGTCGATTAATAATCCTTGAGCGCCCTCGAACAGGATCCGCCGACCTTGGATGGCCACCTGGGCGTCGATCACGGTCACTGCGCCTAGAAAGCGGCGGACATCCACGACATAGCGTTCCAGAATGGCGTCTGATTGAAACAGTTCCGCCTCCCGACGGTAGGCAGCGCCGCATCCCAGTCGGGCCAGCCGGGCCGGCGCATAGTCGCGGCGGATCGCCGCCAGCCGGTCGGCCAGCGCCGCATCGGCCAGTTCGTCCACCGTCAGCGCGTAAACCGGATGCAGATGACGCTCCAGCGTCTCGCCGAAACCGATCCCGCAACTGCCATGCCGGCCATCGCCCCGTTCCCGCTCAATAATCTGATTGATCATCATATCGTAGGGCGTAGTCGCCGGGCTGGCCGGATCGATCAGCACGGTCGGCGTCACGCCCAGTTCCGCCAGCGCATTCAATTCTTTCAGGAACAGGATCGGGTTAGCCACGAAGAACCGTGACAGAAAGGTAGCGGCCCCGGCGAACACGCCGCTGCCAACGTGGCTGAACACATGCCGCCGGCCTTCCGGCGTCACCACGGTATGCCCTGCCTGCGCACCGCCGTTGAAGCGGATCACGAGGCTGTCGCTACCGGCTGACGCGGCATAATGATCAATCAGTCGTCCCTTGCCCTCGTCGCCGAATTGCGCGCCGATCACCACCTGGGCGGTTTTTTCCAAACGCATCGGGATTTCTCCTGTTTAACAACCAGTGAGTAGCGAGTAGCGAATTCTCGCTATCTCCCTACTCGCTACATCTCTAAAATCGCACTCCACGTGCGCCGGGTCGGCCGGTCGGTTCCAGCGCCTGCATCGCCCGTTGCACGACACTGGCGGTTTCCCGCGACCAACTACCGGCCACGGCATCACGGTCCCGGCCCTCATTGATCTCGATAGCGGACACGATTACCTCAGCCAGTTTGGTATGGTCCGCCAGGCCGATCACCCGCTGGCCCAACAACTCGTTCCACGAACTCCGCACTCCATGCGGATCGTGGCGGGCGTGCGAACCTTCCTCGACGATCACATGGAAGACGTGGTACATGCGGCTGACCATCGTCAGCAATTCCGGGGAACTGAAATTGCGTTGCACCCGGTCGCCCATCACCCGGGCGATGGCTTTGGCGGATAAACCCGGCGGCGGCTCCTCATCGCCGACGGTGAATAGATAGCCTTTGCGGCCCCGTTTCTCGAAGCAATCAATCCGCGTGTGCAAGGCGGCGAAGTACCACGGCAGGTTGTAGGATTCGCAGGCGTTGCCGCCCCCACCCTTCTCCAGCCAGAGTTGTTCCAGTTGCCGGGCGATGCGGATGTCCGCTTCAAACTGAGTCACTTGCAGCGGTGCTTGGTCATAGAGGACGTCGCCGATCCCCATGCATAGGATGTGGGGGTCCGGCACCGGCCGGCGGGCCAGGATTTCCTCGACCAGCGTCCCCAACCCCTCACGGGCCAGGGCGTCAGCGATCATGCCCATCGAGCCGGTGACATCCAGCCCGACGATGACCGCGGTCGCTTCGGGATTCAGGTCGGAATCCCGCGACTCCCGCGCAACGACGCCGAACGGGTTGAGTTCCGGTGCCATCGACCGTGAAGTGAAGACGGCATCGGTATTTTTACGCGACGTAGCAGCAGCGTAGTCGCTCCAGTCGTCATGATTCCAGCGTGCAGTTCCCATGGTGTTCTCCTGTTCGTGAGTCGCAAATTCCAGGTGATGTTCAGGAATCGAGCGTCGCCCGACTCCATAGGCCAGAAGCTTAATCTATTTATTTGTATTTTGCAAATAACATTTAAAATGCCAATCGACTCCACAGGCACTTTTCTATAGAATCATTGTTATTTTCTTATAACATTGAAGCACAACGGTATTCAGGAGACTGGGACGTGGAAACCACTTTTCCGCAACCGCTGGCGATGGTCGATACTACATTGTTCACCATTCTGCATGAGCGCCTGTGTCTGATCCTGGCGCGGCGCAAGGAACCGCCTGAACAAGGTGAGTTAGCGCTGCCCGGCGGGTTTGTGCATGTTCAGGAAGATGTCGATACCGAGGATGCGGCCCGGCGGGTCATCCGCGCCAAGCTCGGCTTTGACGCGCCCTATCTGGAGCAGCTTTACACCTTCTCCGGGAAAGACCGCGATACCCGGGGCTGGTCGATCAGCGTCGCCTACTACGCGCTGATTCCCGCTTCCCTGCTGGATCACAGCCAGGTTGCGGAAACTCTGCCGGTGGAGGACTTACCCAAGTTGCCCTTCGATCACGACCAGATCGTCGCCAAGGCGATTGAACGGTTGCGCAGCAAGGCGACCTACTCCTCATTGCCCGCATTCCTGTTGCCCGAGATCTTTACCCTGAATGACCTGCACGGCATCTATCAGCAAACCCAGGGAACTCGACTCGATAAAGCCTCATTCCGGCACAAGATCATGGAGCAGGACATCATTGAGCCGATTCCCGGCCAGTTCCGCACTGGCGCGCACCGCCCGGCTCAGCTTTATCGCTTGACCCATCGGGCGCTGACGCCCTTTGAGCGGAAAATTTAGCCGCTCGCTGAATGGGATAGCGATAACGACAAAATCTTCACGACTTCCCGGTTCATGCGCGAGGGCCGATAGACCGGTTATCATGTTTCCATGAAACGACATGGATTTTTTTGGACGATGCTTGCGCTGGCCCTGCTGGGAGTCGGCGGCTTTTTAGCATGGCGGCTGTTCGGGCCGATCACGGTAGAAACCGCTCACCCGACGCGCGGGCCGGCGGTGCGGGCGATCTACGCCACCGGCGCGGTGGAGCCAACCGTCATGCTACCCATCGCGCCGCGCACGGCTGGACGGTTGATGGAACTTCATGTCGATGAAGGTCAAGCGGTGCGTGAAGGTCAGACCCTGGCTCGGCTGGAAGATGAGGACTTGCGCAAATCGGTGGACGAACTGGAAGCGCGCGCCCGTTTCGCCAAGACTCAACTGGATCGCGCCCAGACGCTGCTGGATCGGGGATTGGGGACGGTGCTGGAACGGGATCGGTCGCGCTCCGAGTGGCAGGCGGCGGAAGCGGCTCTGGCGCGGGCGCGGACCCTGCGTTCTTACATGACGCTGAACGCGCCGGCTGACGGACAAATTTTGCAACGCGACGGCGAAGTGGGCCAGTTGATCCCGGCCAATCAGCCGGTGTTCTACTTTTCCTGTTGTGCGCCGTTGCGGATTGAGGCTGAGGTGGATGAGGAGGACATTCTGCTGGTCCATCCTGGACAACGGGTGCTGATTCGCGCCCCCGCTTTGCCAGATCGGGTACTGGAGGGAATGATTGAGGACATCACCCCGAAAGGCAATCCGGTCACGCGCAGTTACCGGGTGCGCATTCGTTTCGCCGACGACGAGATTCCGCTGCGGATCGGCATGACCGCCGAGGTGAATATCATCGTCGAGCAGCGCGAGAATGCTTTGCTGGCGCCGGCGACGGCGGTAGTGAAGGGTCAGGTTTGGACGGTGCGTGACGGGCGGTTACATCGCCAGTCCGTTGAAACGGGCGTCGCCGGTGAGGCGAAAATCGAGATTATCTCCGGTTTGGCGGAAGCCGATGTGTTGGTGATTCGTCCGGCAAACGGGTTGCGGGAAGGTCGGCGGGTGCGGAGTTTGCCTTATTGATGGAATTGTCCACGACAGGCAATGGCGTTCGGTGCAACGCCCAGTGAGGCTTTAGCATTAAGAAGTTCGTCAACCGTTAAGCCAACATCTTTTGCAATTTGTCGAAGCAAAATGGGTGACACATCGCGCCCGCATGAAATGGCACTGTGGTACACCTGCCATCAGGATAGCGAAACTGCTTATGAGCGCCTCGCTGTCGAACTTCAGCAAATCCCAATGCTTCAAGCAATACAACAAGTTCACGAGGCTTAAGAATAGGTGAATGTCCCATATTTAAGCTACAACAACGCTTTGAGTACCGATGAATTCAGCCTCTAGTATGGGATCACCATCCTCAAGCAGCATTTCAACTACTTCTCGAAGGTTTTGATTGAGTTCATCCAAGGTTTCCGCTTGCGTGTGCGCTCCTTGGAATCCAGGGATAAAACCGACATAAAGCCCAGTGTCTTGGCAACGCTCAACAATTGCTGTGTAGTTTCTCATAACAAATAATTCCAAATAGGGTCGAGTTGTCTCATCACGACTTTTCGAATATCTCAGTTTCAATATTCACCTGCTATCGTTCTCGGTGCAACAGCCAGTTAGGCGGGTTTTGCGCCGCTAATCTTTCCTAAATATCGAGAGAACATAAGTATAACTCTTCAATTTTATAGTTTATCTTTATCGGCTTATTGCCTAACGAATTTGCTCACTGGGGCCGCGCCTTGCAGTCCTTGACATCACCAACGCCCGTCAATGGCGCGGTCTCCGGTGCAGCAGCCAGTTAGGCCAGTTGATTGAAATGTTAGGTTGCCAAGAAGACGGCAACCCCACCTACAAAGTTCAGTCGCCGTTTTGCCTCAGCAAAGTACAAGGGTGGTTGAAGCGATTTATCGGCTTCTTATGGCAGATCGATTTTGAGGTCTTTACAAATTTTTGTGCCATAAAATCCTTAATTTCACTATGACGCGGCACTGCTGTCATTTCTCCGTTATTTGCGTTTTTCCAAATCGAGTGCCTGCTGCCTTCTCTCAGCAAAACACATCCATTCTTTGTTGAATGAGCTTGCTTCTTTTCATATAACTAATGGAATTTCCTCAAAATCCCTTTCGGCTTGTCTACGAGACTCTGCAATTCTCAATTCTAGAATGTCAATGACAGCTTCTTTTAAGCTAACCAGCAATTCTTCTTTTGTTCTTTCTTGAGCATTAGTGCCGGGTATTTCTTCAACCCAGCCTAGCCACCAGTCGCCGTCTTTTTTCACAATGGCAGTGAATTCAGCTTTCATATTTCTTAGCTCCTGTTTGCAAAGTAAAAGTTTCTTGCCTAACGCCCTTGCTCACCGGGGCCGTGCCACGCGATGAGCGTTCAAATGCCAACACCGGCTGTGGCGCGGTCTCCGGTGCAGCAGCCAGTTAGGCTGATATTTCATGCTCTTTTGCGTACTCGCGTAGTGCTTTATTGACGGAATCTGAATCGGGGAAAAGCTTATGCAACTCAGGGGAAATAACAACAATATTTGTTCCTTCCCGATAGCGTTTGACATATTTTCCACGCACCCCGGACTTGATAAGGTCTGCGGGATATTCAGGTCGTAATGTATCTTCATCGTTCATAGGCTTTACGCTCCTGATTAGTCATGCGTCTTGCCGAAATAATGCGAATAGAATCCTCTCTTTCAGTGAAAGATACCACGAGATAATTGCTTTTTGATGAAACACCAAAAAGCAAATACCGCTCTTCTTCGTAGGAATGATCTGGATCAGAAACACAAGAAGAGAACTCATCATTAAACACTTCACTGGCTTCAGTAAAGGAGATACCATGTTTTTTCTGATTCGTAGATGCTTTTGCCTCATCCCACTCAAAATCCATCAGTATCTTCCATCTGCAAATTATAAATCCTTGCCTAACGACCATCTTCACCTGCCCGCCGTAGGCGGGTCAGGTCAAGCGCCAGTTAGACAGGTTAATTGAATGTTGTGTTGCCAAAAAGACGGCAAACCAACCTACACACGGCTAAGTTCTTCGTATGAAGGTCAGCCCAACGAATGCTGCGGTCCATACCCAATACCAAGTCTGAATCAACAAATCCCGACTACCGAGCCACTTGATAGCGAAAAACACCGGTGCGCTTAAGAAAAACGCCACAATTAGATAACCGATAAGCGCCCAAGCCAATGAGTCTCTTTGAACGCTAGCTTTTTGTTCTGCGGTCATGGCTTGCCTTTGTTTCCATTCACTGATAGATGATGACAGGAATCCATAAGCGAATACTGAACCGATAAGAATTACGATAGTGACAAGTAATTGCTCAAATGGTTCTAAACTGGTTCCACCATAATTAGGATAGCCACGAGCTAAGACTGAGAATGACCAACCACACAGGATCAGCCACAATACAGCTTGTAAAATTTTCATATCTTAATCTATTTCTCCATGCAGCAAACATAGGAAAAATATACTACGAAGTAGAAGGATTCTTTCCTGATTTTGCTTGTTAGTCTAGCCATGCATCAGCTTGAGATAAATAATAACGGCTAATAATGTCCTCCCAAGAATCCCTACAGTACCGGAGGAGTGTTCGGATTTCCATTTCATGAAATTCATCCGCTGGGTTGTCACAGGATATATAATAAAACTCTTGAAACACTCCTTTTGCAGTATCCAGATGAAACCCAATTCTATCCGAGAGCTTACTTCCAATCTTCGGGCGATTCAATGAAAGGTGCTTGGTACCATTAGCTATATCTGAACATACCAGTAAGCAGCGCATTGAATGAATTTCGCGGCTTAGTGCTGCTATGTCCCCAGCGCCAAAGTATGGATCGTTAAGAATCCAGTCCTTTAAATGCCACATTGATTGGCATGTAAAATCAGCACGTCATAAAATAACAAGCCACTCATTACCTTGTAAGGGTCGCTTGCCTCAACGATCTTCATAAGACGGTCAACTCGCTCAACCTGCTCTTGAAACAACTTTTCCATCGTTTATGCCTAACTGTTGGGTAGACAGAAAGAGTCAATATTGGACTAGACAGAATTCTGCCTATCACCTACAAAATTCTGTATAGCATCCCCTCATCAGTCTAAATTCAATCACACAGACGAAGGCTTACTCAAAATAAACCGTTCAAGCTATCCAGAATCCCAACCCATCAGTAACGGAAGAATCTCGCCGCTTGGGTAACCCACCTGAGCAACATTATCTAACGCTAATGCTTAATAAGTTTATTGTCTCAAATTAAAGTTAGACATTTCAACTCATTGATTGATAAATTTTATAAAAAAGTGCGATTGAATTAGGTTTCAGTTGATGCTCGATCTGGAGACATTGCGCCGGTATTGTAACAAAAAATTGCCCACTGACCCGGCGGAACGATTCAAGCGCCGGGCAATTTCCGCCACACCCACCCCCTGCTCCCGCAGTCGCAGCATATCGACTTTTTCCGCATCGCTGAATTTCACCCGCCGAGCGCGTGGCGCGCCAATCGCCGCCCGAATCGCTCGCGTGATGCAACGCTCGAAGAAAGCGGCGCATTCGGATTGAGTCATGACCAAGAAAGGCTCAGGGCGAGCGCCGGGCGTCTCATAGCGACCCTGGCGACGCAGCGCCGGCAACACGTCGTTGAACACCCAATCCTGAAAGGTTTTCGCTTCCGGCTTGTTGCTGCGGAAAATGACCCGGTACAGGTTGGGTTCATTGACAAAAATAACTTGCTGTTCACCGCCTTGCGTAAGGACGTATATTTTGCGTACCCCCTTTTCATCCAGCATTTCAGCCGCCACACGACGATTGTTTTGGATTTCCAATACAGCACACACATCAATCAGGCAAAACCACGGTTCGCCCTCGATGAGCGTTGTGCGAATGGAATGCTGCTGGAAGGTGAAGGGAATGACTTGAGCGGTCATGATGCTATCTCCGTAATCATTTAGGATGATCCCGTCAAGCAGGCGGGGAGGCGCTCCTACGGCATTACGACCGCCGGGACCTTACGGTTGACCCGACACCTCCCCATTGGTGAATAGCGAGGCACAAACAAAAAGACCGCCTGACCGGGCGGGGAACGGCGTAATGTTTTTAGGAAGTTTGAGCATACGCCTGTGTTAGCGCTGGGGCAACTGATGAAAAACGCCATAACCTGCATTGAACCGCCGGATTCCCGACGGTTCAAACCGCCAACGCCTCCACCACGCCTTGAACCACCCATCCATTAATCCGATCCCTCATGTCCATCCAACTAGCCATTGCCGTGACGCAACTGGTCAGCCGCCGCCGTCCGACGCTGGTTTCCCTGGTCGGCATCGCGCTGGGCGTCGCGTTCTTTCTCGCGGTATCCTCATTAATGCGCGGCTCCGAGCAGGATTTCATCAAGCGGCTGATCGATAACAGCCCGCATATCACGGTCTCCGATGAATACCGTAACCCTGAGAAACAGCCGGCCTGGCAACAATGGCCGAATGGCGCGGTAGAAATTCGGCGGGTCAAGCCGTTGACCGAGGTGCGCGGCATTCGCGGCCATATTCAAAAACTGGCCTTTATTGAATCCCTGCCGGGACTGCGCGCCGCGCCGGTACTGGTGGGATCGGTGGTGCTGACGTTCGCCGGGCGCATCGAAGGCGTGACCCTCAACGGCATGGTCCCGGACAAGATGAAAGGCGTGTCCACCATCGAGGAGAAGCTGATTCATGGCTCACTGGACGCGCTGGCGGCGAATCCCAATGGCATCGTGATCGGTGATGGACTGGCGAAAAAATTCGGCCTGGAAATGGGCAGCGTAGTGAATGCGTCCTCACCCGGCGGTGAAGTGCGCACGCTGAAAGTGGTCGGCGTTTTTCGCACCGGCAACGCCAATTACGACGAGTCCCAAACCTTCGTCCTGCTCAAACGGGCGCAGGGACTGCTGGATCGGGCCAACCGGGTCAATCGCTTCATTCTGCAACTGGATGATCCCTACGCCGCCCGTGAAGTCGCCGCCGTCATCGAACAGCAAGGCGGCTACAAGGCGGTGTCCTGGCAGGAAGCGGCGGAAGACATCATGAGCGTACTACTGGTACGCAATCTGATCATGTACAGCGTAGTTTCGGCGATCCTGGTCGTGGCGTCTTTCGGCATCTACAACACCATCTCCACCATCGTCATGGAGAAAATCCACGACATCGCCATTCTCATATCCATGGGTTTCCATGCCCGCGATATTCGCCACATCTTCCTCGCGGAGGGGCTGATTCTCGGCATCCTCGGCAGCCTGATGGGCGTCACGTTCGGCATTGGGCTGATGTGGCTGCTGACCCAGGTCGAAATCAAGCCGCCCGGCGCGACGGATATCGTCCATCTGCCGATCTACTGGGGCTGGGAACAATATTTGCTGGCGGCCAGTTTCGCCCTGATTTCCGCAGTAGGCGCGGCCTATTTGCCGGCGCGCAAGGCGGGGCGCGTACAGCCGGTCATGATTTTGCGGGGAATGGCATGAATCCGGTGCTGGCGGCGGAGCGGCTGGGACGTATTTTGCCCGGCGAAGCGCCGGTCACGCTGGTGCGGGACATCGACCTGAAGGTTGAGCGCGGTGAGTTTCTCGCCATTATGGGACCGTCCGGCTCCGGCAAATCCTCACTGCTGTATCTGCTCGGTCTGTTGGATACCCCAACATCGGGTCGGGTGCTGCTGGAGGGGCGGGACACCTCCGGTTATGGCGAGGATGAATTGGCGGCGACCCGTCTGCGCCATCTGGGCTTTGTCTTCCAGTTCCATTTTCTGCTGGCCGAATTCACCGTGTTGGATAACGTACAACTGCCCATGCGCCGGTTGGGAGCGCTCAGCGAGGAAGCGGCACAGCAACGCGCCCAACAATTACTCGATCAGTTTGGACTCAGCGAACACGGCCACAAACATCCCCATCAACTTTCCGGCGGGCAGCGCCAGCGCGTGGCCATCGCCCGTGCTCTGGCCAATGAGCCGCCTATCATTCTGGCCGATGAACCGACCGGCAATCTGGACAGTCACGCCTCAGCGAACGTTCGGCAAATCCTGCATGATCTGACGCGAGCGATGGGCAAAACGGTCATCGTCGTCACCCATGATCCTTCCTTCGCCAGCGCCGCCGACCGGCGGATCGGCATCGTCGATGGGCAAATCGACCCCGACTGGCGAGCCTGACCGCTGGCGATTCCCCATCGTAAAGGCTGAACGATCTCCGGCAGCGATTGAGCCATGCTGGCCCGACCTTGAACGCGCAACGGAAAATTTCATAGAACCATCATGGCGCATGCATCGTTTTTCCCCACCCGCATCATTTCAATTTCTGATGCAACTCGATCAGTTTCATCTCTTCGCCCATCACCACCAGCACGTCATCCTGCGACAACAGATACGTTGGATCAGGCAGAAAAGGCGCAACAGATTCAGATGCCGGCTTAATAGCCATCAACTGCACCTGATAACGGTCGAGCAACCCCAAATCAGCCACAGCGCGCCCCGCAAAACTGGCCGGCGTCTGGACGCTGACCGCAAAATAGCCGCCGCCCAGCGGCATGGCGTCCAGCAATCTGGCGCGGGAGTAATGCACCAGATGCGCTGTCTTGACCGCAATTTCCCGTTCCGGCTGAACAATGTCGTTAGCCCCGATCAGACTCAAAATCCGTCCCTGGTCCTCATTGGCCACCTTGACCAGCACCCGCGCCACGCCCAGTTCCCGCAAATAATGTGTGAGCAATACGCTGGTCTCGAACCGTTCGCCGACATCCACCGCCACGACGTCCATGTGCCGGATGCCCAAATCCTTGAGCGCCTCGCGGTCGGCAACATCAGTGACGATGGCCTTGCCGACATGGCGCATGATGTTTTGCACCCGCTCCTCATCCCGATCCACCGCCATCACTTCGTCGCCGAGCTCACTCAGCGTGCACGCCAGATGAAAGCCGAAATCCGACAATCCCAACACAGCAACGCGCATGGCCCTCTCCTCTTGTTGCGCCGATTAACCGATCATCACTTGCTCTTCCGCATAGGACACCGCCGGACGCGGTTTCTGCCGGGCGATGGCGAGGGCGATGGTGAGTGGCCCTAGTCGCCCGACGAACATCAGTGCCATGATCAGGATTTTGCCGCCCTCATTCAATTGCGGCGTGATGCCCGTGGACAAACCGACGGTTCCCAGCGCCGAAACCGCCTCAAATAATAAACCCAGCGACCACTCGCCGGAATGCGAGCGGAACGGCCCTTCGATTTGCACCGCCAACAGCAGGATTATCCCCAGTGTGGCGACAACCAGCGCCAGCGCCACCACCCAGGCGGCTTTGGCCAAGTTGGTCTCCGGCACGCTGCGGTTGAACAGCCGAACGCCGCGCTCGCCCAAGTAACGGGAACGCGCCAGCGCCAGCAATACCCCCAATGTAGTCGCCTTAACACCCCCTGCGGTTGAGCCGGGACAACCGCCGATCAACATCAGCACCATGGTGAAATACAAGGTCGCAGCCGTCGCCTGACCATAATCGATGGTATTGAACCCGGCAGTGCGCGGCGTCACCGCGGCAAACCCGCTAACCAGCAACATTTCGCCGAAGCCCATGTCCCGCAAGAGATTGTTCCATTCCAGCGCCGCAAACCCGATCATTCCGACCAGGAGCAGAACCCCGGTCATGGTCAAAGCCACCTTGGCGTGCAGACTGAGCGCGGTCCGCTGTCCCCGCCAGCGACGAACGCGCCAGCGAACCAGTTCCGCCAGCACGGTGAATCCCAGGCCGCCAAGAATCACCAGCAACGCAATCGGGAATATGACGCCGGCGTTGGCGCGATCTCCCATCAGATTATCAGGACGCAGGGCAAAACCCGCGTTGCAAAAAGCGGTGACCGCATGAAACACTGAAAACCACACTGCCTGACCGAACGGCAACCGCTGACTTTCGGTCAGCAATAGCAAACCCGCCCCCAGCGCCTCTATCGCCAATGTCCATATCAACACCTGTCGCAACAGGGAGTCCAGACTGACGCGATGACTCAAGGTAAAGCTCTCTTGCACCGCATCCTGGCTGGAGAACGATACGTTCTGACCCGCCAGCAACAGCAGCGTCGTAGACAGGGTTGCAATGCCCAAACCACCGATTTGTACCAGGATCAGCAACACTGCCAGACCAAAACTGCTGAACGTACCGCCAGGGTCCACCACGGCCAGGCCGGTCACGCATACGGCGCTGACCGCCATGAACAGCGCATCGAGGAACGCGAGTGGTGTTCCCTGACTGGCGATGGGCAAGGCCAGCAATCCACCGCCAACGACCACAGCGGCGGCAAAGCCAACAACCAGCAGGCGGGCGGGATGCCGAAGCAGTGCAATCATCGCAGTCGTTCGCTCCTGTCAAAACCTCCGGCTTCCCTCAGCGTTCGCATGACCCACTCCCTCCCTTTGAGTTAAAGTTTCACTCTGTCTTCTCACTCACCAGAATTTCGCAACCGATGACTCCCGATGCCCTGTTCGTCTTCGGCCTGCTGGCCGCCGCCGTCATCCTGTTCGCCAGCGACCGGCTGCGGCCCGACATCGTCGCCCTGCTGATCATTCTAGCGCTGATTCTGGGCGACATTCTGCCCGTTAATCAAGCCGTGGCCGGCTTCGGCGACCCCCTGGTCCTGCTGATCGCCGGGCTGTTCGTGGTCGGCGAAGGTCTGGTCCGCACCGGCGTCGCCTATCAGGTCGGCGTGTGGCTGACCCGGCTGGCCGGCGCCAGCGAAAGCCGGTTGCTCATTCTGCTGATGCTGGCGGTCGCTGGACTGGGCGCTTTCATGAGTTCCACCGGGGTCGTGGCGATTTTTATCCCCGTCGTGCTGGGCATCACCGCTCGCCTGGGCATCAGCCCCGGTCGGCTGATGATGCCGATGGCCTTTGCCGCCCTGTTCAGCGGTCTGCTGACCCTGATCGCCACGCCACCTAACCTGGTGGTCAACGAGGCGCTGCGCAACGCCGGCCTGCAACCGTTCGGCTTCTTCAGCATCACCCCCATCGGCCTGTTGGCGCTCACCCTGGGCGTTGTCTACATGGGGGTGATCGGCTCCCGTCTGCTGCCTGTTCACCCCCCGAAAACCGGCACTGCCGGGCGACGGCACACCTTGCTGGAACTGGCCGAAAGCTACAATTTAGCGGGACAACTGCATCGCCTGCGGCTGGACCCGAACTCACCGCTGATCGGTCAAACGGTTGCCGACGCCCAACTGCGCACCCGGTACGACGTCACCATCGTGGGCGTCGGCCAGACGGAGCGCTTCACCGAGACCGTATCGCCCGCCCTGTCCACGACGGTCTTTCGGCCCGCCGACGCGCTGTATGTGGTGGGTTCGGACGAGGCGGTAAAAACGCTCTGCGCGGCGGAACACCTGACCCGGCTGCTGATTGCGGAAAGCGAGCAACGCAGTCTGACCCAGGAACTGGGGCTGGTGGAAGTGCTGCTGCCCCCGGAATCCGAACTGATCGGCCAGACTTTGCGTCAGGCCGCATTCCGCACCCAACACGGCCTGAGCGTCTTGGGCATCCGCCGGCGCAGCCAGCCATTGCCCAGCAATCTGAGTGAAGAAAAATTGGCGTTTGGCGATACGCTGCTGGTCGCCGGCACCTGGAAAAGCATCAGCCTGTTGCAGAGTGATCAGCGACATTTCCTGGTGCTCAATCTGCCGGCGGAACTGAGCGAAGTCGCTCCAGCCTACCGGCAAGCGCCGTTCGCCCTGGCGATCCTGCTCATCATGGTGCTGACGATGGCCTTCGGCATCGTCGATAACGTGGCGGCGGTGCTGCTGGCGGCGCTGGCCATGGGCCTGTTTCGCTGTCTGCGCATGGAAGACGCCTATCGTTCAATTAACTGGCCGACCCTGGTAATCATCGCTGGCCTGCTGCCCTTAGCCAGAGCGATGGAGCAAACCGGCGGCGTCACGCTGATTGCTGACGGACTGGTCGCTGGACTGGGAGGATTCGGACCGCTGGCGCTGCTGGCTGGCGTTTTCCTGCTGGCGGCGCTGATCGGCATGTTCATTTCCAACACAGCTACAGCGCTGCTGGTCGCACCGGTCGCCATCGTCGCCGCTCAGCAGATCGGCGTCTCGCCCTATCCCTTTGCGATGACAGTGGCGGTGGCGGCCTCGGCGGCCTTCACCACCCCGGTGTCCTCGCCGGTCAATACCCTGGTGCTGGCCCCAGGCGGCTACCGCTTCATTGATTTCATACGGGTCGGAGTACCGCTGCTGCTAGTAATCATGGCGCTCACGCTGCTGGTTGTGCCGCTGCTACTGCCGTTCTAGCTCGATCCTGATCGAGCAGTAACCGAAACTCGCTTAACGGCATCGGTTTGCCAAAATAATAACCCTGGCCTTCATCGCAACCATGGGCTTGCAGAAACGCCAACTGTTCAAGAGTTTCCACGCCTTCCGCCACCACTTCCAGCCCCAGTCCATGCGCCAGCGTCACAATGGCATCCACAATCGCAGCGCTGCTGGTATTGGCCGGCAGATCCATGACGAAGGCGCGGTCGATCTTGAGTACATCCACCGGAAACCGTTGCAAATAACTCAGCGACGAATAGCCGGTGCCAAAATCATCAATGGCGATGCGTAAACCCATTGCTTTGAACGCCCGCAGCGCTGTCATGTTTTCCTCGTTGTTGTGCATCAGGATGCCCTCGGTCAGCTCCAGTTCCAGACAAGCTGGATCAAACCCGCTGGCGACCAATGCTTCACGCACCTGATCTTTGAGATCAGCCTGCCGGAATTGCCGGGTTGACAGATTAACTGCAATCCGCAGGCCGGGAAAACCACTCTGGTGCAGATTGCCAACTTCGTCCACCGCGGTACGCAAAATCCATTCGCCGATGGGCAGCACCAGTCCGCTCTCCTCAGCAATAGAAATAAACCGGACGGGCGACAACAGACCCAGTTCGGGATGATTCCACCGAACCAGCGCTTCAGCGCCGGTGATCGCGCCCGCGTGGAAATCCCACTTCGGCTGGTAATACACTTCCAGTTGCCGCCGATCCATGGCGTGCCGCAGATCCGTTTCCAGATGTAGTCGTTCACGAGACAGTCGAGTGGCTCCAGACTGGTAGAACTGGTAATTATTCCGTCCCCGGTCCTTGGCGCGATACAGCGCGATGTCGGCATTTTTCAGCAGTAGCTCTCCATTGCATCCATCGCGAGGGTACAGGCTGATGCCGATGCTACAGGTCATATTCAGCTCACGTCCATCCAGGCGAAAAGGTTCAACCAAGGCATCCAACATCCGCTGCGCGATACGTGTCGCATCATCGCTGATGCTCAGGTCAGGCAACAAAACAGTGAACTCATCGCCACCCTGCCGGGAAATCGTGTCGCATTGGCGGACGCATTGCTGTAATCGCATGGCGACATCTCCCAACAAACGGTCGCCGATCTTGTGGCCCAGCGCGTCATTGATCAGCTTGAAACGATCGAGATCCACCAGCATCATTCCCGCCAGAGTATGCTCGCGACTGGCCCGCAACAACGCCTGCTGCAAGCGGTCGGCTAACAACGCTCGATTGGGTAAGCCAGTCAGCGTGTCATAGTAAGCAAGGTGCTCGATGTGCTCTGCCGCCCGCTGGCGTTCAGTGATGTCCTGAACGACCGTCACAAAATAATCCACTACGCCATTCGCCTGTCGCACGCAACGGGTCGACACACTGGTGTATAACAACGCGCCATCCTGACAGATAAAGCGTTTATCGAGCGAATAACCGTCAATCCGGCGACTCATGATTCGTTCAAATTGTGCCTCTTCGACCGCCAAATCGTCAGGATGCGTCATTTCAGCCCAACTCATGCGCAGCAGTTGGGCGCGCCGATAGCCCAGCATTTCGCACAACCGGTCATTCACTTCCCACCAGCGCTTATCAGCGCCATTCAGCGCAATACCGATCAGCGGCAATTCAAAATAGTTACGGAAGCGGGCCTCGCTGGCGCGCAAAGTTTCTTCAGTGCGTTTGAGATCGCCGATATCGGTGTGGGCGCCCAAATGGCCAGTGATCCGCCCGACGCGATCCCGTAGTGGAACCACCCGGATATTCAACCAAGTCTCGCGACCCGAGGGGGTGCGGAATCGGTGCTGGGCAACGAATTCAGCCTGCTCGCCGGACTGTCGCCACGCTTGCAAAACCTGATCGCGGTCATCGGGATGCAAGGCCCGGATCCAACCGGACCCGGCTGCCTGTTCGGCAGTCATACCCGCCAGCCAGCACCAACGATCGTTAACATAACGGCATTCGCCGTGCGGGTCGGTCATGAAAATACCGACGGGCAATTGTTGAATCAGCCTTTGAAAACGCTGCTCGGTATCGTGCAAGGCTTCGATCAGGCTCTTTTGGCGTTCGAGTTCAGTTTCCAATTGCTGCCGGCGGTTGTTCATCTCGGCGATGTGGATACGCGACCGTTCCCAGGCCGCTTGATATCGGCGTTCCCGGACGATCAGCAACGTGAAGGTTCCCGCCGCTAATCCCAGCAATACCAGCGCTATGCTGGCCAAGAGCACGATTCGGAAGGGTGGAGACGCTACCGGGACCTCGACCTCCGCCAGACCGAGGGGCATCCCACCGCTTGCCAAAGCCAGACCGAGCGCCAGCCCTCGGAATCTTCGAGCGCTGCCTTGCGCCAGCCACTTCGCCCATCTGCCGGTCGACGATTCCGTTCCCACCCGACTCATGCGCTTTACCTCTCAAATCCGGAATATCAAGACGCCGTTTACTCATGTCGGCCCGGCGTTATGCCGGGAAGCATAGGCAGCAAATTTCGCCTCGTCCAATTCCGTCGCCAGTCGGGTGCGGGCAAAAGCCCGAAAATGGCTCTCTACCATCCGGCTGCCAAGGCCGTTCTTGCGATATCGTCCAAGAATCAGCCGCATTTCAAATCCCTGGCTCTGCTCCAGATGCATCACATACTCCTGTTCCAACGCCTGCCGTTCGTCCGGCGTCAGGCGATCCAGCGCTGCTTGCAAGCACTCCGCCTGAAACTGGAGGCGCAGACGCTCCATCCGCGCTTCCGGCAATTCGCCGGGCGGTTCAACGACGGGAGGCGCATCCAGCGTATTGACCGGAATTGCCGAAGTTTGCGTGGTTGCCGGGCGGTAGTCATTGCGTAACGCCGCCAGTAGATAGGCCGGTAGATTCTGCACCTTGCCCGCTGTTAAATCGCGTTCGACGATGGCAATATTACCCTCCAGATAAGCTGGATCATGGCTGGCGAGCGCCCGGCGAATCTGCCGGGCATTCAAGCCGAGTACTTGTAGTTTTTCACGCAACCGTTCCAGCCGTTCTTCGGGTTCGCTAGCCGAACTGGCTCCAGCGGGTTCTCCCGCCAGTGGCGTTTCCGTCTTTTCCCCCTCCATGGCTGCGGCCAGCGCGGCCTGTCGTTGAGCGAACAGCAGCATCTGCGGATTGTCGCTGACCCGGAAGCGCACAGCGGCAACCTTACGGCTGCTACGCTGGTACTCGATATCCAGGAACAAATCCGAGGTTTCATTGACTTGCCGCGTTGCCGGTTTGACGACCTTATCGTTGAATTTGCGAAAATCCTGATAGTAGGCGTCGGTTTCGTTGATACCCATCAATCGCTTGAGGTTATCCAGGTTGATCCAGCCCGTCGTGCCGATCCGCCGGTAACGCAGACAGTTCTCGTAGAGGGCCAAGGCATAGCCGCTGCTGAACTTGCGCTGGATGCTGAGGTTAAGCAGTGCGTAGATTTCCGGGCGATAAAGCTTTTCGCAGAGGTCAGGGCTATAGGCATAAATGCAGTAGCCATGCTTAATGACTGCCTGCGCCAATAAAGTGGTGGCGCCCCATTCTTCGTGGGCGCCGTTTTCGTCCAGGATATTCCACTCCAGCACCGTTCGCGCCAGGGTCTTGAGCGCCTCCTTAAGCGGCTCCAGGTTATTGGTATTGAAACCAATGGCCTCAGCGAGATCCTTGACCCGAATGCGATGCACCCGCGCTGTCAGCAGGTTCTCGTAGGCGTTGTACAACAGTACATTCGAGGCCTTGCGCTGAGTGAGCGTCAGCCGGTTGTTGATATGAACGGCAGCAACATGTTTCTTGAGATTCTGATCAGTCAGGTCGGTCATGACTGCTGTTGTTAGTTGGTTAGTCGGCTTTATTCTGGTTCGAAGACTAGCACAAATGTCCCCATAGTCCAGCTCAAACATGGGGACATTTTCATCCCATAAACGGGGACATTTCAGCAGCGTCCTCCCGGTTATTTTACTCGCCGAAGATCGTGAAATCCGTGATCGCCACGGGTAAGGCTAGCGTACTCACACTCGTCAGATCCTCTTGGCAGGAATTCATATAATATATTGATTAATAATGGTTATTCTTCAAAATTTTCCCTGAAAGTCAGTTTTCATCCCATAAACGGGGACATTTGGAAATTTGACCCCGTGTTGAAAAAGGCTGTGGATAAAAAATATATTTATTTTCAGAGTCGTATTTTTACAACAATTGAATAAAATTATTTATTTTCATAACATTAATAAAAGTATTGGTCAAAAAATAGCCAAAATGGCGTTTCCCATCCCATAAACGGGGACATTTCGAACCGACTTATCCCATAAACGGGGACATTTCATTTCGCAGCCATCCCATAAACGGGGACATTTCATCCCATAAACGGGGACATTTCATCCCATAAACGGGGACATTTGGTTCTGCAAGCCTTCAATTTAAAAGGGAAATCGCAGTCCTAAACGTTTTTAAACATTTTTAAACAAAAAACGTCGTTACGCGGCCGAATCCGACAGTTATCCACAACCCCCCATCAACAACCGAACCCGACAAGACCATATTCATCCCCCAGCAACCTCGACCCCACACCGCAACAACCCCACCTTTCCAAAAGACGGTTTTCCAGGAGGGAGGTCTGACCTTCCACAACTCCGAACCCGATCCCGCAACCAGCGCTCGCACCAACCCTCAAACCCGACACTCTCAAAAACAGCCTGTAAGGGCGTTTTAAGCCGTTTTACCGAGAACACGCACCCCAAAGGACAGGAAGGTCACCAAAATCGCTCTAAGAGGCTTTTTAGACGGTTTTAGCTACCTCCAGAGAGGTATCCCTTCAAACCGGAACGTGCTGAAGGCGATTCTGGTATGTTCGAACCCTGTTTCCCGCCCACTTCACGAATCCAGCCGAGGTATCCCCGCGTGTCTGTTCCGTCCGGTGAAACCCCCTCTCCACCCACTTCGCTGATCGACCGATTTGGCCGACGGGTGAACTACGTCCGCTTTTCCGTAACCGACCGTTGCGACTTTCGCTGCGTGTACTGCATGAGCGAGCGCATGACTTTCCTGCCGCGCGCTCGTGTCCTGACGCTGGAGGAGGTAGCGACGCTGGGCCAGGCATTTGTCGAGCTGGGCGTGCGCAGAATCCGTATCACCGGCGGCGAACCGCTGGTGCGGTGCAATGTGCTATGGCTGTTCAGGGAACTAGGCCGGCTGTATGAGCATGGATTGATGGAATTGACGCTGACCACCAACGGCTCGCAACTGGAGACGATGGCTACTGACCTCCGAGCCGCAGACGTGGCGCGGATCAACATCAGCCTGGACAGTCTGGACCCGGAACGGTTTCGCCGGATCACGCGGGTTGGCCATCTGGCGACCGTGCTGCGCGGCATTCATGCCGCTCGCGCCGCCGGCTTTCAGCGGATCAAATTGAACTCAGTCATCCTGAAGCATCGCAATCACGACGAAGTTATTAGCTTGGTTCGATTTGCTATTAACCACGGGCTGGATATCAGCTTCATCGAAGAAATGCCATTGGGCGTCATCGGCGACCATGACCGAGCCGAGGCGCATTATTCCAGCGAAGCTATCCGCAATGATCTGAAACAGGTGTTTGCCCTGACGCCGACTACGGAAAAAACTGGCGGTCCATCTCGTTACTACCGCATTCCAGAGACCGATAGCCGCATCGGTTTTATCTCGCCGCACAGCCATAACTTTTGCGGTACTTGCAATCGTGTGCGCGTGTCTGCCGAAGGACGGTTGTTACTCTGTCTGGGACAAGAACATTCCGTCGATTTACGTCATGTTTTGCGCGCCCATCCCGGCGATCTTGAGCGACTGAAACAGACAATCATCAATGCGATGGCAATTAAGCCACGCGGCCACGACTTTCAACTGAATGGCCAGCCGGTCATTTTACGGCACATGAATCATACCGGCGGCTGAGAAGCGGATGATCCGTTCGCTGATGGGCAGAACGATCTCGATCTGCAATCCGCCACCTGGGTGATCCAGCGCACGAATACTGCCGCCATGCGCCTCGACAGCCCGGCGGGCGATGGCCAAACCGAGACCGAAGCCGGGCGTCGCAGCGCTGGAACCGCTGCGAAAAAACGGCTCGAAGATGGCCGACAAGTCGCTTTCGGGCACGCCGGGACCCCGATCTGCAACGGTTACGATCAGCCGGCCGGGAGCGGTTCGCCGTTCGACCCGTACTTCAACCGTAGTGCCTTCGTGGGTATATTTCACCGCATTACGGATCACGTTCTCAAAGGCGCGGTGCAGCAATTCCGCGCGAACCTTAACAGTAGCCTCACCCTCACCGGAAAACTGAACCTGACGCCTGCTCGCTTCCGCCTCAAAGCGTGCGTCATCGACGATGCCGGCTATCAGATCCACCAGATCCACGTCATCATCGGGTACACCGCTCATACCGGCTTCCAGCCGCGACAGGGTCAGCAGTTCGCCGACCAGCTCGTCGAGCCGTCCGGATTCGCGCTCGATTCGATCCAGTGAGGCATCCCGCTTCTCCGGCTGCTGGCGCGCCAGACCGATCGCGGCCTGTAACCGCGCCAGCGGCGAGCGGAGTTCGTGCGAGACATCGTGCAGCAAGCGCCGCTGGGAGCCGACCAGGATTTGCAGTTGCCGGGTCATACGGTCGAAATCCAGTCCCAGATCGGCGATTTCGTCGCGCCGACGCCCCATGCGCGGTCCGATCCGCGTGTCAAGTTTCCCCGCCGCCACAGCGTCGAACGCGCCACGCAGATGGCGGATCGGTTTGGCCAGATACCAGGCCAGCAGCGCGCTGAAGCCGAGACTGGCCAGAATGCTAATACTGATCGGCAGTAGCGGCGACGGCGGCGGGGGATGGCGCTGTGCCACCTCGCTTTCAGCAGGAATGAAAAACAGATAGGGTCGCCCACCCGCTGTCTCCAGTCGGGCGATGCGCGATTCCCGATCCTCTTGCGCCAGCCGACGAGCCTGCGCCAGCGCTTCAGCGGGAACCACGCGATCCAGCAGTTCGCGCCCAGCGTCATCGACGACGTACACATGCGCGCCGCCCCGGTCGCGCCACTCTTCCAGCAAGCTCTGCAAAGCCGCGATGCCGCCATGCCGGAGCGTCGCCGCCGTTGCATTCACCAGAAACGCGGCGCGCGGCCCACTCGCCAACTGGCTGCGTTCGTCGAGCGTCTGCTGATGCAGCCAGACTGCCGCGCCCACACCCCCACTGGCTGCGAGCAGCGCCAGCCAGAACGCGAAAAAGAATTTCCAGAACAGTCGGCCCATGGCAGTCACTCCCGGACGTACTGATAGCCGACGCCGCGCACGGTCTGAATCGGCGAACGCCCTTCGCCGTCCAGGCCGAGTTTGTGCCGGATGCTGCTCAGGTGGACGTCAATGCCCCGGTCGTAGCGGGCCAGCGGGCGGCCCAGGCCCTGTTCCGAAAGCTCCTGTTTGCTCACCACCCGCCCCGCGTTGCGAACCAGCACTTCCAGCAGATTGAATTCGGTGCTGGTCAGGTCGAGCGGGGCGTCGTTCCATTCCGCGCTGCGCTTTTCCGGCCACAGCGTCAGCCCCCCCACCGTCAGCGGGCCGGACGGCGGGCTGACCGACTCCTCCTGCGCCTGGGTGCGCCGCAGGATGGCCCGGATGCGTGCGACCAGCTCGCGCGGGGTGCAGGGTTTGGGCACGTAATCGTCCGCGCCGAGTTCGAGGCCGACGATGCGATCCACGTCGTCGCCCCGGGCGGTGAGCATCAGCACCGGGAGGCGGCTGTCCTGCGCGCGGATGCGGCGCAAGGCTTCGATGCCGTTCAGGCGCGGCATCATCACGTCCAGCACCACGATGCCGTACTCGCCTGACAGCGCATGGCGCACGCCGACTTCGCCGTCCGGCACGGCCATCGCCCCGAAACCCTCGCGTTCGAGGTATTCCGTCAGCATCTCGCCCAACTCAACGTCGTCATCCACCAACAACACTTGGGTCATCGCCGCCAACCGCCTTGCTTGCCTTTCCTGTCGGCTATCATAGCGATCCACGCCCAACAACCAAGCACATTTACCGGTTTTTGCCCGTCTTTACCTTTCTTTACCCAACGCTAACCCGCATTTACGGACACCAAGGGTACAGTGGCGAAACATCAACGTTTCCGCTTGACAGCGCGTCCTGTTATTGGGAGTGAACAATGAAAACCCTGAAACGCACCTTCTGGATTTACCTGTTGGTTCTCACCGGTCTTTGGTGGCTCGCCGATCAGACGGACTGGTCCAGCCTGGATCATTTTTTTCGCTGGCGCACGGTCTGGATGCAATATAGCGGCGTGCTGGGCATCGGGGTCATGAGCCTGGCGATGCTGCTGGCCATCCGTCCTGTCGTGCTGGAACCGCATTTGGGCGGACTCGACAAAATGTACCGCCTGCACAAGTGGCTGGGCATTGCCGGCCTGACGCTCTCGGTGAGCCACTGGCTGATGGCCCAGGTTCCCAAATGGCTGGTCGGCTGGGGTTTGCTGGAGCGGCCAGTGCGCCCGCCGCCGCCCGCCTTGCCGGCAGACTCGATCCAGCAATTTCTCACAAACCAGCGCCATCTGGCCGAGAGTATCGGCGAATGGGCGTTCTACGCCGCGCTGGCGCTGATGGTGCTGGCCCTGGTCAAACGCTTTCCGTATCGCTGGTTCTTCAAAACCCATCGTCTGTTGGCCGTAGCTTACCTAGCGCTGGTCTGGCACTCGGTGGTTCTGATGAAATTCGACTACTGGAGCGGCGTGCTGGGGCCGGTCATGGCCGTGCTGATGGCTGCGGGCAGCGTGGCCGCGGTCCTGGTGCTGTTTCGCCGGGTGGCGGTCAGCCGGCAGGTCGTGGGCGAGGTGGCGTCCATCAACCACCACGAGGCCTTGAACGTGCTGGCGCTAGATATTCAACTCAAAGGGCGCTGGGCCGGTCATGAGTCGGGACAGTTTGCCTTTCTGACCATACACGAAGACGAAGGGCCGCACCCGTTCACCCTTTCGTCGGCTTGGACCGGTGATGGCCGGATTCAGTTCATCATCAAGGCCTTGGGGGATTACACGGGCACGCTGGCGGATCGTCTGCGCGTCGGGGACCCGGTCAAGGTCGAAGGTCCTTACGGGCGCTTCAACTTCCAAGGGGAACCATCGCGGCAGATCTGGGTGGGTGGCGGCATCGGCATCACCCCGTTCATCTCGCGCCTGAAAGCCTTGACCGAGACACCCGATGGTAAGGCGATTGATCTGTTTCACACCACGGTGGTCTATGACCCCGAGGCCATCGGCTTGCTGGAGCGCGACGCGCAAGCCGCCAACGTGCGCCTGCATGTGTTGTGGGACGAGCGCGATGGCCGGCTGGATGCGGAACGCATCTGTAAGACCGTGCCCGACTGGCGCGATGCCGATGTGTGGTTTTGCGGCCCCGCCGGATTTGGCCAGGCATTGAAACAGGATTTGACAGCCAGGGGTTTGCCCGAGGCGCGGTTCCATCAGGAACTGTTCGCACTGCGCTGAGGCTCTCTCTGATCGGGTCCTGTTGCGACCAGGAACATGAAGATGAAATCGCCTTTTCCCGTAATCCCCGCCCCGCTACTGGTGGCCCTGCTGCTATCCGGCTGCGCGGCGGTCGGCCCGAACTACGCCACGCCCGAACTGGCGGCACCGGTAACTTGGCGGGGCGCGGCGGCGGCCGAGGTTGTCGTCGCGCCAACCGTGCCGAAAGATCTGGCGACTTGGTGGCGACAACTCGACGATCCGACGCTGATCGGATTGATCGAACAGGCCCTGCAAGGCAGTCTCGACCTCCGCGCCTCCCAAGCGAAATTGCGTGAGGCCCGCGCCCGCCGCGCCCTGGCCGGGGCGGAGTTGTTCCCGACAGTTTCCGGTTCGGCGGATGGACGGCGGGTGAAAGCCAGCAGCGAAACCGGCGGCGGGGGGACAGCCAACCGGTTCAGCGCCGGGTTCGACGCCAGTTGGGAACTGGACGTGTTCGGTGGTCTCCGTCGTGGCGTGGAAGCCGCCCAGGCCAATTTGGAAGCCAGCCAGGCCAGTCTGTACGATGTTCAGGTCTCACTGGTCGCCGAGGTGGGGTTGAATTACACGGAATTGCGCGCCTCTCAGGCGGCGCTGGCCATCGCCAAGGCCAACGCCGCTTCGCAGACCGAAACCCTGCAACTCACCCAGTGGCGGGCGCAGGCCGGGTTGACCACCACGCTGGACGTGGAACAGGCTCGCGCCAATCTGGAGCAGACCAAGGCGCAAATTCCCAGCCTCGAAACCAGCCGCGCCGAGGCCGAACAGCGCCTGGCCATCCTCCTCGGCCAACAGCCCGGCACCCTGGCCCAGCGATTGACCCAACCGGGCGGGATTCCCCGGATACCGGCGCGGGTGACGGTGGGCATTCCCGCCGACGCGCTGCGCCAGCGGCCCGACGTGCAGGTTGCGGAACGCACGCTGGCGGCGGAAACCGCGCGGATCGGCGTGGTCGAAGCCCAGGCGTATCCGAGTTTCAGCTTGAGCGGGTCGCTCAGTCTGGAAGCGCTGACCGTTGGCGCCCTGTCCAGCGGTAACGCGGTGGCGGGGAGCGTACTGGGTAGCGTCGCCGCGCCGATTTTCGACGCCGGGCGCATCCGCCAGCAGGTCAACATTCAGACCGCCGTGCAGGAGCAGGCTCTGATCAACTACGAAGCCACCGTGCTGAACGCGCTGGGCGAGGTCGAGAACGCGCTGGCCGCCCTCGCCAACACCCTTCAGCGGCAAGACAATCTGCGCGAAGCCCTGCAAGCCGCCCGCCTGGCCGCCCGGTTGGCCCGCGACCGTTACAGCACCGGCCTCAGCGATTTCCAGACGGTGCTGGATACGGAACGCACCGTGCTGACCGTCGAAGACAAGCTCACGCTCAGTGAAGCCGATGGCGTCAAGACGCTGATTCAACTTTACAAGGCCCTAGGCGGCGGCTGGTCGCCGACGCCCGCCAACCCGATCGCCACCGTCGCGGCAGGAACATCGCCATGAGCAACACTCCCTCTATCGCGGATGCCGAACTGGCGAAAATCATCGGTTCGGAGCCGGCACGCAGTCGCTTCCGCATACTCCGCTGGCTGGTCGCGCTCGCCGTGTTGGCTGGGCTGGCTGCCGGCGGGTTCCTGTGGTTCCGATCCGGTCCCGACGCTAACGCCGCGCCGCAGTACCAGACCGAACCGCTCAGCCGGGGCAACCTGCGGGTCACCGTATCGGCGACCGGCAAGCTGGCGCCGGTCAATCAGGTGGATGTCGGCAGCGAATTGTCTGGCACCATCGAAGCGGTATTGGTGGACGACAACGACCGGCTGAGCAAGGGTCAGGTTCTGGCACGGCTGGATATCGCCAAGCTGCGGGATCAGAGCGCGAAATCCAGAGCCGCGCTCGCGTCGGTCGAGGCCAAGGTATTGCAGACCGTGGCGACCGTCAAGGAAACCCGCGCCAATCTGGGGCGGTTGCGGCAGGTCGCCAAGCTGAGCGGCGGCAAGGTGCCCGCGCCGACGGAACTGGAAACGGCCGAGGCGATGGTGGATCGCGCGGTCGCGGATGAGGCCGGCGCGCGGGCGGCGGTCGAGGAGGCGCGCGCCACGTTGCGCTCCAACGAAACCGATCTGACCAAGGCGTCCATCCGTTCGCCCATCGACGGCGTGGTGCTCCAACGCAAAGTGGAGCCGGGACAGACCGTGGCCGCCTCGCTGCAAGCACCAGTGTTGTTCACCCTGGCCGAAAACCTGGCGCAAATGGAATTACAAGTGGATGTGGATGAAGCCGATGTCGGCCAAGTGCACGATGGGCAGTCGGCTGCGTTCACCGTGGACGCCTATCCCAACCGGAGCTATCCCGCCCGCATCAGTCTGGTGCGGTTCGGGGCGGAGACGGTGAACAACGTGGTGACCTACAAGACCATTCTCAACGTGGACAACGACGATCTCAGCCTGCGGCCCGGCATGACCGCGACGGCGGAAATCGTCACCACCGAACGGGAAAACGTGCTGCTGGTCCCGAACGCGGCGCTGCGCTTCACACCGCCACCACCGCCAGAAGCCCAGTCCAGCGGCGGCGGAGGACTGGTGGCCAGCCTGTTGCCCCGTCCTCCCCGGAGTCTGGTGCCCAGGCGACAATCCGGGAACGCCAGGGGCGCCAGGAGCGCGGCGCGGCAGATTTGGATATTACGCGACGGTCAGCCGATCGCCGTGTCGGTGACCGTCGGCAGCAGCGATGGCCGCCTGACCGAGGTGACGGGCGAGGGATTGGAGCCGGGCTTGCCGGTCATTACCGCCAGTTTGGGGACAACGCCATGAACACTGCTTATACCCCCCACCCCGGCCCTCCCCCACAAGGGGAGAGGGGGTTCTGTGAAACGGTGAGTTGTGATACCCCCCCTCCCCCCGTGGGGGGGGGTTGGGGGGAGGGGGACAAACCATTACCGCATGCACCGCTGATTGAGTTACGGGAGGTGACCAAAGTTTACGGGCAGGGCACGGCGGAATTCCAAGCCTTGCGCGGGGTGAACCTGTGCATCGAGCCGGGCGAATTCGTCGCAGTCATGGGGCCGAGCGGCTCCGGCAAGTCCACCGCGATGAACATCCTCGGCTGTTTGGACAACCCAACCTCTGGGTCCTATGTGTTTCGCGGTCTGCACGTCGAGCAACTGTCCCGCAACCAGCGCGCCCTGCTGCGCCGTTATTACCTCGGCTTCGTATTTCAGGGTTTCAACCTGCTGGCCCGAACTACCGCGCTGGAAAACGTCGAACTGCCTCTCGTCTACCGGGGCGAACCGCGCGCCGCACGCCACGCACGGGCGCGCGAGGCGCTCGACGCGGTTGGATTGCGGCAATGGGAGAAGCACACGCCCGCCGAACTGTCTGGCGGCCAGCAACAACGGGTCGCCATCGCCCGCGCCATCGTCACCAGCCCCACCATCCTGCTGGCCGATGAACCGACCGGCAATCTCGACACCCAGCGCAGCCACGAAATCATGGACCTGCTGGTGGCGCTGAACCGCGACCGGGGCATCACCGTACTGATGGTGACCCACGAACCCGACATGGCGCGCTACGCCAAACGCATTATCCACTTTCTGGACGGTCGGGTGGATGCGGACCACCGCAACGGGGAGAGGCATTGATGTTCTGGAGCAGTATTCTGTTGGCTCTGCGTGCGATTCGACGCAATCTGCTGCGGTCGTTTCTGACCATTCTCGGCATCGTGATCGGCGTCAGCGCGGTGATCACTATGGTGACGCTCGGCAACGGCGCGACCCGCGTGGTATCGGACCAGATCGCCAGCCTCGGCAGCAATCTGGTGATGGTGCGGCCCGGTCAACGGCTCGGGCCGGGCCGGGATTCAGCAGGCGTGCCCCGATTCAAGGTGAGCGACGCCGAGGCAATTCAAACCCAGATCAGCGGCCTCAACGCCGTCGCTCCCAGCACCAACCGGTCGGTGACCGTGGTGTACGGGGCGAACAACTGGTCCACCGCCGTCACTGGCAGCACCGACGCCTATTTCACCGTGGGCAACTGGCGGCTGGCGGACGGGCGCGTATTCACGGAATCCGAGCAGCGCGCCGGCAAGGCGGTCTGCGTGATCGGCGAAACGGTGCGCAAGCAACTGTTCGGTCAGCAAACTGCGGTCGGCGCTGAATTGCGGATCAGCAATTTCTCCTGTGAAGTCATCGGCGTGCTGGCGTCCAAGGGCCAGTCGGCCATGGGCATGGATCAGGACGACACCATCGTGATGCCGCTGCGCACGCTGCAACGGCGGCTGACCGGCAATCAGGACGTCAATACCATCCTGGTGTCGGTGGTGGACAGTTCCCGCACCGACCAGGTCATGGCGGATTTGCGGTCGCTGCTGCGCGAGCGCCGCAAGATCGCCGCCAGCGAGGACGACAATTTTTCCATCCTCGACACCCGCCAAATTGCGGAAACCCTGACCGGGACCACCAAGGTCATGACCATGCTGCTGGGCGCGGTGGCGGCGGTCAGCCTGCTGGTGGGCGGCATCGGCATCATGAACATCATGCTGGTGTCGGTGACCGAGCGCACCCGCGAGATCGGCATCCGCCTGGCCATCGGCGCGCTGGAGCGAGAGGTGCTGTTGCAATTCCTGGTCGAGGCAGTAGCACTGTCGGCGCTGGGGGGGATCGTCGGCATCGTTTTGGCGACGCTGGCCTCGGTCGGGCTGGCGAAGATCATGCAGGTACCCTTTCTGTTCGATCCAGGGATCAATCTGCTGGCGTTCCTGTTCTCGGCGGCCATCGGCGTGCTCTTCGGCTATTTCCCCGCCCGCCGCGCCGCTCGGCTCGATCCCATCGAGGCGCTCAGGCACGAATAAGAGACTGTGCGGGGCTATACTGGACGGACCGAAAACAACGAATGTCCCCAGTCCCGACATGCGCAAAAACCGACGGTTTTCAATCCTGGCGCTGACGCTGCTCAGCGTCGGCCTGACCGCCTGCAATGGACCCAGCGACAATTCCATTGGTCACCGACCGTTCACGGTCACGATCCTCCACACCAACGACACACATAGCCGTCTGGAAGCCTTCCCCCGCGATAATGAACTGTCTGCCAGCAACGCGGGACCGCAACAGGGCGGCATCGCCCGCCGCAAGACGCTGATTGACCAAATCCGCGCCAGCGAACCATACGTGCTATTGCTGGATGCCGGCGATAATTTTCAGGGAACCATTTTTTACAACACCTGGAAAGGCTCGGCGGAAGTCATGGCGCTGAATGCGCTCGGCTACGATGCCGTGACCCTGGGCAACCACGAATTCGACATGGGACCGGTGGAACTGGGGCGGACCTTGCGTGGCGAACCGGTGATCATCGCTGACGCTGCCTATCCCACGGAAAAGTTGCGGCCGCCGATGATCGTTACCAACATCGACGCCTCCCGCGAACCCGCGCTGTCCGGGCTGTTCCGTCCCAGTGTGGTGCTAGAACGCGGCGGCGAACGCTTCGGCATTCTCGGCATCGTCACCGACGAAACGCCCACCGCCTCCAGCCCCGGCCCCAACCTGCGCTTTCTCGATTACATCGCCAGCGTTCAAACGGAAGCCGACCGACTGATCGCGCAGGGCGTCAACAAGATCATTCTGCTTTCGCACTACGGCTATCCGGTGGATGTGGAAAACGCACGGCAACTGAGCGGCGTGGATGTGATCATCTCCGGCCATGATCACGCTCTGCTCGGCGATCCGTCCACCGTCGAAGCTGTCGCTTCCGGCCAAGGCGCACGGGTCAAGGGTCCGTATCCCACCGTCGTGAACGCACAAGACGGTGAACCGGTGCTGATCGTCAGCGCTTACGAATGGGGACGCTGGCTGGGTCAGATCAGGGTCGATTTCGATGAACGCGGCGTCGCCCAAAGTTGGCGGGGCCAGCCGATCTTCATACGCGGTTGCGAATTCGCCAACGGCGCGATGGATTGTCGCCAACAGGCCGCACCGGAAGAACTCACGATCAAAGACCAGGTTGCAGTTTATCGCGAACCGGTAAACCGTTTTGCCAACATCATCGTCGGTCAGGCCGGGATATTTTTCGACGGCAGCCGCGAACCCGGCGTCCGCACCCGGGAAATGCCGCTGGGTAATCTGATTGCCGATGTCCTGCTGGCATCCGCCGCCCGATCCGACCAGGCCGTCGCGGCCCTCGTCAACGGCGGCGCGATCCGCGCCAGTCTGAACCTTGGCGATATCACGTTCGAGAACGCGCTGAATGTGTTGCCGTTCGGCAATACCCTGACCGTGACAGACCTCAAGGGCGAAGCGCTGGTCGCCGCGCTCGATCACGGTGTTGCCCAACCGGGCGCTGGCGCTTTCCCGCAAGTCGCCGGATTGAAGCTTCGCTATTGTGCGAACCTGCCCTGCACTGGCGCGCTGCGGTCTGAAGGTCGTGTGACCGAATTGACAGTCAACAGCGGCCCGGTGGATTTGACGGCGACTTACCGGATCGCGACCAACAGCTTCATCGCTGGCGGCGGCGACGCTTACACGATGTTCAAGAACGCTTGCGTCAGTGGTGCTTATTGCCGCGACACCGGCCTTCTGGAACTGGATTTACTGGTTGAGGAATTCAAGACCCGTTCGCCAGTCATACGAAACATTAAAGGACGAATCGTTGCACAATAGTCCTCAGCCCCTGACCCTTAAGGATGTCGCCATGTCTGAAACCGCTCTGTTCGCATCCCATCCGAATCGCCGCCAATTTATGACCGTCCTGGCTGCAGGCTCCGCCGCATTCGCTTTATCCAGCCTGGTTAAACCCCACCTCGTCCACGCCGCCGCCAGCGGTCCTTTTACCCTGCCGCCCCTGCCCTGGCCTGAAGATGCATTAAGCCCCCAGATTTCGGCGAATACCCTCGGTTTCCACTACGGCAAGCATCATCAGGGCTACGTCAATAACCTCAACACGCTGGTCCTTGACACGCCACTGGCGGATCAATCATTGGAAACCGTCATCAAAGCGACTGCTGGCAAGGTCAATCAAGTCGCCATCTTCAATAATGCCGCGCAGGTCTGGAATCACACGTTCTATTGGAACAGTTTGCGGCCCAAGGGCGGCGGCAAACCCACCGGCGCATTGGCCGAACAAATCGACAAGGATTTTGGCGATTTCGAAAAATTTAAAACCGAGTTCGCCAAAGCTGCCGTCAGCCAGTTTGGCAGTGGCTGGGCCTGGCTGGTGAAGGACAATGACAAGCTGGCGGTCGTTAAAACCGGCAACGCGGATACCCCCATGGTCCACGGCCAAAAACCGCTACTGACGATTGACGTTTGGGAACATGCCTACTATCTGGATTACCAGAACCGGCGGGCTGACTACGTCGCTGCCGTGCTGGATCACCTGATCAACTGGGAATTCGCTGCGCAGAACCTGGCGGCGTAATTCCAGCGATTCGAATGAGGAAGGCGAATGTACATCGGCGATTATCTAGGCCGGCGGACGATCTACAGCCCGGAAGCGCTGGCGGTCGTGGATGCAGGCAAAACTCCGGAGTTGCGGCTGACCTATGCTCAATTGAACGAGCGGGCCAACCGGCTCGCCAATGGACTAGCGAATCTCGCTGGCGTCGGCCACGGTGACCGGGTGGCGATGCTGGCGCTGGATGGCGTTGAACATCTCGATGTCCTGTTCGCTTGCGGGAAACTGGGCGCGATTCACACCGCCCTGAACTGGCGGCTGCACTGGCGAGAATTGCAACAGATTCTCGCCGAGGTCACGCCGACCGTGCTGATTTACGATGACGCTTTCAGAGACAGCGTGGCCGAACTGGCGCAAGCGGATTCCTCTGTGCAGCATTGGATTCACTTGGACGGTCCCGGTATTCCCGGCAGCCGGGATTTCAACGAATTGCTGGCTGCTGCGTCAACGACGCCTCGCACCTGTGAAACGCTGGTCGAAGAGGACATCGCGGCCATTGTCTTCACCGGCGGCACCACCGGCCTGCCCAAGGGCGCGCAGATCAGCCACCGGCAAATCGCTTGGAACGGCCTGAACAGCGTCATCCACGATGTTAACCGCAACGATGTGTACTTGAATGTTTTTCCAATGTTTCATGTCGGCGGGCTATTCGTTTATACCCTGCCACAGGTCATCATGGGCGGAACGACGGTGTTGTTGAAGCGCTTCGATCCAGAGCGAGTGTTGGAGCTGCTCCAGCGGGAACGGGCGACGATCTTCGCTGCGGTGCCCGCCATGTACCAGATGCTCACCCAGGCTAAGGCTTGGGCAAATGCGGATTTAAGCGCACTGCGCTTTTGCACCAGCGGTGGTGCACCACTGCCGGTGCCGCTGGTCGAACAGTACACCCGTGAAAAAGGCATCCGGTTCAAGCAGGGTTTCGGCATGACCGAGTTTGGTCCCGGTCTGTTCGCCCTGGCCCCGGAAGATGCGATTCGCAAGGCTGGCAGCATCGGTCGGCCCAATTTCTACATCGACGCCCGGATCGTGAATTCCGAAAATCGGCCACTGGGTCCGAACGAAGTCGGCGAACTGGTGTTGAAAGGGCCGAGCATCGCTTCCGGCTATTTCAACAACGCCGCTGCTTGGGCGGAGGTCATCGACGAAGACGGCTGGTTCCACACCGGCGACTTGGCCCGTTACGATGAGGACTGGCATTTTTACATCGTCGACCGGCTCAAGGACATGTTCATTTCCGGCGGCGAGAACGTCTATCCAGCAGAGATCGAAGCGGCGCTGTACCGGCACCCGGCAGTGTTTCAATGCGCCGTGGTCGGCGTACCCGACGCGAAATGGGGTGAAGTCGGCAAGGCGTTTGTGGTGCTCAAGCCGGATCTGGCCGCCAGCGTTGAAGAGTTGCTCACCCATCTCGGCGAGCAATTAGCCCGCTACAAAATTCCCCGTCATGTCGAGTTCGTCACCGCGCTGCCCATTTCAGCGGCGGGCAAGGTGTTGCGGCGGGAATTACGTGAACGCTAAGCGAGTAGCAGATAGCCGGGCAAAACCGCTATCGCGCTACCTCGCTTGCAGAGAGTGCCTTACGGAGTTTCGTAGCCAGTTCTTCCCGGGAAAACGGCTTTTGCAGGAAATGAACGTCTTTGTCGAGGACGCCGTGATGGGCGATGAGGTTGGCGGTATAGCCAGACATAAACAGACACTTCATATCCGGACGCAGGGCGCTGAGTCGTTGCCAGAGGTCGCGGCCGCTCATTTCCGGCATGATCACATCGGTCAGCAATAAATGGATGGGATCAGCATACCCCTCAGCCAGTTGTAGCGCCTGGTTCGGACTGCCGGCGGCGAGTACCATGTAGCCCATCTGGTCGAGCATCCGGGCGCTGAGTTTGAGCAGCACCTCTTCGTCCTCGACCAGCAGCACCGTCTCGGTCCCGCTCGGCGCTATGACGGGCTGAGAGGCGACGCTGACATTGACCCGTTCTGTAGTATGCCGGGGCAGGTAGATCTTGAAAGTCGTACCTTCTCCAGGTTCGCTGTAGACATAAATAACTCCGTTGTTTTGCTTAACAATACCGTACACCGTGGCCAAGCCAAGGCCCGTACCCTGTCCTGGCGGTTTGGTAGTGAAAAAGGGATCGAAAAGCTTTGCTAACACGGCCTGGTCCATGCCGCACCCGGTATCGCTTACAGCCAGCAGGACATACGCCCCGGGGTCGCAATCGGCTCGATTTTCACAATAAGTTTCATCGAACGTCGCTTGGCCGGTCTCGATGATGATTTTGCCAATGCCGGCGATCGCATCGCGGGCATTGACCACCAGGTTGGCGAGAATCTGGTCGATCTGGGCCGGATCCATTTTTACCAGCGTCAGATCATCAGCCGGCTTCCACAGCAAGTCGATGCCCTCGCCGATCAGCCGTTTGAGCATCTTGAGCATTCCGGCGATGATGGCGTTCAGGTCAAGGATCTTGGGCGCAATTGTCTGTTTGCGCGCAAAAGCCAGCAACTGGCGGGTCAGGTCGGCGGAGCGCTGGGCGGCATTCTGAATCTCCAGCAGATCGGCGTACAGCGCGCTGTCGGGTGTCGTCTGCTCCAGGGCCAGCTCGGTATGGCCAGCGATCACTGCCAGCATATTGTTGAAGTCATGCGCTACGCCGCCCGCCAGCCGCCCGATGGCTTCCATCTTCTGAGCCTGATGAAGCTGAGCTTCAAGCGCCTCGTGTTTGCGCACGGCCTGTTCGCCAGCAGCTTTCATTTGCAGCACACGCAGAGCGTAGGCCAGGTTATCGGCCAGTCGGCGTAATAGATCCACTTCGGTCGGGGCCACGGCGTCCGGCTCCGCGGCGTAGAGGGTGAACACGCCGAACACGCCAGTTTCATTCCTCAGTGGCAGCGCGACGGCGGCGGCATAGCCACGTTGGATCGCCATCTCGCGCCAGGGCGCAAAGTGGGGATCGGTCAGCAGGTTCTGGCAGACCACCGGCTGGCCGGTGCGAATGGCCGTGCCGGCGGGACCGCGCCCGGTCGGGGACTCGTCCCAGGTAACCTTAATTGTTTCGAGATAGCCCTCCTCGATCCCGGCCTGGGCCACCGGCCGCACCCGCTTATCCGGCCCTCCCTCAGCTATGCCCACCCAGGCCAGCCGCCATCCTCCTTCTGTCACCAGAATCCGGCAGATTTCCTGCATCAGCCCAAGAGCCTCTTCGGCCAGGGCAATAACCTTGTTGCAGTGGCTGAGCATGCGCAATGAATGCACGGCCTGGCGTTCCTTATCCTGCGCTTGCCGTTGCTCCACGACTTTCCACACGGCCTCCATGAGTAAGGTGAGCTGGAGAATATCGGTTTCGTGGTAGTCGGTTTCCTTGTTGGCGACTCCGACCACACCGACGATTTGCCCCCCACTGAAGACCGGCACGGTCAGATACTTCAGGAGTTCGGCATGACCCTCCGGATAACCCTTCTTGAGGGGATGGGCTGCGGTAAAGTCATTGACCAGAATCGGCCCACGCTGCCGAACCGCCTCGCCCCAGAGTCCGGTCTTGTTCAGCTCATAGCAGGTTTGCGGATTGCGGATAGCGCATTCCTGCATTACTTCCCTGGACCAGGAATTCAACACGAACTCCTGACGATCCTCATAGTAGCGATAGAGATAGCCGATCTTGCTGCCGGTCAGTTGGATAGCTTCATTCAGCGCGTAGTCGAGAAAATCCTGCACCGAATCGGTGGGGTATTGCAGAATGCTCGCCAGACTGCGCAGCCGCGCCTCATTGCGCCGAATCTCCTGCTCCGTCGCACGTTCCTCGATCTGATCACGGAACACGAGCACTACGCCAGTCATAGCGCCGTTCTCATCACAGATGGGCGCGCCGCTGTCCGTGATAGGTCGTTCGGTCCCATCCCGGGCGATCAGCAGGGTATGGTTGGCCAGCCCCACCACTGTCCCCTCGCGCAGCACGCGCTGGGCCGGGTTTTCGACCACCGCGTGGGTTTCCTCGTTAACGATGTGGAAGACGTCGTCGAGGAGTTGACCCTGAGCCTCGGTTTCTGGCCAGCCGGTGAGCTGTTCCGCCACCGGGTTCATTTGTCGGATCCGACCCTCGGGATCGGTGGTGATGACCGCGTCGCCGATGCTGTAAAGGGTGGTGCGGAATTCTTCCTGGGCCTCCCGCTGCCTCTGCCCCATCAGGTACAAATCGCGATAGAGACCGATCTGCCGCCGTCGATAGACGATGGCGGTTGCCGCTGCAGCGAGCAGGATGCCCATCAGCACTAACAGGGTAATCATCCTGGCGCGGTAGCGCGCCTCAGCCAGGATCTCATCGGTATCCACCTTGGTCACCAGAAACCAGGACGAACCGGGAACCGGGCGCAAGTCGGCCAGCACATCAACGTTGCGGTAATCATGGCCTTGAAACTGGCCTTGTTGGCCGAGCGCCGCCCGCGCCGCTGGAAGATCGCTCTGGGTCAGCGGGGCGCGCCGGGATAGGGCGGTGTTGGCCTGGTGGCGCAACTCGTTCAGAAATACGACCTCTTCTCCCTCCCGACGAACCAGAAGCGTCTCGGCGCTGTAACTGGGCGTGGGCCAGGACTGGATGAGGGGATACAGGTAGGATTTCGCAGCACTGCGCAGAACGAACATAGCCAGCGGACGCCCCTCGGCATCGACTATTGGCGCCACGGTGTCCAGGTAGACCGAGAGGTTAGGAGCACGGTAGAAGTCAGAGAGGACGACCTCGCGGTTGGCGAGGGCTGTCGCGACGGCTTGTTGCGTCACCGGGTGAATGGGATCATTGACCTCCTGGGCGGCGAGCAGGAGGTTACCCGCCAGATCAAGCAACAGGACGTTGGCATAGTCATACGCTTCCTGCTCAAGCTGCAAGCGTTTCCGCCAGTCTGCCTGTAAACCAGGGTTATCGGGATCCAGTCGCCATGCTTCGAGCGCTCGCCGGAGGAACGGGCTGTTCACTACCTTGCGAGCATTGGCCAGATGCTCCTGCCGCCATCGCTGAATCTGATCAACTTTCAGTGCACCAACAGCAGCGATATCGTGGTATTTCGCTTGGCGGATGCGCTCGGCTTCACCACGGTAATATCCATAACCCCCAGCCAATAACAGCAAAGTAGCTAGGATGAAAACCGCCGTCCAAGTTCGGCTGTAGAAGCCAATGCGCCCATCATTTCGGCTTGAAAGCATTCAAGCTCCCGTCTTTAAAGGAAAGAATTGAATCTGCATAGAACCAGTCTTCAAGCTTTTTTCCATCCGAGTCCATCCGTCCTTTTTTATACAAAGGCTTTCCATACTTCGAAAGAATGGAATCCGCAGATGCCCCCAAACTCAATTCTGCCGTTATGCTCGGCAATAGAGGTTCGCTGCTGGTGACGTCCTGTGTAGCGCAACCCGATGCCATGGCTAACGCCAATCCAACGGCTAAGAATCCGCAATTTCTCATAATTACCTCTCCTTCTGTTCGCCATTACTGGTGATTGATGATCACGAAATTTTGATGCGGCTCCGCCCAACGGACGGTCACACTTTGCCCAACCTGCGGAAAATTCGGCAGGGTATATTCACCGCTGGCGCCCTGCAGGTAATCCACGCCGAGCGTCGTCACGTTGAAAGCGACGTTGGCGAATTCCGCGCCATCCGCAAAAGCCCGCAACCGGTGAGTTCCCGTTCCCAGCGCGTTCCAGTTGAATGTGTAGCCGAAGCCATTATTGTCGTCGCCGCAAACGTCCAAGGTATCTGTCCGGGTCGTGCCATAAGCCACCGTGCGGCGCGGTTCATCGTTAATCTGGATCTCAACCGATTGGGCCTGACACACCCAACCCCGGATCAAGCCAATGCCGCTCTCAAAGGAATCCTGCTGCGGACTTTCCAGATAAGCAAGGGATGCCGCCAACGGAGCAGCAGCGCTGGATAGAATACTGGCTGGATTCTGACGGGCGGCGATCACGAAATTCTGATGCGGCTCCGCCCAACGCACCGTCACTCTCTGTCCGGTCTGTGGAAAATTCGGCAGAGTATATTCACCATTGGCGCCCCGCAAATAATCCACACCCAGCGTCGTCACGTTGAAAGTGACATTGGCGAATTCCGCGCCATCAGCAAAAGCCCGCAACCGATGGCTGCCCGTGCCCAGTGCGTTCCAGTTGAACGTGTAGCCAAAGCCGTTATCGTCATCGCCGCAGACTTCCACAGTGTCGGTCCGGGTCGTGCCATAAGCGACCTTACGCCGTGCGCCGTCGTTAATTTGCACCTCAACCGTGTTGGCGTTGCAGACCCAGCCCCGGATCAGGCCGATGCCGCTTTCAAAGGAGCTTTGCTGCGGACTCTCCAGATTAGCCCGCTGCAGACCGCCGCAAGCGGTTCCGGCAAACGGCAGGGTATCCGGGATCACTTGTACGCCCGTGGTATAAACCTGGTCCGGGTTGAGCAGCTCGGGGCCAGCGACTTCGAAGGTAGCTTCGACCAGAAACGCCGTCCAGCCGGTCGCGGGGTGCTGAACTGTCCCGGAGTAAGTTCCATCCGCCGCCCGGGTCAGGATCTGACTGGTCCAGACGGGGCCTATCTCTTCCAGGCGGAAATCCCGGGCGCTGGGGTTGGTCGCTTGCCAGAGTTTGACTTCCTTGGGCGTGGACGTGGCGGAAATCCGCAGAGTTCCCTCCCCTTCCAGCGCCCAGGTAATCTGGGGGCTGATCTTGTTATCGAGCATGTCGTCTATCCACGATAGCCCGGCGAAGATCACACTCTCGTTCTGTTTATGATCGGTATTCGGGGTATAGCGCAACCATTTGGGGCCGGGCAGGCCGTCGTAATAGAAGCGCGAGGAATCTGAGATAAAAAACTGATCGCCGGTCGCGTTAAGAATCAGTTTAGGCATCGTATAGCGGTCGCGGTAGGCATAGGGATCGACGACCTGTAACAATGCCCGACCTTCCGGCGTCTGGACCCGGCAGGGCAGATCAAATGCGGCGTAATCGTTCAGCGCCGGCGCGTAAAACCCGTAGGCTTCCCAGTGATGAATGAATTGCTGGCCGAGATTCAGCATATCGATGGAAGCCGGAACGATAGCGCTGACGCGCGGATCGACAGCGGCGGTCAGCCAGGTGGTCCAGCCGCGCTTGGAGCCGCCCAATACCAGGAAATCCTTGACCGTTTTGCCCTTGCTGGCGGCGAAAGTCTGCACGGTGTCCATGGCGCGAACCGCCGCCTTGGTCATCGCCAAGTGTACCGCCCATTCCATATCGCCGGTATCCAGCGCCTTATCGAGACTATAAGCCAGGATAGCGTCTTCCTCGCGGGCGACCCCGGCCTCGTCCGCGAAAAACAGCGGCTGGTTCGGCACCTGCCGAACGATAGCGGTCACTGCCCCTCTGGCGACCGCTAACGCTCCAACGATGGGTTCTACGTCATCCGCAGGAGCATTGTCATTGTCGCCGCCATCAATCAGCAGCACTGCCGTGTCGGTGTCATCCAGCCCGAACTGCGGAATGACCAGGATCACTTCATGCGTCCAGATGGGTCGATCCACTTCGCTGGCGGAGCGCCATTGCTGGGAGGTCATCGCCAGAAAATAGGCGGTATAACCGACGCCGCGCTTGGAACTGCGCTCGGTGAAGGTGTAGTTCGGGTCAGGTCGGGCCACATAGCGATCCAGTGCTGTTTCTGCGGCTAACACGGTTGAGGGCATCGGCGTCAGTAACACCATCCAGAATCCCGTGATCAGTCGAAGAAAACGGGTGGTTGTTTTATCAGCCATGGCAAGACGACTCCAGTGGATGGGCAACGGGCAGGTTTTCAAGCCATATTAAAACTCCCTTCGCCCTTTGGGGAGAGGGTGAAGGGAGCGATGTTCGAATAGTTTAAAGGTAGTCGTTCAGACCCCCCACCCCAGCCCTCCCTACAAGGGGGAGAGCGTTTCACAAAACAGTAGGTTATCTGACGCCCCCCTCCCCAACGTGGGAGGGGGTAAACGCATACGTTTAAAATACAACAGTCAGGGCGAAAACCCTGTGATTTGATAAGTTTTCAGAAAGATGGGCTTGGATTATGCCGCTTCCTGAAACAGAGGATGGTTAGCGCTGAAGTGATCAAGAACTTGTCGCCAGTGAGCCGCTTCTTGCGGATGGCCATGCAGGCGAGCATCTTTGATATCGTCGCGGATGATCTGCTCGATACGCGGAATCCCTGCGGGATCGTGAACCAGGCAGCAACCCAGTTCAGCAGCGATAATTTCCGGCACATGCTCGTGCTGGGCAATGGCTTCGATTTCGTCTTCTTCCAAGTCGGTCAGACCGACGCAATCATCATAAGTTAACATGGCACACCTCCAGTTGCTGAAAGCCCCCTACTCGGTTCATCCATGGCCGAATGACCAGAGCGCGGTTCATTTCCCTATTCAATGCGTTCTGTAGCTCCCTTTTTGGAATGCCCATGCGTTTCCCTGTATGAGCGCATTCCCAAAACAAAGTGTAGCACAAAAATACATAAATTCAATAAGGACTTCTCCAATGGCCCGTATAGTTATACATCGCATTGCTTTATCCAGAAAAGTAAAATCCTTGAAGTATCTCTGTCCTGTAACGCTAATCAGCGCCGGTTGCGCTGCGCGGCAAAAACCGACCGACGGAACGGTCAAACCTTTGGGAGTCCTCCGGCAAAGTCGGGGGGTTACTTATATTAATCAATATGTTATATTTTTTACAGTCTCTCAAAATCCTTAACTTATAAGCAATGGCCTAACCTCTTGACTTTCACGTTGGTTAACATCATTAGGCCCTTCTGCGAGTTGAGGGAAGAGGAATAGCTATGCCGATTCAACAGGTTCTCACCCACCAGCGCGTCCCGGTCAAGATCTGGACCGACGACATTGATGAGCGCTCGAAGCAGCAACTGACCAACATCGCCAGTTTGCCGTTCATCCATCACCACGTTGCAGCGATGCCGGATGTACATCTGGGGATCGGCGCGACCATTGGCTCGGTCATTGCCACCCACAAGGCCATCATTCCCGCTGCCGTAGGCGTCGATATCGGCTGCGGCATGGTCGCCGCCCGGCTGTCGCTCACCGCTAACGACCTCGACGAAAAAAACTTGAAACAGGTCTTTGACCAGATCACCCGCGATGTCCCTGTGGGCCGGGGCCAGCATCCCAGCGACCGGGTCCTGGTAAACGCCGCTCGACCCTTTGAACCGGGGTTGAAGGCGCTGACCGACCGACACCCGGCACTCCTCAAGGCATTCGGCAAATTCTCCAAATGGATGAACCAGATGGGCACTCTGGGCGGAGGGAACCACTTCATCGAAGTCTGCCTGGATGAAGCCGATCAGGTCTGGGTGATGCTGCACTCCGGCAGTCGGGGCATCGGCAATGCCATGGCTGATTACTTCATCCAACTGGCCCGTCAGGACATGGAGCGCTGGATGATTCACTTGCCGGACCGTGATCTCGCCTACTTCCCGGAAGGTTCTGAACACTTTGACGATTACGTGGAAGCCGTGCAGTGGGCGCAGGACTACGCGATGCAGAACCGCCAGTCGATGCTGGACTTGGTGCTCGCCGCCTTAACCCGGCGCTTGCCGCCCTTTACCGTCACGACCGAAGTGGTGAACTGCCACCACAACTATGTGGCTAAGGAACACCACTATGGCGCAAACGTCTGGGTCACCCGCAAAGGTGCCATCCGCGCCTGCGAAGGTGATTGGGGCATTGTCCCCGGCAGCATGGGTACTCGCAGCTACATCGTGCGCGGCAAGGGCAATCCCGAAAGCTTCTGTTCCAGCGCCCATGGAGCCGGTCGCCGGATGAGCCGCACCGCCGCCGAAAAGCAGTTCACCGAGGCCGATCTGGCGAAACAGACCGCCGGTGTCATCTGCCGGAAAGACCGGGGCGTAGTCGATGAAATTCCCGGCGCCTACAAGGACATCGATGCTGTCATGGCCAATCAGAGCGACCTGACCGAAATCCTGCACACCCTCAAGCAAGTGGTGTGCGTGAAAGGTTAACGGGCAGCGCGTGAAATCCGGTCCAACGCCATGCACTACAGACTTTGGAGTTGTTCTTTATGCTGCGATGATGGGCGATGCAACGTCATGACCGGCGTCAGAACGGTGCGGATCTCGTCAGCGGTCAAATAGCGAGGATTCTGGGCGCTGTCCTGCAAGTGACCGCACACCAGCCGGAAAACGTCAGGTTGGCGGTCGGAATGCAGATACAGCACAGTGGTAAACTGCAACAACGCCGGGCCGTCGACATCCATGCGGACCCGGCGTAGGCCGGTTTCCCGCTGGGTGAAGCGCTCCCATTCCTGGACGATGCGTTCGACGGTGAAACGGTCGGCGAACACGGTCTGCGGGGTCTCGCTGACGGTGCGAACTTCCAGTCGGCAGTTGCCATCGTAGCGGTAACGATCACCGATGCGCGTCCCCGGGATAAACACGCCCGCCTGTCCGGGCAGAATGATCAGATTCTGGTGCAGGTCGATTGGCGTACCCATCAAAATGGGGTCGGCGCGGCCCTCGTAATCCACAACCCGACAAGCCGCCAAGAGCAACAGCAGCAAAACCAGACTTGTCTTCATGGCAATTCCTCTGAAATCGCATGTAGCCAGGCTATGCGCCTTGCAACCCTGCGTCCGGTCAAAGCCCCCAAAGTTGACCGCCGCTCTAGCGCTGTTGACATCGCCGCTGCCCGTGCATGGACCCGCGAAGCATCGATGTCAAGGCTCAGTGGCGACCGGATTATTGACCTACCGGCGATTATGTGTACCCGCCCAGACGGCCAGCGACACCTCGCCGAGAAAGAGACTCCAAGCCACCACCATCGAAACCATCGCCAATACGAACAACCCAGCCACGAGATTGGCCAATGCGACCGACAACAGCACCCCCAGAAATGTCACCCCGACGACCAGACACACCAACAACGCCCCAAGCACCGCAAACAGGATGGCGAAATAGATCAAGTTCCCCCGACGAAGCAATTGCACCATCTCCTGCTCTTGCTCCGCTGCTTCGCCAGTGAGCGAACCTAACCGCTCTTGCACCACACGCCGACGGTCGACGATCCGCGCCAACCGGGTTGTCAAAATTGTGATCAGCGTGCCCATCGCCACCAGCAGGAACGCCGGGGCGACCGAGAGCTGGATCACGCGGGTAATGTCAGTGAGCGGCAATTCCATTGGACGGTTAATGCTTCACAATTTCGCGGGCTTAGGCAGGACCGGAGTTATCGCTGGTTTCTGTAGGCGATAGCGCCGGTCGAATGCGGTCTCAGCCTTTTCCTGTCACCTTGTCCTTGATATCCGAGGCGACCGCGCCGACACGTTCGATCACATTGCCGACCGCTTCAGCTACCCCAGCTTTGATGTCAGCCGCTTTTTCCCGCACGGTAGCACTGGCTTGGTCAATCTGACCCTCGGTTTCCAGTTGCCGGTCACCGGTCACTTTACCGACCGCTTCCTTGAACTGGCCTTTAGCTTTGTCAATCGTGGGATTACTCATCGTGGTTCTCCGTCTGTCAACAAGGATCGGCCCGCTGCCCTCCGCGTTAGGCCTTCCAGTCGAACTGGCTGCCATGGGCCAGGCAGAACACGAAGCCCGGAGGTCGCAGGCATCGGCGTGGCGTTCGAAGGTCGCAACCCGCACCCTGACCATGCCACGCATTATTATTTTGCGCCGCAAATTTCTAGGGGGAAATGTCGTTTCGGTCGCCGAGCGGGATCGCCAGTAAACCGCTTGGCTCCCTTAGTGCGCACGATGCCCGATTCGGCCATAGCGCAGGAACAGCCGGTCGAAAAGGTTGAGATGGACCCAGGTGACCGCCGCAACGCTCAATCCCAACAAGGTGGGAATGCCCAACGGTGCCATGGCCCTGGCCAGCCGCCTTCTGGCGCGGCGCAACCATTCTACTCGGTCGAGGTACTGATTGATCCGGGCATTCTGGCTGTAGGCCACCATGCTGAGCAGACCCAGGGCCAACAGACCCGATACCCACCAGGGCAAGAGCGATAACACGAAGGCCACAGCGCCGACCGGCGCCATCAAAGCGGCCAGCACGATGGCGTAAGGCGCGGGTTTTCCCAAAAAGAACACCTTGAAAAACGGCTTGGCGCCGACCTGAAGATGCTGGAGCAATACCTGCCGTTGCGGTTCGTCCCGCAACACGTCTTGAATCCGCAGAAAACGCCAGTCGACCTCGGCAGCAGCGGGATTTTGCAAGGTCTCACCGACCAACCGATAGCCGTAATACATCAAGGTGCAAGCTTCCCGGTCGGTGAAGGAATCCAGATCAGTGCGAATGTGCGTTAGCGCATAAAGCAGTTGCGGGGCGTCGTCGGGGAACGTCTGCGGGCTGACCGTAGCCCCCAGGTGAAAAAAGACATAGCTATACGGCGGGCGGGCGAAGAGATCATCCAGAATCGTATTGCGAATCCGATCCATCATGATTTCGTTGGCCCGGATGGCGACATTAAGCAGACGGGTGGAAGGGTCTTGCACCGGCTTCAGCAAATCCGAAGCGTCGCTGCACAGGATCTGAGTACAGTCTTCGGCAAACAACGAGATCAGCCCCTGATTATCGAAGACGCCGCCATCCACCAGTCGGATGACGATGTCCTCACCTGTTTCGGATTGATAAAGACCGTTCAGACAGAGGGGTTCATACAGACCGGGCACGCAACAGGACGCCGCCACCGCTTGCCCCAGGGTCAGTCTATCCAGGATGAAGCGCTGCCGTGGCGTCAGTTCCGGGCTGTCGAAATACAGCTTGGGCATCACCGGCATCTGACGGGCTGATCTGTTGTACCGGGAGCTGTCCTCCCCCACGAAGGCACCGGTGAACTGCCATAAGTGGCCGGTGTTCAGGGCGGTCGCATTCAGAATCAGGGTCGGGATTTTGTAGGAAAGCCCGTCGTCCGAAGCGGGAAAAGCGGCTGGATCAATCGGCAAATCCTTGAGAAAAATACCGGTCGTACCCTGCACCGGCGCATAGAGATATTCGGTATAGAGTTCCGCCATGCGGTCGGTGGACGAATAGCTCTCGCGAAACATGCGGGCATTTTTGCGCTGGTCCAGAAAAGCGCGCATCCGCAGGTTCTTCTGCACGGTATGCAGAAAGTCAACCTCCATTTCCTGGACCAGTTGGATATAGGCGGCCGGGCCGGGTGACAAGCGGTCGGCCCGCCGGCCCTCCAGCAGTTCTTTGACTTTGAGGTAGTAATACGTCCCGATGATGGAGCCGCCAGATACCGTAGAGATCACCTCCACGTGCCGCAGCAGATCCAGTTCCGCCAGGCGGCCCAGTACGCCGATATGAAACAGAGATGCACGAAGACCGCCGCCCGAGAGGGCCAGGCCGGTTTTAAGGTGCTGAGCAGCGGTGCGGAAAGCGGTGAGATCGATCATATGGATTTCGGAGCGTGAGCGATGGATTCAATGCAGGGTTTGTCGAGACGTTCTACAAATGTGGTAACCAAGCCGGGTTTTGACGGTCAGCGGTAGACCCGCCAAGTCTGCCGGGTTGTGGGTTGCTGGCGCTCCATCCGGCGGAATCGCCTGGAGAGCGCTGCCTAACCCCAGCGCCATAACGACGCCGCCAACGCAATACCGCCGCCACTGGCGCAAAACAGCACGAGCGAACCTGGCTTTGGACCCTGGCTTTGGACAATGGCATCGTCCAGCGCCATCGGAATACAGGCCGAACCGGTATAACCGTACTTATCCATGATCCAGTGCGTCTTGGCGAGGGGTTGACCCAAGGTAATCATCATGGCTTCGATGGTCCGCAAGTTGACTTGGGTAAAATAGTAGTGATCCACGTCGTCCGGTTGCAGACGGGTTCCGGTGATCCGGCTGGCCTTCGCCAGTAACCGGTCGATCAACGGCGGCCACTGCTCGGTGTTGAAAGTTGCCGGGAACTTGCGCACGAATTGCACCACCGGCGGGCCGTATTGCACCACCTGATCAGCGGTGGCCGGGCGGAACGTCCCGCCGGTGTAAATGCCCATGGCATCGTGGTATTCACCCGCCGCCGCCGTGACCGTGGCTAGCCAGCCGGGCGATGAACCAGCGCTGACCACTACCGCCCCGGCGCCATCCGCGAACAAGGTGGCGGTCTTTTTATCGCTCCCGTCCAGAAACCGGCTCATCCCATACGCGCCGATGACCAGGATCGTGGTGTCCTCCGGTTCGGTGATCACCAGCCGTGCGGCCAGGTCCAGCGCAGTGACCCACCCGGCGCAGGCGCTGTTCACATCAAACACCCCGGCCCGCCGTGCGCCCAATTTGGCTTGTACAACCGCTGCTGTAGCCGGACTGAGATAATCCGGGGTATCCGTGGCGACAATGATCCGGTCCAGCGCTTCCGGCTCCAGACCGGCCCGTTCCAGGGCCACGCGCCCGGCGGCGACCGCCAAATCTGAAGTCACCTGATCGTCGCGCATGAACCGCCGCTCGCGGATACCGACATTCTCGACCAACCAGCCGTCCACCGACTCCCCGAACCGGGGGGCAAATTCGGCATTGGTCACGACCTGTTCGGGAATATGACTTCCCGTGCTAAGGATCCGGGCATAGCGTATGGGCATCGGGATTTCCTGAAAAGTACGCATTGGATTTTGAACTACGGCTGCGCCAGCAGCCCCCTGATTAAAGCCAACCGCTCAGCCCCAGCATAGCTCCAGCCGCAATGAGCCAGAGGGGATGCAACGCTTTATAGCGCAGATTAAGGAAGGTGGTGACCAGTACGACCCCCCAGGCCCCCAGCCGAAAATTCGCCGCTTGGGCAATCAGCGTCGCTCCTGAAAAGATCAGGCCAACCGCCAGTGGCGCCACGCCGAGGCTGATCGCCTGTTGCCAGCGCCGGCCTGAGAAACGTTCCCAACGGTCCACCAGCAGGTAAATCAGCACACTCATCGGCAGACACATGCCGAGCGTGGCCGCCAGCGCGCCGGACAAACCGGCCACTTTCCAGCCGATCAACGTCACTACCAGCACATTCGGCCCCGGCGCGGCCTGGGCGATAGCATAGAGATGGGTAAAGGTCGTATCGTCCAGCCAGTGATGGTGAGCGACGATGACGCGATGCATTTCCGGCAGCAGAGCAGTCGCGCCGCCGAAAGCGACAAAGGACAGCAGGACAAATTCAAGGAACAACTCGAAGACGATCATTTCCGGCCCAGCGTCCAGTAAGCCATGCCACCTGACAAGAGTAACCCGGCTATCATCACCAACGGCATCGGCCAGCGCAGGAGAGCAATAGCGGTCACGGTCAACATGGTAAACGGCCAGAACACCGGTTTCTCGCGGATCGCCATGCCCATGCGCCAGGCCATCGCGAACAACAGGCCGCAACCCACCGCCGCAATGCCGCGCAACACGCCCTGGGCCTGTGGTAACGTACCGTAGTGGTCATACAGCAGGGCCAATAGCAGCACGATCAGTACCGGGCCAGCGAGTAGCCCTAACGGAGCGGTGATAGCGCCGGGCAATCCCTGGTAGCGCTTGCCGACGACGACCGCCAAATTGACGACGTTCGGCCCCGGCAGGAACTGGCACATACCGAGCTGGGTATTGAATTCCTCAGCCGTCATCCATTGGCGTTCGTCGACCAGCATCCGCCGGGCGAAAGGCAGTACGCCGCCGAAACCGGACAGCCCGACCGACGAGAAGCCCCAAAACAGCGCGTTCAGGCTGGGAACGAGCAATGGTCGGGAAGGCGGAATAGGCAAAAGAGGTATGGCGCTCAAGGTCTTGCGCTGCTCCAGTCGAGATTTGAGAATGCAGGATTAGTTTGTCCACAATCAGGACGCGGTAACCGTTTCATTTCTTCATGCTGCCAACCGAGGTTCTTTATGGCGCGCGTTTTCTTCATCATTGGCGCACTGTTCGCCTTCATAGCCGTGGCCGCTGGAGCCTTCGGCGCGCATGGCTTGCGCGGACGGCTCGACGCCGATCTGCTCGCCGTGTTCGAGACCGGGGCGCGTTATCAAATGTACCACGCTCTGGGCCTGCTCGGCGTCAGCTTTGCCTGCACGCAATGGCCGGGCAAGCTGATCCATGTGGGAGGCGGACTGTTGGCGGTCGGCTCGCTGTGCTTCTCCGGCAGCCTGTACCTGCTCAGTCTCACCGGCGTAAAAATATTGGGCGCGATCACCCCGATAGGCGGCGTGTTGGCGCTGCTCGGTTGGCTGTGCCTGGTAATCGGCGCTTTGCCGTTGCGCCGCGTCCAGCGGGACGCCTAGCGCGCCGGTTCGCAGAAACCCCGGAACTTGCCGGTTTATTCTGGTGTCCTTGATTTTTCTGGACAAGGAGTCATCAAAATGGCCAACAAGCAGCTTTTCAAATCCCAGACGGGCCGCCTGCCGCCGGAAACTGACGCTCGCAATGAAGCCGGTGGTAAAGCCTATGCGTTATCACCCCAGGCCGCGCTGGCGCAGTACGCCACCACCGGCTGCCTGAACGCTACGTTCTACGCCAACGCGGCAATGCAACTGGACGCCGTGCTGGGCTTGTGCGCGGCGGTGGAACCGGCCTTCGTCGCCAAAACGGCGATTTACGCCCGGCAGCGCGGCCAGATGAAGGACATGCCGGCGCTGCTGACGGCGTGGCTGGTGCAGCACGGTTCGGACTGGCTGGAACCGACTTTCGCCAAGGTCATCGACAACGGCCGGATGCTGCGCAATTTCGTACAAATCCTGCGTTCCGGCGCGGTCGGGCGCAAATCGCTGGGCAGCCGGCCCAAGCGGCTGGTCCAGAACTGGCTGAACGGGCGCACCGACGCGCAACTGCTGAGCGCCTCGGTCGGCAACGATCCGTCGCTGGCGGACGTGCTCAAGATGGTTCACCCGAAACCGGCGACGCCGGAACGGACCGCCCTTTACGCTTGGCTGATCGGCAAGCCGCACGACGCGGCGCTGCTGCCGGAAGCGATCAAGACGCTGGAACAGTTCCGAAACGACGTGGCCGCGCCGGTCCCGGACGTGCCGTTCGAGCTGCTGACCGCTCTGCCGTTGCAGCCGCAACACTGGGTCGCTATCGCCTGTCAGGCGCCATGGCAGATGACCCGGATGAATCTGAACACCTTTGCCCGCCACGAGGTGTTCAAGGTCGGCGGCATGGCCCAGCGCATCGCCGAGCGGCTGCGCGATCCGGCGGCGATTCGGCGGGCGCGGGTGTTCCCGTACCAGTTGCTCAGCGCGTACACGATGACCGGTGAAGGCGTGCCGGAAATCGTCCGCGACGCCTTGCAGGATGCGCTGGAGGTGGCACTGGAAAACGTGCCGGAACTGCCGGGACAGGTTTACGTGCTGCTGGATGTGTCCGGTTCGATGAGTTCGCCGGTGACCGGCCACCGCAAGGGCGCGACCTCCAAGGTGCGCTGCGTAGATGTGGCGGCGCTGGTAGCGGCGGCGCTGTCGGCGAAGAATCCGGCGACGGAGATTCTGCCGTTCGATACCCAGGTCCACGCGCCCCGACTGAACCGCCGCGATAGCGTGTTGACCCAGGCCCAAACGCTGGCGAAGTTGTGCGGCGGTGGGACGGATTGCGGGTTGCCGCTGGCGACGTTGAACCAGCGCAAGGCGGCGGGCGATCTGGTAATTTACGTTTCCGACAATCAGTCGTGGGCTGACCCGCAACAGGGACGCGGTACCGAGACAATGCGGCAGTGGGAAGCCTTCCGCCGGCGCAACCCACGGGCGCGGCTGGCCTGCATTGACATTCAGCCCTACGCCACGGTGCAGGCGCAGACCCGCGAGGACGTGCTAAACGTCGGCGGGTTCTCGGATGCGGTGTTCGAGGTGCTGGCGCGGTTCGCCGCCGGGCAGTTGGACGGCGAGCACTGGGTGCGCGAAATCGAAGCCGTGGAGGTATAATCAATAACCGTTTTGGCCGTCCGGGCTTGAATGCCCGACCGGGAGTACATGACTCCTACTCATACCCACTCTCGGTCACTTTCCTTGTCTGGTCCGGGCGGTCTTGATTTTCGGCGACGAATGCCGGCGGGAGTACATAGACTCATAGCAGGTGCAATTCCTGCCCCCGTTTGTAGAACGGGTTCGCTCTCATCAATTACTTGTCGTTGCCTTTCTGTTTGTCGTGGCGAATGCTCGCGGGACTACATTGAACCTTAGGGTCGCTGGTTCAAATCCAGCCATCATGCCTATATGACGTGGTGTAGCTCAGCGGTAGAGTATGGGGCAACGTCTCGCAAACCCTTGTCGCCACGCTTTAATGCAGGATAGAAACGGCGTTCGGACCTGGCTCCGAGCGCCGTTTTCTTTTGGATCGGGCCGGCGGCAAGCCGCTTATACTGCTGCATGGACGGAGCAACCCTCGAAGCCCAGGAAACCCATCATGACCCTGACCCTTGCCGAGCTGTTGAAAGACAGCGCCTATAAACTCAGTCAATTCAAACCGGAACAGATCGCTGCGCTGGAATCGGCCATCACCTTGAAGGATTCCGCCAAGAAGGCCGCGCCCCACATTGCCTGTCTGGTGCGCGGTAAACTCATCAAGCTTACCCCGGAAGAAGTCGTTCGCCAGCTTTATATCAGGGTCTTGCATGACGATCTCGGCTATCCCATCAGTCGAATGGAGGTGGAATACGAGGTGACGTTCGGGCGTGAGAAAAAGCGCGCCGACATTTGCATTTTTGACAAGGACCGGACAACCACGCCCTATATTCTGGTTGAATTGAAAAAACCCAAACTCAAGGAAGGCAAGGAACAGCTCAAGAGTTATTGTAATGCTACCGGTGCGCCGATGGGCGTATGGACCAATGGCGAGCAAATTTCTTATTACCATCGCAAGGACCCGAATTACTTTGAGGACATCCCGGCGATTCCGTCGGCGCATGAAAAGCTCTCTGACATTCTTTCCGAACGCTGGACGATTGATGATCTGGTGCGGCTGGATAAGTTGGTGAGTGAGAAGAAATCGCTCAAGGACCTGATTCTGGAAATGGAGGATGAAGTGCTGGCTAACGCGGGCGTCGATGTCTTCGAGGAGTTGTTCAAGCTGATTTTTACCAAGCTTTACGATGAATTGGAAAGCGGGCGCGACTCAAAGCGTCATCTGGTTTTCAAGAATTACGGTGACACCGAAACCGAATTGAAGGCGAAGATTCAAGACCTGTTCGACAAGGCCCGTGCCAAGTGGGAAGGCGTATTTACCGAAGGCGCGAAGATCGACCTGACGCCTAGCCATTTGGCGGTGTGCGTATCGTCGCTGGAGAAGGTCAAGTTATTCAATTCCAATCTGGAAGTGGTCGATGAGGCGTTCGAGTATCTCATCAACAAGTCGAGCAAGGGCGATAAAGGCCAGTATTTCACGCCGCGCTATGTGATTGATATGTGCGTGAAGATGCTTAATCCCCAAGAACAGGAAACCCTGATCGACACTGCCGCTGGCAGTTGCGGCTTTCCGGTGCATAGCATTTTCTATGTCTGGGAACAGATCATGAAAGAGGAGGGTTTAAGCAAAAGTCATTTGTTCACCAGCGAGAAAAAGCCCGCCCGCTGTGAGGACTATGTGCGCAATCAGGTTTTCGCCATTGACTTTGACGAGAAAGCGGTGCGCGTAGGCCGAACCCTGAATCTGATTGCCGGCGACGGACAAACTAACGTGCTGCACCTGAACACGCTGGATTACGAACGCTGGGATGAGAAAACCGGCGATGAAGCCTGGATCGATATTTACGGTGCAGGCTGGAAGAAACTGCGCAAATTGCGGCTGGATAAAAACAGCAACCGTGATTTTAACTTTGACGTGCTGATGGCCAATCCGCCGTTTGCCGGTGATATTAAGGAAACCCGCATTCTGTCCAGGTATGAACTGGCGCGGAGCGTCAGCCTCGACAAAATCACCAAGGTTGAGCCGACCGACCCTAACATCATCGACGCCAGCCAGCGCACGCCCAGTTTTCCCGAAGCTCTGCACGCCAGCCACGAAGTCATTTACCGAATGGCGGACGGAACCTATCGCAAGATCAAGATCAAGCACCAGAACACTGTGGGCCGCGACATCCTGTTCATCGAGCGCAACCTGAATTTTCTCAAACCCGGCGGGCGCATGGCGGTGGTGTTGCCGCAAGGCCGTTTTAATAACGCTTCGGATAAGGATTTGCGCGAATATCTGGCCGCGCATTGCCGCATCCTGGCGGTGGTGGGTCTGCATGGCAACGTCTTCAAACCGCACACTGGCACTAAAACCAGCGTGCTATTCGTACAGAAGTGGAACGATGATCCCGCCGCTGGCCCGCTGTGTCCAAGGCAGGATGATTATCCGATTTTCTTTGCGACGATGCGGGAGCTTTCCAAGGACAACTCCGGCGACAAAATCTACCGCCAGGACACCGACGGTTCGCCCATGCTGGATGACCACGGCCATTTGATCGTCAAGCACGATCTTTTTAACCACGATGGCAAAACCGGGGACGGCATCGCCGAAGCGTTTATTGAGTTTGCCAAGAAAGAGGGCCTCAGTTTTTTTCAATAGGCCCCTTCGATGAAGCGCGGTATGCGCGCTTGTTGGAGGGGCTGGAAGTAACTGAGCTTTATCTTTCCGAGGTGCGGCGCGAGAACCAAAAACTACGTCTGGACAGCGGATATTTCGCAAAGCCCATGTTGGCTACCAATGCAGTAGTACGCAGTTACCCCAGTGGTCACGATGAATTGGGCGCGCTGTTCTCGCGCTTTGTGAAGGGCATCTTCGATATCAATGCCGATTCGTATACCGACAACGGAGTCCCGTTTCTTCGCATCTTGAACTTGCGGCAGGGCATGATCGACGAAAGCAACCTTGCCCTAATCCCCGAAACTGTCCACCAAGACGAAATCAAGACGGAACTGCGCCGAGGCGACATCGTTCTCTCAAAGACAGCTTACCCGGCTGCATCTTTGGTCACGCTTAAACGGTGCAATACAAGCCAAGACACTATAGCGACTACACTTTCAACTTATGGGGCAAGCAACTATCGTTCTGAAGCTGTTGTTGCGTATCTCAACAGCGGGATTGGCTAAAAGTTGCTGTGGCGGCAGTTCCAAGGAAATGTACAACTTCATCTCAGTCTCGATGATGGCCGTAAAGTCCCTATTCCCCGGTTTAGTGCTGACTTGCAAACCAAAATCGTTTCGTTTTTTCAACAATCAGACCGTGCGCGTCAAGCAGCGATTCGGCAGTTAAAAAACGCTGAAACAACCCTCCTCCGCACCCTTGGTCTGGAAAACTGGCAAGCCCCCGAACCACTCAGCTACATCCGCAGTAGCCGCGATGCCTTTGCCGCCGGGCGGCTGGATGCGGAGCATTTTCAGCCAAAATTTGAATCGCTGATTACATATATCAAATCGACAGGACGCGCCAAATCTCTAGGCAGCTTGTTGTACCTTAATCAACGCGGCAAACAACCTGACTATGCCGATAACGGCTTACCTGTTGTGAATTCCAAGCATGTCATTAGCGGTGAGGTACGCATGGATAGCGATAACCGCAAAGCTATCACAGCAGATAACACGTTCTTGATTGAACCGGGTGATGTGTTGCTCAATGGCACTGGCGTAGGCACCATCGGACGAGCCGCACCATACCTCCATAACTTCAAAGCTATTCCAGATAACCACGTCACCATCCTCCGCCCCCGGAAAGGTATCGATTCAGTCTATCTAGCGGTATTTCTGAATTCGGTGGCGGGTCGCTTACAAGTCGAACAGCGACTGCGTGGATCATCTGGGCAAATTGAGCTATATCCGAATGATATTGCCGAATTTACCGTATGGGATGCCCCTAGCGTAGTTCAGGGTGAAATCCGTAAACAGATTGAAGATAGTTTCCAGCAGAAACAACGTGCTACCGAACTCCTCAATACCGCCAAACGCGCCGTTGAAATCGCTATCGAAGATTCCGAAGCCGCCGCGCTGGCCTACTGCAACGACGCCTTATCCAAATATACGGTTCCCTAATCACCCAATCCACCATGCCCGCTATCCTGCTCTCGACCTTGAACGCCCGTTATTTCCATTCCGCTTTCGGGCTGCGTTATCTATTCGCCAATCTCGGTAAATTGCAGGCTGACGCCGCGATCCGCGAATTCATCATCACCCAGCGCCCGCTGGATATCGCCGAAGCCTTGCTCGCCGAACAGTCGCGCATCATCGGTTTTGGCGTTTATATCTGGAATGTCGCGGAAACTGCTCAAGTCGTCGCCCTGCTCAAGAAAGTTCGCCCAGAGTTAATCATCGTACTCGGCGGCCCGGAAGTGAGCCACGAATGGCAGGAACAACCGATTGCGCAACTGGCGGATTACCTGATTACGGGTCAGGCGGATTTTGCCTTTGCCCAACTCTGCCAGCGTTTGCTGAATGACGATCCGCCGGCGGAAAAAATCATCGCCGCCGAACCGCCGCCGCTCGATCAACTCGCCCTGCCCTACCGCTTTTATAGCGACGAAGACATCGCCCATCGGCTGATCTACGTTGAAGCCTCACGCGGCTGCCCGTTCAAATGTGAATTCTGTTTGTCGGCGCTCGATCAAACCGCCTGGCCGTTCCCGCTGGAGTCATTTTTGGCTGAACTGCAACGGCTTTACCAGCGCGGCGTGCGCCATTTCAAATTCGTGGATCGCACCTTCAATCTCAACGCCAAAATCGGAGCGCGGATTCTCGATTTCTTTCTGGAACGGCTGGATGAGCAACTGTTTCTGCATTTCGAGTTGATCCCCGACCATCTGCCGGAACTGCTCAAAACGCGCATCGTTCAATTTCCGCCGGGAACCCTGCAATTCGAGATTGGCGTGCAAACCTTCAATCCCACCGTGCAGGCGCTGATCAGCCGCAAGCAGGACAACGCTAAAACCGAGGAAAACCTGCACTGGCTGCGGCAAAACACCCACACCCACTTACACGCTGATCTCATCGTCGGCTTGCCGAGCGAAGATTTATCCAGTTTCGCCGAGGGCTTCAACCGACTGATTGCCCTCAATCCGCATGAAATCCAGGTCGGTATTTTGAAACGGCTGCGCGGCGCTCCCATCGCTCGTCATACCGCCATCTTTGATCTGCGCTACAACCCGCAGCCACCCTACAACCTGCTCTGTTCAAAACAGCTCGATTTCGCCACGTTGCGCCGATTGGAACGCTTCGCCCGCTACTGGGACTTGATCGGCAACTCCGGGCGATTTCACCATAGTCGCCCGCTGCTGCTGGGCGATGACCCGTTCGGGCGCTTCCTGATGTTCAGTGACTGGCTGTTCGCCGCCACCGGCCAGACCCACCAGTTCGCTCTGGAGCGCCTGTTTGATTTGCTGTATCGGGCACTGACCGAGGCGCTGGGCGTCGCCGAACCAATCGCCCGCGACAGCCTGACCGAGGATTACCGGCAAAGCGGCGGGAAAGGCCGTCCGGCTTTTTTACAGCCCAAACTACCGCCCAAGACGCCGGAGCGGACTGCTGAAACGATCCTCACTCCAGCGCGGCAAGCGCGGCATCGCTGCTGAAATCCGGCCAGCGCTCCAGCGGCGCATGATCGGGATAACGGGCCTGCACACGCGCAACAAACCGCCCCCAGTCCAGCACTTCGGGGAAATGGAACAAGTGCGCCGGACAACGGCAATCCGACGACCCGAAACCGGCCAGCGGCGCGATTCCACCGCAATCCTGAAACAAGGTTGCCCACTGATGCTCGCGGCGCACCGGATCAGAACTGTGCCATATTTCCGTCAAAGGCGCATGGCGGCGCAGATAATCAATATGCCAGTGCGGACGGGCGGCGATCCGGGCGTGATGCGTCAGCCGCGCCCGCAACCCGCCGGGGCCGAGCGCGCTGCCGGTATAAACGCAGCAGCCCGGGCGCAAATGCAATTCACCCAATCGGCCAACATCCAGGATCAGCAGTTCAGCGATGATCAGCCACAGCGCACAAACGCCGGGACTGCGCGGAAGATGCGCAAGACATTCCGTCATGACGCCAACGATTGAATCAGGCTTGACTTGCCGGGATGACGACGGCTTTCCGCATGGACAAGCCGTCATAAGAAAAGGTCTTTCCCTATTGAGAGTCAGACATAGTAGAACACCAGGCACGCCCCCAACAGCAACACCGCCCACAGCACCATGCTGCCGGTGGGCCAGGTGACGGCCAGTTGGCCATGCAAGCCGTGGTGCAGGGACAGGAATTGAATCACCGCTTTCACCTGACGCTCCACGGTGTCAGTCAGGCAGGTCCAGGCGCGATCCAGACCATCCCAGACGCGAACGGCGACCGCCGGCAGTAATTTGCGATAGGCCCAGTCGAAATCCAGATTCACCGAACGCAGTTCCGGCGGATAAATCCCGCTGCGCACCAGCACCGAAAACGCCAGCGCTGACCAGGCCAGCAATTGTAGTTGGGTAATCACATGGGTCGTCGTATAGGGATCAAAATCCACCGAATAGGGCAAAATGGCGTAAAGCGCTTCCGGGAAGACGCCAATCCCAATGCACAGCACCGCTGCAATGCCCATGGCGATCAACATATTACGCGGTGCTTCCGGGCAACGAATGCCGCTGTCGTGAGCGAAGAAAGCGAAATAGGGAATCTTGATGCCGGCATGGTGGAACACGCCCGCCGAGGCAAACAGCAGGAAGAGAAACGCGACCCAATGGCCTTCCCGAGCCGCTGCATCCAGAATCAGCGACTTGGTGGCGAAGGCGCTGAACAGCGGAAAAGCCGAAATGGATGCCGCGCCCACCATGCACAGGCCCGCTGTCAGCGGCATCGATTTATACAGCCCGCCCAGTTCCGAACCCTTGACCGTACCGGTGCGCAACAACACCGCGCCCATGCTCATGAACAGCAACGCCTTGAACAGGATGTCGGCGAAGGCGTGGGCTGCTGCGCCATCCAGCGCCAGCGGCGTGCCAATGCCGATTCCGACCACCATGAACCCGAGCTGATTGTTCATGCTGTAAGCGAGCACCCGACGCAGATCATTCTCGATCACCGCAAAGAAAATCGGGAACATGGCCATGACCACGCCGATGGTGATGAGAATTTCAACGCCGGCAAAACCCCGCGCCAGCGCATAAATCGCCATTTTGGTGGTGAACGCGGACAACACCACGGTGCCGGTCACTGTCGCTTCGGGATAGGCGTCCTGCAACCAGTTGTGCAGCAATGGAAAAGCCGCCTTGATGCCGAACGCCAGGAAAATCAGCGGCGCTCCCGGGCTGCCCAGATCCAAATGTTCAAAGGTGATGGAGCCACTCGCCCGGAAATGCACAATGACGCCAGCCAGCAATAACACGCCCGAACCGACCTGAATCAGCAGATAGCGCAGACCCGCGCGATAAGCTCGTTCCGTGCGCCGCGCCCAGATTAAAAACACCGAAGAAATGGCCGCCAGTTCCCAAAAAATAAACAACGTCATCAGATCGCCGGCCAGCACGACGCCCAGCGCTGCGCCGGGATAAAACAATCCCGCGACTTGTTGCAGATCATCATCCAAATGCCATGCATACACGACAGCCAGCGCGGCGGCAATCAGGAACGCTACAGCAAAAATAAAGCTCAGTGAATCGACCCGCAGAGTAATCAGGGTCATATTGAATAATTCGAACTGGGCGTATTGACCATGAGGTAATCCCCAAAGCTGGATCAGTCCCAGCACCGGCAGCGCTAACATAAAGCCATTGCGGACAATGCCCCGTGGCAATAGCGGCGTCAGCAGCGCACCGCAAATGAGCAACCATGCCGGATTCAGGCCCTCAATCACCGTAATAATCCTCGTCCCGCTTCACCCATTTGCGCATCTGCTTGGCCAGAAGCACCAACGCGACGCAGCAGAGAAAACCGTACCAGGCGAAAAACCCAAACCAGTTCTCAAACGCAAAGTAGGTGTGTTTGTGATAAAGCAAATCGGCCAAAAATAACCCCGTACAGACGAGCGCTAGGCTATAAAAAATCTTGTCGACGTTGCGCGAATCATCAAGCCAGCGCTTCGGTTCCGGTTGATCAGTAGGCGATGTCGGAAAGGTCATCAGCGGCTCCTCAGCGGGTGGCGATGGGCGCTAGCAGCGTGTAAAGAGCATCGGCGGAAAAGAACAGCAGCACACAACCTGATGCAGTCAAGCACAATGGTACAATGCAAGCCAGCGGCGTTTCACGAACGCTGACTTCGCCGGTTTCATGAGTTAAAGGTGCGAAAAACCCCCGTGCGGCGATGGGCAGCAGATAAGCCACATTCAGCAACGAACTGACCAGCAACACTGCCATCATGGCCCACTGCCCGGCATCCGCCGTCCCTGCCAACAAATACCACTTGCTCCAGGAACCGCCCAGCGGCGGCAGGCCGATAATGCTGAGCGAACCAATCAGGAACGCGCCGAAGGTGAACGGCATCACCCGGCCCAGCCCGTCCATCTGGCTGATTTCGGTCTTGTGGGTCGCGGTGTAAATCGCGCCGGCGCAGAAAAACAGGGTGATTTTACCCATGGCGTGCATGGCGATCTGCATCGACCCGCCAATCACCCCGAGCGAGGTTGCCAGCGCCGCGCCCAGCACGACATAGCCGAGTTGGCTGATCGTGGAATAGGCCAGCCGGGCTTTGAGATTATCTTGGGTCATCGCCACGCAGGAGGCCAGCAATATCGTCAGCGCCGCCACCCACATCAGCCATTGCGAAGCGCTGGTTGCACTCAGGAAATCGATGCCAAATACATAAACGATGACCTTCATCACCGCGAACACGCCGGCCTTGACCACCGCCACTGCATGGAGCAAGGCGCTGACCGGAGTCGGCGCGACCATCGCCGCCGGCAGCCAGTGATGGAACGGCATCAGCGCCGCCTTGCCAATGCCAAATACGAACAACGCTAACAGCACCGCTATCGCTGGCCCCTCGATGTGGCCGGCCAGAATCCCGCCCGGCGTGAAATCGAGAACGCCAGCGATCCGCCAGGTCCAGACAATGGCCAATAATAGCAAGCCAATCGAAGTCCCCAGCAGAATGCCCAGATACAGCCGCCCGGCCCGCATGGCTTCGGGCGTGCCCTTGTGGGTGACCAGTGGATAGGTGGACAGCGTCAGCGCCTCATAGAACACGAACAGCGTCAACAAATTGCCGGAAAAGGCGACGCCGATGGCGCTGGCAATCGCTACGGCGAAACAGACATAGAACCGAGTCTGATGCTGTTCTTTATTGCCGCGCATGTAGCCGATGGAATACAGCGAATTCAACGGCCACAGCAGGGCGGCGACCCCGGCGAACATCATCCCCAGCGGCTCCACGGTCAGGCGCAACGGCAGACCGGGAATCAACTCGAATAAATCCACGCTGGGCCGACCGCCGGCCAGCACCTCCGGCAACAGGGACAACACCGTTCCCAGCAACAGCAGCGACGCCAACAGCGTTGCTCCTTCGCGCCAGTCGGGACGAGTGTCGTTGGCGGCAATGAACACCGTACTCGCCAGTGGAATGAATAGCGCCAGCAGCAGGACGGCTTCAGAACTCATGGCGCAACTCCCAATAACGTTTCCGCAGCGCGGCGGGCTACGCCAGCGTTCAATGAGGTCTCCATGCCAAAGTAGAGATTGGCTAAAGCCAGCGTCCAGGTGGGAATCAGCAACGCCAGTGGCGCTTCACGAACCGGCCTCTCCGGCGCGGGTTTGAAATACGCCACTTCCACCACCCGCCACAGATAGATGACCGCCAGCAACGAGGTCAGCAACACCAGCGCCGCGACCGGCCACCAGCCTCGTTCCAGCGCGCCCAGGATCAAATACCACTTGCTGACGAAACCAGCAGTCAACGGCGCTCCGATCAGACTCAGACCGCCGATCACGAACGCGCCCATGGTCCAGGGCATGACTCGACCGACCCCGGCCATGCGGTCGAGACTAGCCGCGCCGATGCGAAACGAAATGCAACCGAGCGCCATGAACAGCGTGCCCTTCATCAGCGCATGGTTGAACAGGTGTGACAGGGTAGAAGTCAAGCCGGTGACGGAAACCAGGCTCACGCCGAGAATCATATAGCCAATCTGGGCGACGCTGGAATAAGCCAGCATCCGCTTGACGTTGGTCTGAAAAATCGCCACAACCGAGGCGCTGAAAATCCCGATCAAGGCCAGCGGCAGCAGAATGCGATCCAACTCCATAACATTAAAAGAGAATTCAGCGCCAAAAATCGTGAAGAAGAACCGCAGCAGGACGTAAATCGCCACCTTGGTCGCCGTCGCCGCCAGAAACGCCGTCACGGGCGAAGGGGCATAGGCGTAGGCGTTGGGCAGCCATAGATGCAATGGAAACAGGGCCAGCTTGAGGCTGACGCCGACCGTTAAAAAGGCGAACGCTGCGCGGATGGTGCGTGTACCGGAGACCGCCGGGATGCGCGCCGCCAGGTCCATCATGTTGAGCGTGCCGGTCATCACGTACAGCAGACCAATGCCGATCAGGATAAATGTTGCGCCGATGGTGCCCATGATCAAATACTGATAAGCGGCGGTCAGCGCCCGGCGGTCGCGACCCAGACTAATCAGCACATAACTGGACAGTGAAGAGATTTCCAGAAACACGAAGACGTTGAAGGCGTCGCCGGTGACGATCATGCCCAGCAGACCGGTCAGACACAGCAGATAGGCGGTATAGAACCAGGGTTGCTTGTGTTCGGGCAGGCGAATGCGCTGCTCAACAACTGTGCGGGCGAAGGCGATGACGACCGTCCCGATCATCGAAACAATCAGCAGCATAAAAGCATTGGCGGCGTCTACCCGATATTCAATGCCCCAGGGCGCCGGCCAATTACCCATCGGGTACGAAATCACGCCCTGCTCCAGCACTTGGCGGAGCAGCAGGATAGCGATCAGCAAAGATAATCCACTCGCTGCCATGGCCAGCCCCCAGACCGCCCGTCCCGGACGGAACAAGGCGGACAGCGGCGCGGCAATCAGTGGAATAACAACCTGCAAGGCGGGAAGATGATCGATCACGGTTTTTTTTCTGGGTTATGGGCAGTCGGGGATCGGGAATCAGTGATCAGAAGTTGAACCGGATTTACAAGGATTCTTCTTCGTCCTGTTCGTGAATCTCGTCTTCCTCAATCGTGCCGTAAGCTTCGTTGATGCGCACGACCAGCGCCAGGCCGAGAGACGTGGTGGCGATGCCGACGACGATCGCGGTCAGAATCAGCACATGCGGGATGGGATTGCTGTACACCACATCCGGCTGGTTCACGATAATCGGCGCGGTGCCACCGATGATTTTGCCCATACTGATGTACAGGATGAACACCGAGGTCTGAAAGATGTTCAGGCCGACCAGTTTCTTGACCAGATTGCCGCGCGACATGACCACATAGAACCCGCACATCATCAGCACAATGAAAATCCAATAGTTATATAAACCCAGGATTTGCACGCTAGTGACCTCCCCTCGCCTGACCCTTCATCGTCCCCGTCCGGCAAACGCATAAAAGATGGTCACCATGACCGAGGATACCGTGATGCCGACGCCCAGCTCGACCAGCAAAATGCCCAAATGCTGACCATGCGCGGGATGGTGGGCGTCCAGCACGCCGTAATCCAGATAATTGCCGCCGAGCAGCAACCCGGCAACCCCGACGCTGGCGTAGATCAGCACCCCCAGCGAAATGCCGATCCGCAGCAGCCACG
>ENA-UOWG01000296-UOWG01000296.1-activated-sludge-metagenome-genome-assembly--contig:-NODE-296-length-72959-cov-7.312905_pt1 | contig 72959 bp, 61 predicted proteins | sample MGYA00238147_ERZ761563 | MGnify/ENA primary metagenome ERZ761563 (study PRJEB28884, sample SAMN05720216) | anaerobic digester metagenome | isolation source: active sludge of municipal...
CCCCTTGGGGGAAAACACAAAAGGGGGTTGTTTTCCAGCGATTTCTATTTTATTACTCCAAGTTCTTTTCCGGTTTTCTCAAAGGCTTTCAGAGCCTTGTCGAGATGTTCCTTCTCATGAGCAGCAGACAGCTGTACCCTTATCCTTGCCTGCCCTTTTGGAACTACAGGATAATAGAAGCCGATAACATAAATTCCTTCTTCAAGGAGCTTAGCTGCAAAATCCTGTGATAGTTTTGCATCGTACAGCATTACGGCGCATATAGCTGATTTAGTTGGTTTTATATCAAAGCCTGCTTTTTGCATCCTGTCAATGAAATACTCTGCATTACTGTGAAGCTTATCCTGCAGGGTATTTGTTTCCGTCATCATCTCAACCATTTTAATTCCTGCCGCTGCAACAAGTGGAGGAATTGAATTTGAGAAGAGATATGGCCTCGATCTCTGGCGCAGCAACTCAATTATTTCCTTTTTACCTGTAGTGAAACCGCCTATTGCTCCACCGAATGATTTGCCAAGAGTTCCGGTTATGATTTCTATTTTGCCTTTCAGATCATGCAGTTCAGTCACACCCCTTCCTGTTTTTCCCACAACACCTGCAGAGTGCGATTCATCCACCATTATCATGGCATTGTATTTCCCGGCCAGCTCATAAATCCTGTCCAGCGGCGCCACATTGCCATCCATCGAAAACACACCGTCAGTGACAATGAGTCTGAATCTGTTATTCTGTGCGGCTTTCAGTTGTTCCTCCAGGTCGGTCATGTCGGCATTGTTATACCTGTAACGCTGTGCCTTGCAAAGTCTTACTCCGTCAATTATTGAGGCATGGTTGAGTGAATCGGAGATAATGGCATCTTCTTCGCCCAGCAAAGGTTCAAACACACCTCCGTTAGCATCAAAGCAGGCCGCATAGAGAATTGTATCCTCGGTATGAAAGAATTCTGCTATTTTCTTTTCAAGTTCCTTATGAAGGTCAGTTGTTCCACAGATAAAGCGGACTGAAGACATACCGTATCCGTGATTATCAAGGGCTTTTTTTGCAGCGTCAATAAGCGCTTTGTTATTCGACAGCCCAAGGTAGTTGTTTGCACAGAAATTAAGGACCTTCTGACCTGTATTCAGCTCTATTTCAGCTCCCTGCGGAGAAACAATTATTCGTTCATTTTTATAAAGTCCGGCTTCTCTTATCTCACTAAGAGTCTTATCAAGATGCTCCTTGTAATTTTTGTACATATCAAATAAGTATTAAGTTTTCTTAGTGTCTCTTAGTGTCTTGGAGTCTTGGTGGCATTTTTATTAAATTCCTGCCACCAGGGCACAAAGGCACAAAGTTTCACAAAGGATTTTGTTATTCCCAGTTGAGTATTACTTTACCGCAATTTCCCTCCTCCATTGCGTCGAAGCCCTTCTGGAAGTCATCGATATGGAAGCGGTGGGTTATTACAGGGTCGAGGTTTATGCCTCCGATTATCATCTGTTCCATTTTATACCAGGTCTCCCACATTTCACGTCCATAGATTCCCTTAAGTGTTATTGCCTTGAATATTATATCACTCCATGGCACTTCGAAATTTGAAGGCAGTATTCCGAGAAGTGAAATACTTGAACCGTTGTACATATTGGAGATCATTTCAGTGAATGCTTTTGGTGATCCTGACATCTCGAGTCCGACATCAAAGCCTCTCATGTGAAGTTTTTTAACAGCATCTGCAATCTTCTCGCCCTTCGACGGGTTTACTGTGATTGTAGCGCCCATCTTTTTTGCTATTTCAAGCCTGTAATCACTCAGGTCGCTGGCAACAATGAACCTTGCTCCTGCGAATTTTGCTATTGCCACTGCCATACTGCCAATGAGCCCTGATCCGGTTATAAGCACGTCTTCGCCAAGCAGGGGGAACGAAAGTGCCGTATGTGTTGCATTCCCGAAGGGATCCATAATTGCAGCCCAGTCATCGGGGATCCGGTGATCGAGAGGAATGACGTTCATCTCAGGTATCCTCACATACTCGGCAAAAGATCCATCTGTATTGACACCTATCCCTATTGTATTTTCGCATACATGTTCTTTTCCTCTCCTGCAGTTACGGCAATGTCCGCATGCCAGGTGACCTTCTCCCGTGACTCTGTCTCCGGGCCGTATGTTCTTCACACCGGCGCCAACCTTATCGATATAGCCCATATACTCATGGCCAATGATCATCGGGGTTTTAATTGTCCTCTGTGCCCAGGGATCCCATTCATAAATATGAAGGTCCGTGCCGCAAATAGCTGATTTTTTGACTTTTACAATCACGTCATTAATGCCGGGTTCTGGCACGGGAACTTCCTGCATCCATAAACCTTTCTCAGGTCTGGCTTTTACAAGCGCTTTCATAGTTTTCATAGCAGACAAAATAAAATGCTAAATTAACACATTTCAGGCTTATAAATCCTGATAATAGTTAATGTATTGTTTGTTATCCGCTTTGCCTATCTTTGCACATTATTATTCAACATTAAAGAAATTATGTCAGAAGTAAGGGTTCGTTTTGCTCCCAGTCCCACAGGTCCGTTACATATCGGAGGTGTACGTACAGCCTTGTATAATTACCTCTTTGCAAAGAAGCATAATGGCACCTTTATACTCAGAATTGAGGATACAGATCAGACAAGGTTTGTCGAGGGCGCTGAGAATTATATAATTGATTCCCTTAAGTGGGCAGGAATAAAGGTTGATGAAGGGATCTATGAAGGAGGAAGCTATGGTCCTTACAGGCAGAGTGACAAAAAGGAGGCCTATAAACAGTTTGCTGATCAGCTGATTGCTTCAGGTGATGCATATTATGCCTTCGACACACCGGAAGAGCTTGAAAAGCTGAGGAGTGAGGGTGAAAAAACAGGTAATACCTTTATATATAATGCTTCAGTCAGAGATAAGCTTAATAATTCGCTTTCCCTTCCTGTTGAAATATGGAAGAAGAAACTTGAAGAAGGTGAGCATTATGTAATAAGGTATAAGATGCCTTCCGGTGAAGATATCCACTGTGATGACCAGATCAGGGGCCATATTGTTGTCCATTCCTCTACACTGGATGATAAGGTTTTATACAAGTCTGACGGCATGCCGACGTATCACCTGGCTAATATTGTGGATGATCATCACATGAAGATTTCACATGTAATCAGGGGTGAAGAATGGCTTCCATCACTTCCCCTTCATGTAATGCTTTACAGGTCATTCAGGTGGGATCCGCCTGTATTTGCGCACCTTCCCCTTCTGCTTAAACCCGACGGGAAAGGGAAGCTGAGCAAAAGAGACGGAGATAAAATGGGATTTCCTGTATTCCCCCTTTACTGGCCTTACGGTGAAACTGCGAAGGGATACCGTGAGGAAGGTTATTATGCTGATGCTTTTGTAAATATGCTTGCACTGCTTGGATGGAATCCCGGTACAGAGCAGGAAATATTCAGCATGGATGAGCTTGTTGAGGCATTTTCTCTTGAGAGGGTAGGAAAATCAGGTTCAAGGTTCGACCCGGAAAAGGCAAAATGGTTTAACCATCAGTATCTTCAGAAAAAGCCGGTTGGTGCTCTCGCCATGGAGTTCAGGGAAGTACTCAGGGCTAAAGGAATTCAGTGCGACCTTGTGCGGCTTGAATCACTAATCGCCCTGGTTAAGGAAAGAGTAAATTTTGTAAAGGAGATATGGGATCAGACAGAATTCTTTTTTAAAGCACCTGAAGTATATGATCCTGAGGTAATTAAGAAGAGATGGAAAGATGAGTCTCCTGTACAGTTGCGCGAGCTGAGGGAAGTTCTGAAATCATGTCCTGAATTTACAGCCTCTGTTACAGAGCCTGCAGTTAAAGCATGGATGGAAAGCAAGGGATACAATGCCGGCGCTGTTATGAATGCTTTCAGGCTTGTTATTGTCGGCGCCTCAAGGGGACCACACATGTTCGATATCATTTCATGGCTGGGCAGGGAAGAGACCTTAAGCAGAATAGACAAAGGGATTTCAGCCCTAAGTAAATAACAGATATGAACCACCCTGGACCAGGGGATTATATTGATATTCACAACCACGATTCCTTCGCCCGCGATAGTGTATTTGCTGTTGATACACTAATGGCACATGAAGGAATAAATCCCGTTTACAGGTATGGAATAGCATATTCTGTTGGTGTTCATCCCTGGTTTCTGACGGAAGCAAATCAGCAACAGCTTCTTGATTTTGTTAAAGCCAATGCTTACAATGAAAATGTTGTTGCTATTGGAGAAGCCGGATACGACAGACTGAAAGGTCCGTCATCTGAGCTTCAGAGGAAGATCTTTGAAGAACAGGTAAGAATTTCGGATGAATGCCGGAAACCTCTTGTTATACATTGTGTCAGGTCGTGGGACGAACTTCTGGCTTCGCATAAAAGGATGAAACCTGCAATGCCATGGCTTGTACATGGATTCCGCGGGAAAAAGGAACTAGCGGCGCAGCTTACCGGCAGAGGGATTTTTCTCTCATTCTGGTTTGATTTTATTCTTCGGCCGGAATCTTCAGATCTCATGAGAAACCTGCCCCGTGACAGGATCTTTTTGGAGACCGATGGTTCGGGAGTGAGCATAAAGGAAATATACCTGAAAGTGGCATCGGATCTTGGAATGGGGGTTGATGAACTTAAGAATATTATACTGGAGAATTATAAATCTTTCTTCAGCACTTTAAAAATAGCCACGGATTAAACCTAGCAACATGGAGTTGCCCGGTACGGAATACAAATTTTAAATTATGGATAACTGGCTGTCGAGAACGGAGTTGTTACTGGGAGATGAGAAGCTTGCAATGCTTAAAAATTCTCATGTTCTTGTAGTGGGATTAGGCGGAGTAGGTGCTTATGCCGCAGAGATGATTTGCCGTTCCGGTATTGGGTCAATGACAATTGTTGACGGGGATACCGTGCATACATCGAACAGGAACAGGCAGCTGCCGGCATTACAGAGCACTGAAGGCAGGGCAAAAGCTGAGGTAATGGGGCAAAGGCTTCTCGATATAAACAGCAGGCTCAGGCTTACAATAATAAATGAGTATATAAAGGATGAGCGGATGATCGAAATTATTGATAAGGGCTATGATTATGTTGTGGATGCAATAGATACTCTTTCGCCAAAAGTTTTCCTTATTTACCATACTGTAAACAGGAAGATGCCGCTTGTCAGCTCAATGGGAGCAGGAGGCAAATTTGATCCCCTTTCAGTGAAGATTTCAGATATTTCAGATACAAATAATTGTTCCCTGGCCAGGATATTAAGGAAAAAGCTGCACAAGCTGGGTGTCAGGAATGGTTTTACAGCAGTCTGGTCGCCGGAAGAAATTGATAAAGAAAAAGTTGTACCCACAAACGGAGAGCAGAATAAAGCTTCCGTTGTGGGTACAATATCATATATGCCTGCCATATTCGGTATTGCCTGCGCTTCAGTTGTTATCCGCGACCTGGCAGGCATAGCACGCTGAAGGCACAATTCTTACCTGTCTTTTTGCTCAGCTTTTGGAGTATTCTGTTTTGCTGTATATCCAAGCTTCTCTATCGACCTTTTTATCTGCTCAGGGTCTGTCTTGTCCTTCTGGTATGTTACTGCAACCTGGCTGTTCGATAAGTCGCATTTCACATCCTTGATACCCTTCTCCTGCGGAAGGTTGCTCATTATCTTGTTTACACATGCCTTGCAGTCAATTGATGTGGTGTAAACAACAGTTTCTGTATTTTTCCCTTTTTCCTGGGCATTTAAAATAAGCGGTAATGCCAGAATAAGAAGAATGGCTGTTAAACTCTTTATTGTTTTCATAATCGTGTGTTTAATAATTATTTTATTTATTCTGTATCTCTGTTAATGTAAAACCTGAATCCTCCGTATATCTTTCTTCCGTGAACCGGACCCCAGATAAGGCTGGCATCGAAATTATCACCAAAAGGATTCTGTGCATCTACTATTGCTGAATGCTGTGTAAAGTCGAGAATATTCTCGGAGCCGACATAGATCTGGAACTTTTTGAAATTGCGTGTCACCTGCCCGTTCATTACAGGGAAGGCCTTAAACGAATCGGGCATCCTGAATTCTTCCGGATTTGACATGGTTGAAGGTATCCGCCCAGGTCCGTTATACTGAAGAGTATAATCAAACTGCCATTTGCGGAGGTGTGTCAGCCATGAAACGTTAAACAATCCTTTGTAACGGCTGACAAGAGGTTTTGTCCTCAGGACATCATCAATAGTCATCATCACGTCGTTTATTCTCCAGGCAGCAAGAATGTCGAGGCCCTCAACAGGCTGCACAGAGGCTTCAAACTGAAGCACATTTGAATATGATTTCCCGTTAAGGTTATAAAATCTTACCTGGTTTATATCGGCATCAAGGTCCGTAATGATCTGATTTACAAATCCTGTATGAAAATATTCTGCTGATAATTTTAAGTCTTTTTCAGCTATTTTCACATTACCCGAAAGGCTGACACCGCTGTTCCATGCTTCTTCAATTTTAAGATCATTTGCGATAATCATGTTACGGCTGGAAGCAAGCAGGAATGAATTTTCTGCCAGTATATTTGCCGACCTGTAGCCTTTTCCTGCTGATGCCCTGAGAATAAGTCCATGGACTATTTCATACCTTGCATGGATACGCGGAGTGATGAGCATGCCGTAAAGGTTATGGTCATCAGCCCTTATGCCGGCAACAATTGTCATTTTAGCAGTATCGGTGTAGGTAAATTGCAGGAAAGCTCCGGGGACAGATTCCTTCTTTCCAAGCGGAAGGGCATCAAGCTGTTCGTCATACAGGTCATACTTATAGCTTAATCCTGCATCGACTGTATGTCTGCTCATATCCGGAGTCCACTGGTACAGAAGGTTTGTGTAGTAACTGTTCTGAGTGCCTGAATAGTTACGGTAACCGAAATATGAATCCTGTGAATGCCAGGAGTAATTCTGTATCCAGCCAACAGACATGGTTTTATCAGGCCCAAACAGTCTTCCGGCTTTTGAAAAGGCTTCGAAGCGCTTCGATTTTATATCGATGCCGAAACCATCTGTCCAGGTATCAGCGCTGTGAGGCTTGTAAGCCAGCTGTCCGCCCATCCTGTCTTCTTCAAGATAGTTGACGCCAAACCTGATGTCACCATTATTGGTGAGGTAATCCCACCTGTTAATGAAATGGTACTGAATCACATCAGGTTCATCCCTGAATCCATCCTTGTTATGATCACTCATACCGCTCTGGTTTTCAGCATGAGCAAGAATTCCGGTGCTCCACTTATCATTAAGGTTTACGGAAGCGTTTGCATTCAGCTCTTCACGGCCGGCATCGCTTATGAATCCGTTCACATAAACCTTCTCACTTGTTGCAGGTTTTTTGTATTCGACATTAAGCTGGCCGGCAATTGATTCATATCCATTCCTGACAGAAGAAGTGCCTTTTGCAACCTGTATTGATTCCATCCAGGGGCCGGGAATATAATTGAGGCCATAAGCAGAGGCAAGCCCGTACATTGTAGGTACATTCTCGGTAAGAATCTGTGTATAGTTCCCTGCAAGACCGAGTAACTGTATTTGTTTTGCACCCGTTGCGGCATCGGTATAGTTGACATCAACCGAAGCGCTTGTCTCGAAACTTTCGGAGAGGTTGCAGCAGGCGGCTTTCCTTAGCTCAGCTCCTGTAATATTAACGGTAAGCACAGGATTTGTCTTGCTGATATGAGCGCCCGGAGCCTTACCGAATACAAGAACTTCACCGAGCTCATTATCCTGGCTAAGCTTCACTTTAATATACTCGTCACTTTTTGAGACTGTTACAGTGTCGCTTTTATAACCAATAAAGCTCACGACAAGCTTATCTGTTTCCCTCGTCCTTTTCAGGCTGAAATATCCGGCTGCATTTGTGGAAGTCCCTTTTGTTGTTCCTTCCCAGATTACACTTGCTCCGGCAAGTCCTGTTTCATCCTTGTCGGAAGCATCATATATTTTGCCCTCAACAGACTGACCTTCAGTCATTAAGGGTATCATAAATAAAATACTGAATATTAAATAGAATATGTTTTTCATCCTTTAAATTAATAAATATGTAACTGATTGACAGGCCTTTGTGGCCTTCAGAAGGATGAAAAAATCAAATAAGAAGCTGGCAGGTTTGTTTGATTATATCCCTGCCCCCGTGTTTATTGCATATTGTTGCAAGCGGTTTGTGATTTAACCTGAGGTCATCAGATGTAACGCTTTCAATTACAACAGCAGGGATGAGGGATATTGAAATGTTATAGGCTTTACTGTTTAAATTATCAGTCAGTGTAAGCTTGTCAGACTGGAAGGAGCAGCATCCTGCTTCCATATTCTCGCCTGACTCAGAATGACAGTTGTTTGATTCATGACTGCAGTTGCAACCGTCATGTGCTGACTCAGCAGAAAAAAATTCAGTATGATATTCTGATAGTCCGCAGGAAGAACAGGTGTGTTTTACAATTAATACTCCGGCACTGCCTGCAAGATAAACAGCAACAAGCAGTATTGAAGCAAAAGATAATATCCTGTTTTTCGTTTTCACGATAGTCTGAAATTCTGCATAAATGCAAGTGCAAATATAACGCCAAAAGGCAGATAATGTTTATTTTTTATTATGAAAAAATGTTAATCAGTTCAAATTGGTGTACTTTTAAAAGTTTTAATACAAATTAATGAGAAATTCTCCTTTCAGCCTTACTGCAGGTAAAGCGGTTATTTTTATGGCTCTGCTTAGTACCTTGTTACATCTTTTTTGTGCAGGAAACCTTGAATACCATCGTGATGAGTTGCTTTACTTTGCCCAGGGAATGCATCCTGCGGCCGGTTATAATTCAGTGCCTCCGCTTACAGGCCTTATTGCCTGGCTGGTACAGAATACGGCGGGGTATTCGGTTTTTGCCGTCAGGCTGGTTCCCGCAATTCTGGGAGGGGCGCTTATAATTCTAACAGCAGCCCTTGTAAAGGAGCTCGGAGGTTCAGGATATGCTGCCTTCCTTTCATCCGTAGGTCTGATGATCTCAATCTTCTTTCAGCGTACTTTTTTCCTGTTTCAACCTGTTCATATTGAAGTATTTCTCTGGACACTTATAATATACCTTGTTGTCCGGTATATAAATTCTGGCAATGAAAAGCTTCTTATTTACCTTGGTGCTGCATGCGGACTGGCCCTGCTGAATAAATACCTTATCGGAATGCTTATTGCTGGTCTTTTTCTCATAGTCCCTTTCACCAGGCACAGAATCATTTTCAGTAAAAGAAATTTTTACATCGGACTTCTGACCGGATTTCTGATATTCCTTCCAAATATAATATGGCAGATTTACAGAGACTTTCCGGTTTTTCATCACTTTTCGGAACTGTATGAAAGTCAGTTGGTTCATGTTGATATGCCTTTGTTTCTCCGGGAGCAGCTTCTTATGCCTTTTATTGGAAGTGTGTTTACAGTAACGGGGATAATCTATCTGCTTGGTTCTGCTGCTATGAAAAAGTACAGGTTGCTTGCATATCTGTCATTGTTTGTCATATTGGGTTTAATGCTGCTGAAGGGGAAAAGCTATTACACGCTTGGTATCTTCCCCTTGCTGATAGCTGCAGGCAGCGTGGCATTCGGAATGTTGATAGAACGTAATTGGATAAGAATAGCTTTTCCATTAATTCTGATACTGCTTTCCCTGCCTGTAATACCACTTGGCATCCCGGTTTTTAAGGCTGCCGGCATGATAGAGTATTTTGAGCGTCAGGAAAAGGAATATGGCATTGATACCGGACGGAGATTTGAGGATGGATCAATACATTCACTGCCGCAGGATTATGCCGATATGCTTGGATGGGAGGAGCTGACGTCGGTTGCTGCAAGGGCATACGATATGGTAAAGGATAAAAAAGCCGCATTCATTTATGGGGATAACTATGGAGGTGCGTCAGCACTTACTGTTATCGGCAGAAAGTATGGATTGCCGGAAGCAGTATGCTTTAATGAGAGCTTTCAATATTGGTATCCTGAGAATTTTGATACTGAAATAAGCTCTATTGTCTATGTGAATGACGATAAGCCCGGGGAAGATGTGCTCAGGTTGTTTTCAAAGGTTACAAAGGTAGGCAGCATAACAAATCCTCATGCACGGGAGTATGGAACCTCTGTGTGGCTGCTGGAGGAGCCTGTGAGCAGCTTCAGCGCCTTCTGGACCGAAAGGACAAGCTCCTTAAAGTGATTTTTATACTTAAAGAGAGTAGGGACCTGTATGTAACAGCATTTTTTTTGATATCTTTCCGTCAGTATTTTCCGGTCAGAATCCGGAACAAAATTTTTAATTTATTGTTACAAGCATAATAATATAAAATTCAGGATATATGAGTTTCTCAAATTTTATCAATGTTCACGGAGTAAAAGTCCAGAAGGTGCATTATCTGCATCTGATCCAGATTGCCCAGGCAGACGGTAAGATAGATGATAAGGAAAAGGAAATTCTTCATAAGGAAGGACAACGGTTCGGGCTTTCTGACAGTGAAATTGACAAACTCATTGCAGAAGAGAGGGAACATCATTATCATCCGCCTTACAGCCTTGATGAAAAATTTGAGGATTTGTATTATGTTGCCAGGATGATCCTTGCCGATGATGAAATTTCGGAAAGTGAAATGAAGCTTCTCACCCGTTTTGCAGTAGAGGTGGGTTTTGACAACAGGGCAATTGAGATTCTGAAGGATGTACTTATCAGTGGTATCAGAAGTAATGATCCTGAAGAAAAAATTCTGAAAAAATTCAGACAGGAACTGTTTTCCTGAAAGCTCATTTGGGGAGTAAATTGATTTTATTCGCTCTTCATAGGGAACAGTCGTCAACCTAAGAGTGGTCTAGAGCGAGATTATCAAATTACATTTTCCCCTCCTTTTGAAGGAGGGGTGGCTGGGATTCCTGATCATTAATATTATTAAGTAGTTTGCCTCCCAGCCGGGGTGGTTGATTCATCTGTCACTATTACCCAATTTTACTATTTAAATGCTTTTGAATTTCACTTTTCAAAAGGCAGGATGCTGAAATACAATTCTGTTTTTTAATCTTATTATAAAGAATCCAAGAAAATCCAGATATTTATCCCTGCTTTCATCCTCCTGAATCTGTTGATTTTCCACATGTGAATTAAGTAAATATTCCAATCAACCACCCCGGCCGCAGAATCTTCTTTTAGTACGCTAATAATCAACTTGCTGCGGCCACCCCTCCTTCAAAAGGAGGGGAAACTTATATATCACAATTCTTATAAATATGCAATTCTTAGGTTGACCGCAATGCCCCATAGAGTTTGGGTAAACAAAGAAAATCAATAATTTATTTTTTAAGTGAGTATGTTTTCCTGAAAGCTGCATAGACAGAGCAATATTTCTAAAATTTCAGGTTAATTCCTGCGGCTGTATCTGCGAATAATTTCTTAACTTACAGGTAAATCTACCTTGTAATTAACTTAATGATTTAAAAATGAAGATCATTGTTACAGGAGTTGTTGCATTCGTGATATGGTGCTTCTTTTCGGCCTGGTTGTATAATGATATTCTCCTTCCCGTTATCCAGAAGCCTGTCCCTGTGCTTACAATACCTGATCCTCAGCAAATTGCGGCAGATTCTTTGGCTCAGATCAAAGCATCGATGCCGGCAAATCTTATTATCAGTTTTGAATTCAATGAACATAAATTCAATCCTGATCAGCAACTTGAAGCCAGCCTTGCACCCTTCAGAGCCTGGCTGGATAAGTATCCGGGATCGCAGATTGTTGTAACCGGCCATTCCGACCTTGTGGGTACAATTGAGTATAATGCAGACCTTGGCCTGAAAAGGGCGAATGTTGTTGCAAAGTACCTCGAGTCAGCCAGAATACCGTCTCCCAGAATGATAATAGAATCAAAAGGTGAGACGGAGCCTGCCGCAGATTACCTGACTTCTGAAGGAAGGGCCAGGAACAGGAGAACAGAAATATCAATTAAAATGTAAGAAAATGACACAGTTATATATTTTTTCAGTACAGTCTGTGACAGGAGCAGTTATGACAATAATAGGCTTACTGCTTGTCGCAGCCATTATCGGTTACGTCACGGCATGGTTCTATGCAAAATCGGTTTATACACCTGTAATTAAGAGGCTTGAAGGTGAAAAGGCAGAACTTCAGAAGCAGGTTGCAGACCTGAAGGAAAACGTGAGAAAACTGAATGACATAACAGAGAATCTTAACAGGAAAATTGCCGGACTTGAAAAGGACCTTTCTGAAAAGGATAAACTAATAGCGGCAAAGGATAAACTTCTTGAAGAAAAGGATCAGCAGATAAATAAGCTTTCAAAATAAATTAATTGCTACCTTGGTCTTCCTGTAAATTTCGTCATAGCTATGAAACCGTACATACTGGCAGAGACAACATGGAAGACCGTGAAGGACATGAACGTTGAGCTTGCAGTACTGCCCTGGGGGGCAACTGAAGCACACAACTATCATCTTCCTTATTCCACCGATACAATAATGGCTGAGAGCGTTGCCAGAGACGCTGCAGAGGCTGCCTGGAACAAGGGAGCAAAACTTGTTATCCTTCCGGCCATACCTTTTGGAGTTAATACAGGACAACTGGATATCAGGCTTAATATAAATATGAATCCGGGTACCCAGATGGCCATCCTCAATGATGTGGCTGACGTCCTGAACAGACATGGAATTCTGAAATTCATGATCCTCAACGGGCATGGTGGCAATGATTTCAGACAGATTGTAAGGGAGCTTGGTTTCAGGTTTCCGAAAATGTTCATCTGTTTATGCAACTGGTATGCCTCTTTTGACAATTCGGAATTTTTCGAAAACGGAGGCGATCATGCCAATGAGATGGAAACAAGCATGATGCAGTATATTGCACCTGAACTTGTGCTGCCTCTTTCCGAAGCCGGCAAGGGAGAAAGCAAAAAGTTCAGGATAAAGGCATTTGGTGAAAAATGGGCCTGGGCTGAAAGAAAATGGACTAAGATTTCAAAAGATACCGGTATCGGGGATCCCTCAAAGGCAACTCCTGAAAAGGGAGAGAAATGCTACTCCAGAGTTATTGAAAAGGTCTCGGAACTCATGATTGACCTTTCTCAGGCAGATATCAATGACATGTATGAATGAACCAAACAGACAAAATAAAATTCATGAAATGATGAAAACATCGAGAAGAACATTTATCAGAACAGGAGCCCTTGCAGCTGCAGGAGCAGCCTTATTGAGACACCAGGCATTCGGAGCAGCGCCTAAAAAAAGTATAGTCGGCCTGCAGCTCTACTCAATACGTGACGAGATGAAGGCAGATCCTCTTGCTTCGCTGAAAGAAGTGGCAAAAATGGGATATGTGTACGTTGAACATGCCAATTATGTGAATGGCAAGTTTTATGGATATGAACCCAAAGAATTCAGGAAGGTGCTTGATGACCTGGGACTCAATATGGTGAGCGGCCATACTGTTTTCGGTAAAACACACTGGGATGAGGCAAAAAAGGATTTTTCAGATTCATGGAAAAAACTTGTTGATGATGCTGCAATACTCGGTCAGAAATATGTTGTAAGCCCTTCAATGGACAATACAATGAGAACAAAGTATGATGATTTTAAGAAATACATGGATATCTTTAATAAATGCGGCCAGCTGTGCAACAAAAGGGGGATGAAATTCGGGTATCATAATCATGATTTTGAGTTCAGCGAAAAACTTAACGGTCAGAAGCTTTTCGATATAATGATGACGAGCATGGATCCTAAACTTGTTGTGGTACAGCTTGATATGGGTAATCTTTATAATGGAGGTGCTATTGCTCTTGATGTTGTGAAACAGTATCCCGGCCGCTTTGAGAACCTTCATGTAAAAGATGAGATCAAGGCTGAAGGAGGCAATGAAAAATATGAAAGCACAATAATTGGGGAAGGCATTGTGAACACAAAAGAAGTCACAGACCTTGCCACAAAGATAGGAGGAGCACAGGTCTATATTATTGAACAGGAATCCTACCAGGGCAAAACCCCGATGGAGTGTGTTAAAAAGGACCTTGAGATTATGAAGAAATGGGGTTACGTTTAATCCCCGTTTCTATTCAGTAATTTCCCTGTGATATTGCTGAATCGATTTTACCTGATATTCGCCATTCTGCCTCTCTCTGATACCCTCGGTTGAGGAGAGAGCTGCAGAGGTGGTTGTAATATATGGTATTTTATATTTTATCGCATCCTTTCTGATATAGGAATCATCATATTCACTCAGCCTGCCTGCAGGGGTATTGACAACAAGGTCTATCTCCCTGTTCTTTATTGCATCAATTATGTTTGGCCGGCCTTCATGCACTTTGAGTATGTGGACTGACTCAATACCGTTTCGGGCAAGGAAGTCCCTTGTCCCGCCCGTTGCAAGAATTCTGAAACCAAGATCACGGAAATTGCTGGCTGCCGGCAGAATCTTTTCCTTGTCGCGATCGGCAATTGTTATTAAAACAGTTCCGGTCACAGGAAGCGGTGTTGATGTTGCTTCCTGTGATTTGAAGAATGCCATTCCATAATTATCAGCCATTCCGAGGACTTCACCGGTTGATCTCATCTCGGGCCCCAGGAGCGGGTCTATTGCAGGGAACATGTTAAATGGGAACACAGCTTCCTTCACCCCGTAATGTTTGAATTTTTTATTTTTAAGGCTGAAATCTGACAGCTTATTTCCAAGAAGCAGTTTTGTCGCAATAGTTGCCATTCCTATATCGCACACTTTTGAAACAAGCGGTACTGTTCTTGAAGCCCTGGGATTAGCTTCAAGAATATAAACCTTATCCTCATAAATAGCATACTGGATATTCATAAGGCCCACAACCTTAAGTTCCGTTGCTATCCTTCTCGTATATTCATAAATCAGCTTCTTATGTTCCTTCTGAATTATAACCGGAGGAATCACGCAGGCCGAATCGCCTGAATGTATGCCTGCATATTCGATGTGCTGCATTACAGCCGGGACGAAGGCATCGACTCCATCTGATATTGCATCTGCCTCACTTTCAATAGCATCCTCAAGAAATTTGTCAAGAAGAAGTGGCCTGTCGGGTGAAACACCAACAGCCCTTATTACATATTCCTCAAGCATCTCTTCGTCAAGGATTATCTTCATTGCCCGTCCGCCGAGAACATAAGACGGCCTTATCATAAGAGGATAGCCTATTCTTGCGGCAATCTCAAGAGCCTGTTCAAGATTGCTTGCCATGCCCGATTCAGGCTGTGGTATCCCAAGTTTTTCCATCACGTGCCTGAACCTGTCGCGGTCTTCAGCAAGGTCTATCGTATCAGGTGTTGTGCCGAGTATCTTAACACCGGCGTCAGCAAGTTCCCTTGCCAGGTTGAGAGGTGTTTGCCCTCCAAACTGAACTATCACCCCTTCAGGCTTCTCAAAGTCATAAATGCTGAGAACATCTTCAGCCGTAAGTGGCTCAAAATAAAGCTTGTCGGAAGTATCGTAGTCAGTTGAAACGGTTTCCGGATTGCAGTTCACCATTATTGATTCATAGCCTGCCTCGCGGATTGCAAAGGCAGCATGAACACAGCAGTAGTCGAACTCAATTCCCTGCCCAATCCTGTTGGGGCCACCGCCAAGTACCATTATCTTTTTCCTGTTGCTTGAAGCAACTTTATTGTGAGCATTGTAAGTTGAGTAATAATATGCAGCATTGTTGACTCCGCTTACAGGTACAGGCTCCCAGGCTTCCTTAAGTCCCAGGCTAAGGCGTTTTGCCCTGATCTCCTTTTCAGGGATATCAAGGATCTTTGCGAGATACCTGTCGGCAAAACCATCCTTTTTTGCTCTGATAAACAGTTCATCAGGAAGTTTTTTCCCTTTAAAAACAATTATTTGCTCTTCTGTTTCAACAAGCTCTTTCATTTGCCCGATGAAATATTTCTTGATATGAGTAAGCTTGTGAAGTTCATCAATATCTGCACCTTTGCGCAGGGCTTCATACATTATGAACTGCCTCTCACTTGATGGATGATTAAGCATATTCAGCAGTTCAACAAGTGATTTTTTGTTGAAGTCCTTTGCAAATCCCAGTCCGTATCGGCTTGTTTCAAGTGACCGGATTGCCTTTTGAAGAGCCTCCTTGTAGTTTTTCCCTATGCTCATGACCTCACCCACGGCCTGCATCTGGGTTCCAAGCTTATCTTCAAGCCCGTCGAATTTTTCAAAAGCCCATCTTGCGAATTTCACAACGACATAATCACCTGAAGGCGTGTACTTGTCAAGTGTGCCGTCTCTCCAGTAAGGAATCTCATCAAGAGTAAGTCCTCCTGCAAGCAGTGATGAAACAAGGGCTATGGGGAAACCAGTTGCCTTTGAAGCCAGGGCAGAAGACCTTGAAGTTCTTGGATTTATTTCGATAACAACAACCCTGTCTGTTTTAGGATCATGAGCAAACTGAACATTTGTTCCTCCGATAACATCAATAGCTTCTACTATATCATAAGAGTATTTCTGAAGTCTTTTCTGCAGTTCTGAGCTTATTGTAAGCATAGGTGCAGTACAATAGGAATCTCCTGTGTGAACGCCCATAGCATCAACATTCTCAATGAAGCAGACAGTTATCATCTGGTTCTTTGCATCCCTTACAACCTCAAGCTCCAGTTCTTCCCACCCGAGGACAGATTCTTCGATAAGCACCTGGTTCACAATGCTTGCTGAAAGCCCCCGGCTTGCCACTGTACGGAGTTCTTCAAGGTTATAAACGAGGCCACCACCGGTTCCTCCCATTGTATAGGCAGGTCTGACTACCACAGGGAATCCGAGCTCTGCTGCAACTTTTTCAGCATCTTCCACGGTATTTACTGCCTTGCTTTTCGGCATCTCAATTCCCAGCCTGGTCATTGTTTCCTTGAATGCTATCCTGTCCTCACCCCTCTCGATTGCATCAATATTTACACCTATGACCTTTACATTATATTTCTCGAGGACTCCCTTTTTTGCCAGAAGGGAAGAAAGGTTCAGACCGGTCTGTCCTCCAAGGTTGGGCAGAAGGGCATCAGGCCTTTCCTTCTTGATTATTTCAGTGAGTGCATATTCGTTAAGGGGTTCAATATATGTAGCATCTGCCATCCCCGGGTCGGTCATTATTGTTGCGGGATTTGAATTGACAAGAACTATCTCATATCCAAGTGATCTGAGGGCCTTGCAGGCCTGGGTTCCCGAATAATCAAATTCGCATGCCTGACCAATAATTATCGGACCTGATCCTATTATGAGGACTTTTCTAATATCGTTTCTGCGTGGCATAATTAATAATATCAGTTTTGGTGACAGATCAAATACGGTAAATGTATTGTGAATATAGAAAACAGAACAATAAAGCAGGCAAAACAAGGCAGTTTATTTTAAACATAAATAAAAAAAGGGGATGTCCTTCTGAGACACCCCCTTAACCTGATAAGTAATATTTCTGCTATTATTCGTATGAATAGCCCATTATTTCGGTTGATTTAAACACTGTCATGCTCTTCTGAACCATTTTATCATAAATCATCCCGTTGGTTCCGAATAGTACCGATTTTGCATCATAGCCAAGCACTCTCAGATAAGCTGCAAGAAAAGCACTGGTCTGACCTGTGTAACAATATACTGCAACAGGTTTGTCAGTTGGCAGGGTTTTCAGGTCAGCTGCCAGTTTTAAAGATTCTTTCGGGGTATACTGAACTGCTCCGTTGATATGACCGGGATCAGCATACTGAGCTGCAGGCCAATAGTTTACAATATAATATCCTGTAAGATTTCCAAATAGTGTCTGGGAGTTAACTGATGCGGGAGTAAAGCCTTCTGCAAGAAGAGCATTAACCCTTGCTTCAAGAATCTCCTGTCCTGTTGTTTTCCCGGTTGAAAGAACAGGAAGAGATCCGGCTGTATTTTTATTTGAGGCTGTAGCTGTGAACTGTGCCTGGTATGCGTTACCACTTGCAATTGCTGTGTTCCATTTTCCTGCAAAATTCGTATGCCATGCACACATGCCCCATTTCATGGAGAAGACTTTATCATAGCCCATGAGCCTTAGGAGGCCTGCAGCAAAACCAGCAGTTTGTCCTGTGTAACATACTATTGCAACTTTTGTATAAGTGGACAGATTTACGCCTTTAATATGGGTGAGTATGTCAGCCAGAGCTACATTATGAGCGTTCTTGATATGACCTGTCGCAAAATCTGTGGCAGTCCTTATATCAATAATATAAACCTGGTTTGTCTCATTAAGGGTTTTAACTTCACTGGCTGCAATTATTGAAGGCAGATCAGTGCTAACATAATCTTTATGAAGGGGGGATTCAGTTGATTCAAGATAGGTAGCGAGCACTTCAGCTTCATTTACAGGATCTTTTTCCTCCTTTTCACAGGAATAAATTAATACAGACAGTAAAAGGAGAATAAACAGCAGGGGATTTTTCTTAATCATGTTATTTTTTTTTAGGTTGGTAAATAATTTTCAGTTATTAATTATATCAATTGAACCATTTTGAAGGCAGCTTGCCGTCAACAGTAATTTTTGAAGTGGCATTCTGTTCCCAGGTATTAAGGTTTTCAAGAAACAGGTAGAGGTTTTTATTTTTTAATTCAGCTCCATCTTTCTTAATATGGCAGTTTGAATAACAGGCTCCGCTGTTTGTTAGCCTTGTCTGATCTGTCCATCTCTGAATATTATGAGGCGTGGCATAGTTAAATGTAGGGAGGGCATCGAAGTCAGCATACTGATCGACACCGTATTCTTTCCAGTTATCCGGAGCGGCAAGAGTTCTTCTTACGAGGGCAAATTTGTACCCGGGTTTTAAGTCGGGTATGGGATTTAAAGCAATTTTGAAATCCATATAAGAGGGGATTCTTGCACCCTCGCCATGGACATGGCAGCTCCCGCAATTGTTATATTTCTGTGAGTGGCAGATCTGGCAGTCGAAGTCAGCATAGTGTTTTAAATGGTATGAGTTCTTTGCTGCCATATTTGTATGACAGTCTTCACATTCAGGCAGTTTGGAATATGCATATCTCTGTTCAACTTTCTGACCGTCTCCGTGCAATTCATCTCCCTTATGGCAATCGGTGCAGGAAAATTTTGCCTTTGTCAGATGAACATCGGGTAAGGTACCTGCTGCAACCCCCATATAGGCGTGTCCTCCTCGTGAGGAATGGCATGAAACACACACTCCAACCATATCAGGCTTTTTGCTGAACATGTGACCGTTTGCAAGCCCGCCGCCACCTATTTTTGGTCTTACAACATGGCAATTTCCACAGGTTCCATGGCAGGTTGCGCAGTTCTTGCTATAACCTTCAATCTGGTGGGCCGGCAGCTTACTGAAATCATCAGATCCTGAAAATCCGCTCCTTATGGCCACTTTTCGCATTTGTCCCATGCCATTGTGAATACTGGATGCGAATTTCCCTGAAATCTCATTATGGCAGGTTCCACATGTTTCTTCAGGAACAGATGAAGGATGCGCTATAAAGGATCCGGAATGAGCCTTGGTTTTGTCATTGGTCTTATCGTCGCCTGAGTGACAGCCGGCACATCCTATTTCATAGTGTTTTGATTTTTTAAAATCGGAATATCCTTTACCTGAAATGTAAACTCTGTCAAAAGGTTCATAATATGGGGCATCTCCTCCGCAACCACTGGCCGGAGGCTCAGTGTCAGGTGAAAAAACTTTCTGAAGAAGGGAGTAGTCGGTATGACATTTTTCGCACTCATTTCTGTCATCGGCAACTGCGGGCTGTTTCTTCTCGCACCCGCTAATTACTATTGTAAATGCTATACCAGTGATAATAAGTTTTGAAGTATATTTTAACATGTTTCTTTGATATTGGATTCTTGCAAAAGTAGGTTAAGAAGAAGGACTGTTAAATAAATAACAGAGGTAATAAACCCTTGTTTCAATATGATACTTGACATAGAAGGAACTGATCTGGATCATATTTTAAGCTGTTTTTTTATTACTTTTGTGGTTTCTGTCAGTTATATGAATTCAAAGGATAATCTTACAAGCTGTTCTGTTGGTGTATATCAATGCAAATGCTTTGATACGCTGGATGATAAGGAGAGGCAGCTTATTGATGAAAATTCGGTTATAGTAAGGTATAAGAAAGGTGAGGTTATTTGCAAAAGAGGTGGTTTTGCTTCTCATATAATGTTCCTGGAAAAAGGACTTGCAAAGGTCTACATCGAGGATGGTGGGAATACACTGGTACTTAAGATACTCCCGGAAAAGAATTTGCTCGGTCTGGCATCAGTATCCGATGACCTGAAGACCTTTGAATATTCAGTGATGGCTTATATTGATTCTGAGATAAGGCAGATCAGCACAGAGGTATTTAAAAAATTATTAAGCTCTAATCCGGTATTTTCCAAGGAAGTTATTGACATTCAGAATTCAAACAGTGTACAGATCTATGGCAGGTTTTTTTGCCTTACACATAAACAATCGTATGGCAGGCTTGCCGACATTCTTCTATGCCTGTCAGAGAGAGTATTTAAAAACGATGAATTTGATCTCCCACTGTCGAGGAAAGACCTTGCAGAACTCTCAGGTCTGAGCTCTGAGACTGTGATAAGAATGCTCAGGATTTTCAGGCAGGAGAAGCTTATTTCAATAGATGGAAAACGATTCCGATTGCTCGATCTGGATAGGATGAAACACATCAGTGAAACCGGATAAGCTTTATTGAATGTACCGGATAATCCTTCCCTGTTTTTTACTGTATCTGACTGTTCCGGCGCTTTCCCAGACTGAATCGGATCTGAATAAATTCAGCCTTCTGCCTGAAAACAGGCTATGGCCTGTGATGAACCTTGATCCTCTGGAATGCCAGGTGATGGGTGGGTCCTATATTTTATCTGGCTATGGGAGTACTTCTAGCTTGTACTCAACAGTGAATCTTGGTTTCAGCATGCCTGTCTTCGCCGGAAGAACGGAAGCGTTTGACTGGGAATTTTCTTTCGGGACAGCGATATTCTCGCAGTTTGACCTGGTAAAAAGAGAAGATGGTGTTTTCCTTGCCGGCCTGATGAACAATGATTTCAAGCTGAGCGGAGACCTGGCAGTAAGAAGAGGACAAAATCTCCTGCGCCTCAGGACATTTCATATTTCATCTCATCTCGGGGATGATTTTATTCTGCGTCATCCCGACACTCTCAGGAATGATAAGACAGTCAATTACGAACAGGCTGACCTTACTTATATGAGAATGAAAGGCAATAATTATCTCTATGCAGGAGCCGGATGGATCTATACTATTTATGCATTCAGGGAAAGGTTATCATTCCAGGCCGGAGGGATTATGAATTTCAGGGAGGAGCATCCTGTCAGCCTCTTTACAGGAGCTGACATTAAAATATTGTCAGAGAATGATTTCAATCCAGACATAAGAGCAGTATACGGAGTATGTTTCAGGAAGAAAGCAGCTCCTCTTATAAGAATCTGGCTTGAGTTTTATTCCGGCCGATTACCTTACAGTACAATAGATTACGGAAAAGTTAACTGGTTTGGCGCAGCTCTGACTGTTGCTTTGAAATAATTGTTGCTAAATTAGCCTTCATGATTATCAGGGAAACAATAGATCTGCTTTGTGAAAGGTTTGGAAATAAACTGAATTCAATGAGGGTATCTGATGTCAGGATTGGTATGTTCCTGACTGCAGTTGAATTGTCTGATGGCAGTGCCGGTGTTGCAGCGACACATTGTGCTGATCATCCCTTCTGCAGGAAGACTGAAAGGGATTTTGGCCCGCTTACCCCTTCAAAAATAAAGGGGATCTCCGTTACCGATATTCTGTACAGCGAAAAAAATTCCGGCCTTATTTCATCACTGAGGATGGCTGTAATGAATGCCCTGTCGTCGACACTTCTTACTGAAGCCACTTACAGGATATACAGAAACTGTGACCCTCTTGAATTTCTTGATCTGAATGAAAAAATGACTGTTACAATTGTCGGTGCTTTCCAGTCGTACATCAGGAAGATTTCAGCAGCAGGAAGCAGGCTTAATGTACTGGAAATGAACAGGGAGGCGCTGAATGAAGAACAAAGGAAATATTTCGTTCCTGCTGGTGATTATGCTACAGTGATACCTGAGTCAGATATTGTGATAATCACAGGTCAGACTCTCGTTAATGATACAATTGACAATTTGCTGAATTCAGTTGCTGATGGTACAGGAGTTGTTGTCACCGGACCTTCAGGCAGCATTATTCCTGATATACTTTTCTGCAATAATGTGAGCATTGTAGGAGCAACAAGGATAACTGACAGCAGGCTGATGTTTGATGTTGTAGGTGAGGGAGGAACGGGTTTTCACCTTTTTGAGTACTGTGCTGAGAAGATAACCCTTCTGCGATAATATGAAACACAGGTTAAGCGAGAAATGGATCAAGGCCTCAATTGCAGGTACAATCTGGGCTGCATCGGAGATAGTGCTTGGCAGTTTTCTGCATAATCTCAGGGTGCCATTCAGTGGTAATATACTTACCGGTATTGGCATAATTATATTGATATCAATTAGTTATATCTGGCAGCAGAAGGGGCTTTTCTGGCGGGCAGGCCTTGTTTGCGCCATATTGAAGACTATGTCACCCAGCGCGATAATTTTCGGGCCAATGCTTGCAATCTTCATGGAATCGATTCTTCTGGAAGCTTCAGTAATGCTCCTTGGAAGGACAATTGCAGGTTATATCCTGGGAGCTATGCTTGCAATGTCGTGGAACCTGTTTCAGAAAATAATTAACCTTATAATCTTCTATGGATCGGGCATTGTTGAAATATATTCAGGACTGCTCAAAATGGCTCAGCGACAGCTTAATATTGAGACAGATATTGTCTGGCTACCGGTAATAATACTGCTTATTGCCTACTCTTTTTTCGGGATACTGGCGGCAATAGTGGGAATAAGAACTGGCAGGAGGATGTTAAGAGAGCCGGAGCAGGAAATTGAAATGAAGCATGGAGGAATGAATACAGGATTCAAAAAATTTCCACAGTCAAAATTTGACTACTCTGTAAAATGGCTCCTATATAACAGTATTGCCCTTATTGCTTCGTTTCTGATTATCAGCTTTACAAACTGGTATATCTGGGGCCCTGTGATTTTATTGTTTATCATAGTGTGGGCAATAAGGTACAAAAGAGCTTTGAGGCAGCTTTCAAAGCCCGGTTTCTGGATATTTTTCGTTGTTATTACCCTCCTTACAGCCTTTGTCTTTGCTGATACAAGCGGAGGGGAAAGTCTTTTTGAGGCAGGCCTTCTGACAGGTATTCAGATGAACTTCAGGGCTGTGGCCATGATTGTCGGTTTTTCGGTTATCGGCACTGAGTTATATAATCCGGTTGTAAGGAACTTTTTTCAGAGAACATCATTTAAAAATCTTCCATTGGCCATTGAGCTTTCAGTTGAAAGTCTTCCTGATTTCATTGCAAGCATCCCTGATTTTAAAAGTGTCATAAAAGATCCTGTATCAATCTTTCAAAAAGTGCTGAAACATGCTGAAAAAAGGCTTACAGAAATACGTGAAAGGGATCTGCCTGCTCCTGTAATTATTGTAAGCGGCGGAGTGGAAGAAGGTAAAACTACACTTGCAAAAAATCTTCACGACACTCTGCAGGAAAAAGGGATTGAATCAGATGGTATTATAACTGAAAGGATAGTTGAAGATAATATCACAACCGGCTATGATCTCATTCACCTGAAAAGCAGAAGAAGGATCTGTTTTCTGAGGCAGAATATTGAATGCGGGTCAGAAAAAATAGGCAGATTCTTCATCTGTCCCGAAGGACTGGAAGGTGGTCAGGAATTACTTAAGCAGATAGCTGCAAAGGAAGATATTCTTGTAATAATTGATGAGGTGGGCCTGCTGGAACTTGAAGGAGGAGGCTGGGCTGAGTATGTTACAAAAATTCTTAATGACAGAAAGTCCCGCCTGCTTATGACAGTCCGGACTACCTTTCTTGAAGATATTAAGGCCAAATGGAATCTTAACTATTACGAAGTCTTTGATGTTAATGCAACTGATGATTTCAACATAACTGCTATACTGTCCCTGCTTCAAAACCATGATGAGAAGGTTAGTTATTTAAGGCGGATGTTGTAGCTCAATTATTTCCTTATTACAATTCTGCAGTAAGGTCTGTAAAAATTGTGAAGTGAATCTTGAAGATGCTTTAAAAGTTTTTCTAATCCAGGAGCCTGTAAAATTCGAGGGATACTTTATCCCTAAGTGATATTGCATCCCTGTCTTTTCTTATGAAATTATTCCAGACAAGTAAGGAAGCAATAGATATAACTACTGTAACAACAGCTACTTTCACCAGATAGGGCACAATGCTTATCAGCTGCTTGATTCTCTGGTTAAGCTTGAACAGGAATCGGTTTGAGTGGTTTTCAGGCGGATTGTAATCTCCGAACTTATCCCTGTTCTCGGAGATGAATTTTTCAAGTGTGTCCTGATTCAGAGTTCCCATGGCCTTTTTTCTTAAAGACCAGTCATTGCCCTGGTTGCTGCATGAAGCAGCAAAAAAATATCAGCTGCCAAAACGGTATCCAATGCCTGATTCTGTTATAAGGAGCTCTGGTTTTGCCGGATCATCCTCAATTTTTTTTCTCAGTGCGGCAATGAAAACCCTCAGATATTGTGTTTGTTCCAGGTAACTGTATCCCCAAACCTCCTTCAGAAGAAACTGGTGGGTAAGAACCCTTCCCTGGTTTCTTGCCAGAAGGGTAAGAAGTGAAAATTCTGTAGCGGTGAGCTTAACTATCTCATCATTTTTTCGTACAACATGATTCGTAAGGTCGATTGCAAGTGATCCGAATTCCAAAAGAGTGTTCTCGCTCTTATCAGTTGTAAGCCTGATGGCACTGCGTATCCTGGCAAGCAGTTCTCCGCTTCTGAAGGGTTTTGTCAGGTAATCATTTGCACCCTTATCGAGTGCGGCAATTATATCATCTTCAGAATTTCTGACAGACAGGATAATAACCGGCCTGACATACCATTCCCTGAGCTTCACAAGCAGATTAATGCCATCAATATCGGGCAGGCCCAGATCGAGCAGGATAAGTGAAGGATGTTGTGTTGCTGCAGCTGTCAGTCCCCCTCTTCCGTCAGCAGCAAAGATTGTTTTATAACCGTTTGAGGCAAGTGTTATTTCAAGTAATCGCCTTATCTGAATTTCATCATCAATTATCAATATCGGGTCACCTTCATTCATCATCGCTTTTAATAAGGTTTATATCTGCTATCTCAGTCGGAATAGTGATCGTGAACATTGCGCCTGACGGAATAGTATTCTCAAGCTTAACCCTGCCATTGTGAGCTTCAGTAAATCCTTTTACAATTGAGAGGCCCAGGCCTAAACCCCCTGCTTTTTTTGTGTCAACCTTGAAAAATTTGTTGAATGCATTGTCAATCACATCAACCGGAAAGCCGGGACCGTTATCCTTTACAGTTATTATAAGGTTCCCGTCATTGTAACAAGCTTCCATGTTAATGATACTACCTGGTGCCGTGTACTGGCTTGAATTCAGAAAAAGATTGTAGAAAACCTGTTCCATCAGTCCGAAATCGAGCCTTACAAGAGGGAAATCGGCTGGTATCACAATTTCAAGTTTAAACTGCTCAAGCTCATTTTCAAGCAACTTTGACACTCTGTTTATCAGGTCATTAAGATCACACCAGTCAGGTTTTGCTGATATTTTGCCGCTTTCAAGCCGCGACATGTTAAGAAGGTTTTCAACAAGATGATTTAAACGCGTTGATGCTATTGATATTTCCTTCAGCAGTTCATCTCTGTCAGGGTCGGATGAGTTTGCAAGAAGCAGAGTATCAGATGCTCCCATTATAGTGGCAATAGGAATGCGAAACTCATGTGAGATTGATGTGAAAAGAGTTTTATACAACTTATCTGATTCTCCAAGAAGGCGGGCCTTCAAAGCAAGTTCGCCAAGATGTTCACGCTCAAGGGCATTTGATATCTGGGTCAGGTATCCGTTCCAGAACGCTTTCAGGTCATCATTCATGGCTTTTTCAAATTCAATGGCCACAACACCCGGATTAACACTTTTGCCCGAGAGCGGATAATATGTAAGTGTTGTATCTTCATAGAACTCTGTAAAACGCCCTGCAACTGTCGAGTTCCTGTTAACCCATCTGGCAATTTCAAAATTTACCTCTGACAGTCGCTCTTCTTCAAGTCTTCTTTCAAATATTTCAGGTGTATTTTTTCTTTCCCTGATGAAGAAAACCGAACGTGCATTGAAATACTTCTTCAGGTCATCACAAGCCACATCAAGGATCTCATCTATACCGTTTGCATTCGACAACTCCCTTGTAAGTTCAAAGATTGTATTAGTCCTTTCTTCCCTGTCCCGGGCAAGGCTTTCCTGCCTTCTTATCCTGATAGTCAGTGCCCCGTTGATCATTGCAATTATAAAGAAAGAAACAAACATCAGCTTGTCTTCTGTTTTCTCAATATGAAGCGCAAAATACGGGGGGATAAAAAAGAAGTTCCATAACAGGGCGCTCAATGATGAAGCTAGCAATATTGGGCCGATACTTAAAAATACGGCCATTATTGATATTGTGAAGAGCAGAACAAATGAAACTATATGATATCCCTGCTGATTCGCAAGCGGGCTGCATACCAGCGCTGTTAATGAAATAACACTGATTACAGTGAGATACTGTTTAAGTGGTGAATAATTTACCTTGTCCTGCATGTCACATCCGCTTTTTTAGGCTCATTGAACCTTCTGTCCGGGTGAGATAAATATCAGGTCAAAATTACTCATTAAAAAATAAACTGATCTTAAAGACTTTCTCAATAATTTTCGCGATGAGGTAACCTGCCACAAAAAATAATCCCAGTGAAACAAGGAAAAGGAATGTAATCAAAATGATCTTCATCTGTTACAATGATTTGAATGCAATTATACTTATGAAGGAATAAAAACCTTATTAAAAAATATGGTGGATTTATAAAGAAAAAATAAATGCAGAAAATGCAATATTTTACCAGGATCATTCTTTATAAAATCTTTATAACTCTGTTTCTATTTTTGCCGGATTTTTGTTTCAAAGGACTAACAACAGATATTTCCGGATAGGGGAATTTTTATGGCAAAACATCCTGATCTTAAAAAGCTTACTCTTGCAGGAGTGGTTGTGACGCTGGGGATTGTTTTCGGCGACCTGGGTACAAGTCCCCTTTATGTAATGAAGGCAATTGTAGGTGGTGGCAGTGAGTTCAATGAGCTCCTCATCTATGGCTCGATGTCATGTATTTTCTGGACTCTTACCCTGCAGACTACAATTAAGTACGTACTGATTACTATGAGGGCCGACAACAAGGGAGAGGGAGGTATCTTTGCCCTTTTTGCCCTGCTGAAACGTAAACCCTCATGGGCGGCAATACTTACAATGGTCGGAGCAAGCGCACTTCTGGCTGACGGTGTTATAACCCCGGCAATTACAGTAACTTCTTCAATTGAAGGCCTTACTTTATATAGTCCTGATATTCCGGTAATTGCAATTGTGCTTCTGATCTTTGCATTTCTTTTTTTCCTGCAACAGTATGGCACCAATTTCGTCGGAGTCTCTTTCGGACCCATGATGGTTTTATGGTTTCTGATGCTGTTTATACTCGGATTTTCACAGATTATTCCTCATCCGGAGGTGTTCAGGGCTCTTAATCCTCTGTACGCGGCAGAATTCCTCAGAAATTATCCGGGAGGTTTTATCCTGCTGGGTGCAGTATTCCTGGCCACTACAGGTGCTGAAGCCCTGTATTCTGACCTAGGACATTGCGGACTGAAGAATATAAGGATTTCATGGATATTTGTAAAAGTATCACTTGTTATCAATTATCTCGGGCAATGTGCATGGATATTACACTCAGGAGAAGCTCAGGCCGGGATGAACCCATTCTATGCCATTATGCCATCATGGTTCCTTATACCGGGGATCTTCATTGCCACAGCAGCAGCAATAATAGCCAGCCAGGCCCTCATAACAGGCTCCTTCACGCTTATAAGTGAGGCTATCTCCCTTAACTTCTGGCCGAAATTCAGGGTACTCAATCCCACCCTTCTGAAAGGACAGGTCTATGTTCCTTATGTAAACTGGTTCCTGTGGATCGCATGCAGTCTTGTTGTTATAGTGTTCAGGGAATCTTCCAACATGGAAGCTGCTTACGGACTGTCAATTACACTTACAATGATAATGACGACCCTGTTGCTTTCATTTTATTTATTCCAGAAAAACGTTGATTACAGACTCATAATTTTCCTGCTTATTATCTTTCTTACAATTGAAGGCAGTTTCCTTGTGGCAAATCTCAACAAATTTGCTCATGGAGGCTGGTTCACAATAATGCTTGCATCTTTATTCTTCCTTGTCATGTTCGGATGGTATTTCGGCAGGAAACTGAAAAACAGGTATGTTACCTTCATACGTCTCGACAAATACCTCGATCTTTTCAAAACACTTGTGGCTGATGATACAGTTCCAAGGCTGGCTACCAATATTGTCTATATTATTAAAGCCAACTATACCGATCAGGTCGAATCGAAAGTGATGCAGTCAATCTTTCATAAACTTCCCAAGCGTGCCAAAACATACTGGTTTATTCATGTTGACAGGAAAGATGAGCCGGATACTTTCGAGTATTCTGTAACACACATTATTCCGGGAGTTCTTATCAGAGTTGATTTCCGCCTTGGCTTCAAGGTTGAACCTAAAGTCAATCTTTATTTCAGGGAGGTTCTTGAAGATTTGTCAAGAACAGGGGAGGTTAAACTGGAGAGCAGCTTTACTTCAATGAAAAAACACTCCTTTCCTGCTGACTTTATTTTTATACTTATCGACAGGGTGATGTCGAAGGATTATCAGCTGACAAAAAGTGAGAATATTATACTGGGCCTGCACAATATCTCAAGGATGATCTGCATTTCCGACATAAAGGCGCTGCAGCTTGATGAGACAAATACAATAGAAGAGAAGGTGCCGATTACAATAAACCAGTCAGTTTCAGAAAGGATACTGAGGAAAGACAACTAAAGGGAGTACTATTTTTCTGCTTTCTTGTAACTGATAAGCATTCCTCCGCCATCGTTGTTCAGAGAGGTCTCATAATTCTTAAATCCCAGTACAAAGTCATAGTAGGATACCTGTCCGTAGCCGGCATAACTGTTTTTTCCCCTTATGTTATGTGTTGCATAGCATCCTCCTACAAGCAGCTTCGGATCAAGGTCCCTGAAGTAATTCTTGAGCCAGCCCTTATCAGCATCACTGAAAACAAAGTCAAAGGGTCCCTGCAGTTCCTTTACAAGTGCATGAGCATCAGCAAGACGAGCATCAATATATTCCGACAGGCCGGCTTTTTTGAAATTCTCAACAGCTGCCTTGTGTCTTTCTTCATTTATCTCAATTGTGATTAGCTTTCCGCCTGTTTTACTCAGTGCCCAGGCAATGTAAATGCCTGAATATCCGGTAGATGTTCCGATTTCAAGGGCGTTTTTGTATTTCCCTTTGATAATCAGGTCATAAAGTAGCCTGGCATCCGATTCAGGCACGTTCAGGTCGTACCACTGGCCTTCATGTTCCCTGAGAAACTTTTCTACTTTTCTGTCGAGTTCGGAACCTGTTGCTTTAGGCTGACAGTTAAGTTTGTACTGTGAAATAATTAACAGCAGAAAAATCATCAGGATGTAAGCTCCGGACTTTCTCATCATTCTGGTTTCTTGTCAATAATTATTTATCTCTGCCGGTATGCCTGTCCTAAGAAGTTCTAAAATCATGATGTACGGCTGCCGGCTTTGTAAAGTTATAAAAAAAACATTGTATGAGATCCGGTTTTCCGTAACAGCTTAATATTCCATTATTTATGGATTATTTTTTCATCCATGGTTTATATGACATCCAGTCTATTTCGAGCTCATACCTGTCAAGGGGTTTTTCTATTGAAGCAGGATTACCTTCCACAGGCCAGTTGTTAGTATGCCAGAAGTTCAGTCTGTAATGTGTATGATTCTGTGGTATGCCAAGCTGACTTCCCTGATAATCCCACAGTACAATTGTGTCAGCCGTCTGGGGATGAATCATCCACCATCTGATCCTTTCGGGATACCAGTCGAATCCATAGGTGTAGAATTGTTTCGAAGCATTGTATCCTTCAAGTGCAGGTATTGTCTCAGGCTGATTCTGAATGCCTTCAAGGTTTTTCCTCTCTCCGCTTCCTGTAGACCGGTATGAGGTATTGAAGATCTCTCCTGTTGCCAGGTTTAGTGTACGCCCAATCCTCTGCAGATTTCCTCTCTGACCGGTCCATGTTCCGATGTAAATTATCTCAGGATCTGCAATCAGCCATTCCCAGTCAATTTCACTTAATCCAGGAACACTGTCAACATGGTAGGTGAAATATCCGACTACGGCTCCAGTATTAGGTTGCGTCTTTGTGATATCAGGCACCTTCAGCCTTGCCGCATAAGTACCGAAGTGTGTAAAATCCTTAGATATGATCTCTGGTCCGCGGCCGGCTCCGGCAGGATCGTTTGGATCAATTTTATACAGGGCAATCTTTGTTCCCGGTTCACTTTTTGACTCTGAACCAAATACATACCTGTCGTCAGCTCCGCTTTTTCTGAAATTGACAGTGAAATATTTCGGAAGAGTTTTTTTAAAGTCCTCAGTGAATTTCCCGTGATGTTTCTCCTTTTTTGTAGCCGCCATCAGGATTATAGCTATCAGGACAGCAGGGATAATGAGTTTTTTCATTTTGTTGTGTTTATTGATATTATCAGTCAATATATGCAATACAGTCAATCTGTACAAGCACTCCGTCGCGACCCATCAGATCAGCAGAGGTTCCTGAAAATGACCTTACAGGTTTAGGATCGGGAAAGAAGCCTGCATAAACCTCGTTAAGAGGTGCAAGATTTTTGTTCGGATCAACAAGTGTCATGTGTACTTTAAGGACATTTGCCATTGAAGTGCCGGCTTTTTCGAGCTGATTTTTCATATCGGTAAGAGCGCCATGAATCTGCACTTTAATATCACCGGGTTCCTTCCTTCTGCTCGGGTACCAGCCACCGATACCACTAAGAAAGACCAGATGCCCGGAACGTATGCAGAGGTTTAGCGGACTGGTTGTGGGATATTCTCCCGGGATAGCTTCTTTTTTTGGCAGCCAGTCACCCTTTTCACCGGTTTTGTTTTTAAGCGGAAACTCACTGCCGGCAATTCCTGCAAGAGGAACAACCGCAATGTTTTTTAATACCTCTCTTCTCTTCATGATTCCTGTTACTTATATTATTTTTAGAAAGGTAAATTACAAATAATACGGGAATCAGTGTGATATATTTTTTTCGTAAATTCCATATTGTATACACAATTAATCTTTTTTAAGAAATGGCGAATATAATCATAAGGACTTCATTGTGCTCATTTGTCTCTGCAGCAATTATTTTCTGCATTTTTTTACAGGGCTGTTCTGAGGATAAGTCAACAGGGATATATGGTCGTAAGGGTGAAATAAGTTCTGGTGTGAATATTCACTTCACAACAGGCCATGAAAAAGACCTCGATATGATACGGGATGCCGGTATAAGGTTTGTCAGGATGGACTTTGTATGGCATGATATAGAAAAAGAAAGGGGAAATTACGACTGGTCGGCCTATGATGAACTTACTTCAAATCTGAAGAAACGCGGACTGAAGGCTCTTTTTATACTTGATTATTCAAATCCTCTTTATGAACCGGAGGTTGAATCGAAGGATCCGCTGACAGGTGAGTCCCAGAGAGGAATAGCTGCTCCCTGTCATCCTGAAAGTGTTGAAGCTTTTTCAAAATGGGCCGCTGCTGCTGCTTCCAGGTATAAAGATCATGATATTGTCTGGGAGATATGGAACGAGCCGAATATAACATTCTGGCGTCCTGCTCCCGATATAAACAGGTATATTGATCTCGCAATGTCAGTATGCCGGGCTGTTCGCAATGTTGATCCTGAGGCAGTTATAATAGGTCCTGCCACATCGCAGATACCTTTTACCTTCATAGATACCTTTCTTGCATCCGGGATACTCCGGCATATTGACGGAGTCAGCGTGCATCCGTATCGCGATTATGCACAGTCACCTGAAACTGCGGGAGAGGACTTTAACAAGATCCGTGAGCTGATTAGTAAATACATGCCTGAAGGCAGACAAGAGGTTCCTGTAATAAGCAGTGAATGGGGCTATGCTTCTGCAACAAAGGGAGTAAGTGTTGAGACACAGGCAGCCTATGCTGTCAGGATGCAGCTGGCAAACCTTTATCACGGGGTGCCGCTTTCAGTGTGGTATGACTGGAAGAATGACGGTACTCAACCGGGAAATTTTGAACATAATTGCGGCACAGTTACCTATGATCTTGTTCCAAAACCTGCATATATTGCACTAAAGACAATGAATGAACAGCTTAAGGGATTCCGGTTTGTTAAGAGGATCGGATCAGAAGACAATACTGATTTTATACTGATGTTTAAGAATGATCAGGGACTGGTGAAATACGTAGCCTGGACAACAGGAATGCCACATGAGTTTTCATTTAAAGGCCTGATTCGTGAAGGTTCTGAACTTCATGCTGCGGGATGGGATGGTAAAGAGCTTTCAGTGAATCAGCAGTATAAATCGTATAAATTGAAAATCAGTGAATTGCCTCAATACATTACCTGGCCGGCAGGCAGCGGGTCCTGATAACAACAGCATCAGTACCTTACCGACTCAATTAAAACCGGTCCGGTAAGGCCTGAAGGCTGAAGCTTATCCCCCGGCCGGGCAGGATTCTCATTAACCCAGGTTGTTTTTTTCTCTTCAGGCAGCCGGCTGTCGCCAATGAGCCTGTTGATCCAGTTATTGACTACAAGTATCTCAACTGTGTTCACACCTTCTTTTACGAGACCGGTAATATTTATCTTCCATGGATCAGTCCATACTCCTCCTGCTGACTGTCCGTTGATCTTTACTTCGGCCATTACATCAGCTTTACCTGTATTTATAAACAGTTGTTGATCAGATGGAATAGCAGTAAGTGTGAAGCTGTTTTTATATGAAGCTGTACCTGAATAATATTTTATCCTTTCATCTGTATTTTTCGTCCAGTCCTCAAGGCTTGTCATAGTTACAGGTTCTGCAGGTCCCCCTTTTTTCTGGTCAAAGGTCACTTCCCATTGAGTGTCAATCTTAACAAGTGTCTCGTGCGAAGGGAAGTTGTTCCCGGAACCTTTATTGTTTTTTATGTCTTCTCTGAAAACAATGAATGCACTACCCTGAGATTCCAGTTCAAGGGGTATTTCAGTCTTGTTTTTATCAGTTGAAAAGGCTTTCAGATCGCGTATGCTGCCATCAAGAGGATCCCATAGTTCAGGCTGTTTGCCTGTTACCCTGAAGGTTGCGCTGAAGTTTATTTTATTATTGCTCTGATTTGTGATGAAGTATATTTCAGAATCATCAAGTCTTCTGTGTATCCAGAGCAGTGGAACATCCCCTGTGAAGGCAACATCAGGTTCTACAGACAGGTTATCTAATGCACTCTTTAAGTCTATATTATTCATTATCACGCTATTCCTCTTTATATCTGTATTTTCTGTATTCCAGAGTTCAGAGGCAAGCTGTTTCACTTTGGTGTCAGCCTCAGGATAACCTTTCATGCCTGGTGTCCGGGAAGGAGGAGGTCCGTAAACGGCAGCTCCCTGTTCAACGAGAAGCTTTATTTTCTCCAGAAGTTCCGGTCTCATTGTTTCCAATGGAGGCAGTACAAGCAAGCTGTAGCTCATGCCGTCAGGCAACATAAGTTTTCCGTCAGATACAGAAAGCCGGTTAAGGATGACTTCTGCATTTATATAATCGAAGGAATACCCTTTTGGAAGTTCAGGGATACGTGTTCCTGTCATTTTTGGAGCATCTTCCCCGATGAAATAGCATACATCATTCACAGGCAAACCTCTTCTGAGCATGAACATGCACCTGCGCTGGTAGTCAATCCAGTTTTTCGACTGTGCGAACCAGGTGTTTTTCCTGTTGAACTCAGTACCAAACCAGGCATTTATTCCCGGATTTTTATCTTCCCAGGGCTGCTGGATATAAAGGTGCAGTATAACCTGGTTTATTCCCTCAGTATAGCTCCAGTCTCCGCGTTTCTTCAGGAAGGCCGGATATCTCTGAAATGCAAGTCCGGCAGAAGTGTACGACTCGGCTGAGACCAGTCTCTTCCCATAGGTATGCACTGCCGAAGATGCTGCCCTGCATTCAATATTCCCAAGTTCGCCTTCATTCCAGAACTCTCCTGCAATATCATGGCTCTGGCCTCCATACATCAGGAATTCAGAGGGGAAGCCCCAGTGGCCATAGTTTTCGAGCCAGATCCTTAGACCGTTTTCCTGGCAGATGTCCCTGAATCCGCCAACATAATCATAAGCTATCCTGTCTGCCACAAGCCTGCGGAGGTCCCATAGAAACCTGTCGGACTGGTCAGCTGAGCCGACAATTCTTCCCGAAAGCACCGGCAACCACGGGACAGGATCATAGTCATATTTTTTCCTGAAATCCTCAATCATATCGTCGGTCCAGTTCTGCGAGCCCTGTTCATAGCTGTCGAGCACCACATGTTTCAGTGCAGTTCTTTCCTCAGGAGGGATGCGTTTCAGGAGTTCACCCACATACTGTTCAAAGTGCTTCCTGAGATGTTCCCTGTTCATTTTGTCAACCTCAAGCCCTATTGCGTGAGGTGCTGCCTGGGCATTTCGCGTACCGGTAAGTGTGGCGCCAGTTCTCAGTACCAGCCATTTGCCTTCAGGCGCATCCCAGGTAAGGGTATCTCCGGCAAGTTTGTTGCTGATATCGATTACCCCTGCCGGATCAATATTCATTTCTTCGCTTCCGTTTTCTTTCTGGGTCTTCCATTGATATTCATACCACAGCGGGAAGGGCGTCTGGCACATTTTTCCAAGTTGTTTTTCAACATAGCTTTCGAGCCTGGGGGCAGCAGAGATCTCCAGTTCTGCGAGTGCGGCACCGGAAATGCTGCCTGCAGAACCGGAGAAATAATTGCTAAGGCTGAAATTGCTGAGAATGATCCTGAAGCTTTTTGAAGTTGTTTCAGGGAATGATACAGTAACAGGACCATTGGGCATAGGGCCAACGTTAACTCTTGAATTGCTGCGGTCGTATCTGAATTTTCTCACGCTTTTATATATACCATTGTCAGGGATCTGCAGTTCAACATCTGCTGAAAATTCTATACCGGCAGGGATCATAGTAAGGCTGCGGGCTGTAAATGAACCTGCTGATTCATAGTCAATTATAAGCTTAAATGCATTTCCTGCGTCCCTGAAAGAGCATATTGTTTTTTTATCGCCATCAGATAGACGGGATACATCCTTCAGGCGGGGAGATGTTCTGATTGACGGTTTCAGGGAGGCTAAGGTAAGGCCGTCATTTTCGGGAAGAGGGAAGGCCAGAACCCTTACATCCTGGAATATTTCTGCAGGTTTTTCAAGTTTCTGAATTATTGACTTTCCGCCTTCAATTATTGTTTCCGAGGAGACCAGGTATCTCATAGCCTGTTCAGGCTTTACCCATGGACCTCCTGACTGGCTCCATCCCGGACTGTTGAAGAGACCAATATTAACACCTGTCCTTTTTCCTTCGCGTACAGCATGTTCTATAAGCTGCCACCATTCTTCGCTGAGTGTTTTTATTTCGCCATAGGGCATTCCTTCGTATCCGATATTGCCTATTAATGCTTCACCAATGCCGACCTCGGCCATTGCCTCAAGATCCTTTGTAATACCCTCTTTTGTGTTGTTGTCGCTAATCCAGTACCAGTAAACCCATGGTTTAACTGAGTCGGGAGGATTAATAAAACCTTCTCTGAGTGTTTCCGGGCTTACAGGATCAGGATTTTCAGTCACTGTATTTTTACAGCTGGTAAAAACTGCAAGGATCAAACACAACAGTATGATTTTTTTTCTCATGAATTTTTGATTGTAGGGTTATATCAAATATAGAAAATTTTAACATGCCGGTACAAGCCTGTTCAACACCATTTTTCCTTCCAAAGCGCTTTCAAAAACTCTGTAACTGAAATATTTCTATATTAGCATCTCTGAAAACGAGAATATCAAAAATTTTTTCCATGATTGAAGAAATGAAACAAATAGCCAAACGGATCAGGGAGATCCGTGAGATATCTGATATCACAGTCGAAAAAATGGCAATGAACCTTGGTGTAACACCAGAACAGTATGTCCGGTATGAAAGCGGAGATGCCGATATACCTGTAAGCTTTATCTACAAAGTGGCACAATGGTTCAATATTGAGCTTCCCGTACTTATGGGAGGCAATAATCCAAAACTTCATGTTTACGGAGTGGTGCGAAAGGGGAAAGGCCTTAACATAGAACGCAGGGAACATTATAAATATGAGAGCCTGGCTTTCAATTTCAATCATAAGAAAGCCGAACCTTTCATGGTAACAATTGATCCTGAAGAAGGCAAGGAGTCAGATTTCAACTCACATCCGGGGCAGGAATTCAATTATGTTATTGAAGGCAGCATGCAGATCATTATTGATAATCATGAAATAGTCCTGAATGAAGGAGATTCAATCTATTTCGATTCTTCATATAAACACAGGATGAAGATACTTAACAATAAAAGAGTAAGGTTTCTGGCAGTAATTATGTAAATATCTCAAAATAAGCATATATGATACTTGATAAATATCTCCCGCGAACAGCTTTCAGCTCCTATGCTGACTTCAGGGATAATTTCAAAATAAATGTTCCGGAAAAATTCAATTTCGCCTTCGATGTTGTTGATGATATTGCCTCTGAATCTCCTGAAAAGACTGCTATGGTATGGTGCAATGATAAGGGCGGAGAGAGGAATTTCACATTTGGAGAGATGAAGTACCTGAGTGACAAGGCTGCCAACTTCTTCCTTGCAGAAGGAATCAGGAAGGGTGACCCTGTGATGCTTATTCTAAAGAGACGCTATGAATACTGGTTTTGTACACTGGCTTTAAATAAAATAGGTGCAATAACAATTCCGGCAACCCATCTTCTTACGACCAAGGACATCATTTACAGGAACAATGCTGCTGATATTAAGATGATTGTTTGTGTGAATGAGGAGACAATTCTTCAGAGAGTTGAAGAGTCACAGGAAAAATCACCATCACTTAAGAAAAAGGCTGTAATAGAAACGGACCGCAAAGGATGGCTGAACCTTACATCAGGAGTGGAAGGTAGTTCTGCTGATCTGAATGTACCTCCCGGATGTTCAACATCAAATGAGGATACAATGCTTCTTTATTTCACCTCGGGCACAACAGGAATGCCCAAGATGGTAAGTCATAATTTCATATATCCTCTCGGACATATTGTTACCGCAAAATACTGGCAGAATGTTACTGACAACGGGTTGCATTTCACAATAGCCGATACAGGCTGGGCAAAATCTGCCTGGGGTAAGATCTACGGGCAATGGTTGTCAGGCAGTGCTGTAATGACCTATGATTATGATACTTTTGTCCCCAAAGACATTTTAAGAATTATTTCAAAATGCAAGGTTGTCACTTTCTGTGCCCCTCCTACAATTTACAGGTATCTTATAAAGGAGGATTTCAATCAATATGATCTCAGCAAACTGAAATACTGTGTAGTTGCTGGTGAACCTCTCAACCCTGAGGTTTTCAAGCAGTTCTATGACAAAACAGGAATAAAGCTGATGGAAGGATACGGACAAACGGAATGCACTGTTGCAGTGGCTACATATCCCTGGTTGGATCCCAAACCAGGGTCAATGGGAAGACCGACTCCGGGCTATGATATTGCGATTGTTGATGAGGAAGGAAATCCTTGTGAGGCAGGTATCGAGGGGGAGATTATTATCAGGACTGACAAAAGCAAACCTCTTGGCATGTACAATGGTTACTACCGTGATGATGAGCTTACAAGGAAGGTATGGTCGGGAGGTATTTACAGGACAGGAGATATGGCATGGTATGATGAAGATGGCTATTTCTGGTTTGTCGGAAGATCGGATGATGTAATAAAAAGCTCAGGATACAGGATTGGTCCGTTTGAGGTGGAAAGTGCACTTATGGAACATCCTGCTGTTCTCGAATGTGCAATAACTGCCGTTCCCGATCCTGATCGAGGACAGATTGTAAAAGCAACTGTCGTATGTGCAAAAAACTATCAGCCCGGCGAAGAGCTTGCAAAGGAGCTTCAGGAGCATGTGAAAAAAGTTACGGCACCGTATAAGTACCCCAGGATCATAGAGTTTGTGACTGTTCTGCCCAAAACAATAAGCGGTAAGATAAGACGCGTTCAGATAAGGGAAGACGACAGGAGAGAGTAGCTTAGTGTAAGTCTGAATCAGATTCTTAATCCCAGCACCAGTACATCATCTGTCTGCTCGTTGTTTCCTTTCCAGGAAATAAAGTAATCCTGAAGTTGTTGTTTTTGCATTTCCATATCAAGAGTGGCCGTATTCAGCAGGATCTCTTTGAACCTCTGATATGTAAGTTTTTTGTTTTCAGGGCCGCCGAACTGATCTGCAAAGCCATCGGAGAATAAATAGACCTGGTCGCCGGGCATTACATTTAATTTTTTTCTTGTAAACGGGATAATTGTTGTCCGTGGTTCAACACCGAACCGGTCTCCTTTAAGTGCATAGAGGGAAGCCTCATTAGTCTTTATAACCGGCTCTGTTTCAGAATCATCAACAATAAGAGGCAGTTCATTCCTGCGTATTAAGTAAATTGGATTTTTTGCGCCTGAACAGTGCAGCCTCATTTTTTCTGTATCAAGGGCACAGATCACAATATCCATTCCGTCTCTCACCTCTGAAGCGCTTTTCTGAAGGAAAGTCTCTGTGATTGTTTCATTCAGATGCCTGAGTATCAGGTCGGGTTCATTCAGCTTATGTTCCTTCACTGCACTGTTCAGCCCGCCGTAGCCTACCATCGATACAAAGGCTCCGGGAACTCCATGTCCGGTGCAATCGACTGCAGCAAAGAGCTTTATGTTTTCCGACTCCTCAATCCAGTAATAATCACCGCTTACGATATCCTTTGGCATAAAGAGGACAAAGTGGGATGAGACGAGGCCTGAGATTTTTTCCATTGCAGGCAGGATAGCAACCTGTATCCTTTTCGCATAGTTTATGCTGTCGGTTATCTCCTTGTTCTTTTTTGCAATTGCAACATTTTGTTCACCGATAAGCTTGTTCTTTTCAGCCAGCTGAAGGTTGACTTTCTGCACCTGGTTATGTGCCCTGATCACAAGTATAGTAAGGGTAAGTACGAGTAAGAATCCGAATACAATGATCAGCCTTGTGCGGTTCATCTCTGCCAGGAAATCAGATTCAGGCACCAGTATGGCTATGTAAAATATTGTCTGATTGTTGTCACTGACGACAGGTTCAAAGCCTACCCACCAGTTCTTATGGTCTATTTTGAGTTCAAACGGAGTACTTATTTTGCCATTACTTGTCCACTCTTTAAAAGCAGTGCTTAATTCATGAATGTTCAGATCATCAATATTCTTCAGGGTATAGCGGTCAACAGAGTCTTTTACTGTGAATCTTTTAACAGAAGGAAGGCCCAGAACACGGAAATCCTCACCAAGGATAAATGCCATGCCGTTAGCAGTTAATTTCAGAGACTGCGAAATTGTATTTATATCTTTAAGCAGAATGTCAAAGGCAGTTATTATGGTGTCGCCCTTTTCGGAGAAGGAATAGAGTGAGATTGTAATTCCGGGTTCTCCAGTTGTAAAAAAGGTATAAGGAGCAGTCCAGTGCACCTTGCCCGGAGCATCCTGTGCAACAGCTCCTCTGAACCAGGGTCGTTTCCTGGGATCGTATTTTACGCTGTCGTTCCACTTGTCAAGAAGTTTGTCCTCGCGGAAGGTCTGGTATTCCCACAGCATCCTTATGCTTTTCAACGTTCCGCCCGACTGGCTTGTAATGCGGTTTACCCACTTCCCGTTTCTTTCCAGGAGCATATATTCAGTTCCATTTGTTGAGGCAATCAGCATTGATGATATCTGATCGGAATTATTCAGAATAGGGATGAACCTCTTGTTGAGATCCGTAGCATTCAGTATATCAGCTTTATCATCATATTTCCAGCTGCCGGTGCTTTTAAGGAGATCAGTAATTGGCTGGAATTTGCCTGTTATTGAAGAGTGGGCATCCCGGGACTTTTCATTTATAAGCGATTTTGAAAGGTGGCTCACGGAGATGCTCAGGTTATATAGCATTGTGATCAGAATCGCAATGAACAGAGGTATTATTAGTGTGAAAACATTCTTTAAGGTCAGATAGTTTCTGAGCCATCTCTTGTTAAGCTTCATTATGATACCGGATTACAGAGATATTTATTATTACTGGTATTCACTACATATCAAAAATAGGCATTTTTACCAAATGCATCCTTAATCTTCATAACTCAGGTTGATGCCGGCCTATGTCAATTGGGATACTCAGTATCCTCTGAAGGACTTTCTTTTTGCTTCAATTCATAATTAATCCTGTCAAGGAAAATGACTGAAATAAATTCTCGCTTTACTACCAGGTAGATTGTCCCTGTTTTTGTAGAATATCTGGTATAATCACCTGTTTTAATCTCCTTTTCACTTTTCGGTTCGTTGAACAGAAACCTTGATGAATTATTGAATTGCTGGTATCTTTTAGTCCCGGGACCATGAAGGGATGAACAGAGTTCCTGGCATTTTTCGTATGTGGACTGCAGGGAATCGCTATTCACTACAGGCAAATCGACTTTTACCTTATAGGCTGTCCTGGTACTGTCAGTGCCATAAACAAATACCTCACAATCCTTTCCGACGAATTTTCCTTTTAGGCTGATCTGATTGCTTTCAACTGGTCTGGGATCTGCAAATCCGTTTTTAGCAAGCTTGTCAGTAAACTGTTCAACAGTACCGTTTATCTCTAAGTCATTGAATAGCTGGTGCTTGCTATTTGAGCAGCTGTTCAGGAATGCTGTCGTTATCAATAGACAAATTATCTGTCTTTTCAAGTTCAGGATATTTTAGGGCCAATTCGGCTTTGGTAATACAATTCATCAGTTGATGCTAAAATACGATATTTATTGTTTATAAATTGGAACTTCCTTGCTGCGAGACCTTATAACCAATAATTATCTGACCGATAATCGTTTGATATTCAATTTTTTTGTCTTAACTTAGCTTATAAGAACCAGGTGTAGTTTAAGTAGTTATTGCTAAAAAAAGTAAGTCTATGGTAAAAATTTACCTGAGAGCGGTCCGGAGTGACCTTGGAAGTGGTATTGAAGATTGTCTTTATTTACGCGACTCAAATGGAGTTGAGGGTATAAATAATATTGAAACAGTTGTTCCGGGAGGATCAAAAGTCTCATGGGATCTTGAGAAGGACAGCGGGATAAGCAGCATTTCAAAAATATGGGTTGAGGACAGAATCCCAAAAGGGAAGGTGTTTAAAGGAGAGCCCAGGAGAGGGCTTTTAGCCAAATCATTTCAGGCTGACATCGTAGTCTCCGATTCTGAGCTGAAGGATAAATATAAGATCAGGTATATTCTGAATAATGGTAAAGAAGTAACGGTAGATCCATTTATAAGAATACCTCCTCCACGTTGATTGAAAGATGTTTGCCCGGTTTATTTCAGTAATTTATTTTGCTTTTTTATTGACAATACCACGAACATTGCCGGTTAATTGTCAATCAGCTGATTCCATATTATATCTATTAAACAAGGACAGGGGCAAAGAGGACGCAGGAAAGTATGAACTGCTATGCATGATGGCCTCAGGGTCACCAAATTTTGATACAATAATCAAGTACAGTGATCAGGCAATTTTACTTGCTGAAAAACTGGGAATAGGTCCAGAGCAGGCTTATGTGTTCAAAGGATTCGGATATCTTAATTCCGGGATGCTTGCTTCTGCCCTGGAATGTTTTTTTAAAGCAGCCGGATATTATAGAAGATCCGGCATCAATGCTGGTCTGGCTGCTGTATATACTTATATATCAGAAGCATATAGCCAACAGGGGAATTATGATAATGCCCGATCTTATTTTCAGGATGCAGCTGAGATATTCAGGAAGGAAGCTGACACTGTTAATCTTGCTTCAACCTTGCATAACCTGGGCTATACGTATTACTGCATGAGACAATACGACACTGCCCTGGTATTGTTTCAAGAAACAAGTGCTATTTACAAGAAACTTGGATTACAGACTGAATATGCTTATTGCCTGGGTAATACAGGACTGGTTTATTCAGGGAAAGCAGAATACAGCAAAGCAGAATACTATCTTCTGCAGGCAATAGAAATACTCACAAGGCAGGGAGATGAAAGGGCAGTAACGCAATACATGATTGAATATGCAGGCATTCTTCAGAATAAAGGGGAAATAAGGAAAGCAATATCCTGTGCTTCTTCAGGATTTCACAATGCTGAAGAAAATAAACTGCTTGAGTTCAAACGAGATGCAGCTCTTCGTCTCTCTTCACTGTATCAGGCCTGCGGGAGATATGACAGTGCCTATCATTTTCAATCAGTATTTATCAGTGCTAATGACAGTATCAAGAGTGTACGGAATATTCAGAGGATGGCTGATCTGCGGACTGAATTTGAAGTGGCTAAAAAACAGGCAGAAGTTGATGTCCTCAGAAAGAATAAGCTCATACAGCTTATTGTAATAATAAGCCTGGCGCTGATCCTTATTTTGGCTATAGGAATAATTCTGCTTTACTATCACAGTCTGAAAAAGTCACAAAGACTTTCAGCAGCGCTGGATGAACGCAGGAAATTGCTTGAGGAACAGAGTATAATACTTAAGGAACAAAGAGAAGAATTAAGGCACCAGAAGGAAGAAATAATAAGCAGTATAAACTATGCCAGGTACATACAATCCTCAATCCTGCCTGAAGAAGAATTGCTGGAGTCCCTGCTTGGGGAACATTTTGTTCTATATCTTCCAAAGGATATTGTAAGTGGCGATTTCTACTGGATTTCCGGTATTGAGAACAAGGTGGTTGTAGCTGCAGGTGATTGTACCGGACATGGGGTGCCGGGTGCTTTCATGAGCATGCTCGGGACTGCCTTGCTCAATGAGATAGTTAATAAAGAATACATCACACATCCAGGAGTCATACTCCGGCATCTGAGAAAAGAAGTAATAAATTCCTTACAGCAAAAAGGAGACAAGGGCGGACAGAAGGACGGCATGGACATTGCAGTGTGCACACTTGACCGTGGAAACATGAAGCTTCAGTTTGCCGGGGCAATAAATCCACTGTACCTTGTCAGGGAAGCAGGCTTCAGCAAGGCAGGCAAGACACGTGGTGAAGTATCAGAGGGGTATCAGCTTTATGAGATAAGTGGAGATTTAATGCCGATAGGTTTTAGTGACAGGATGGATCATTATACTCTCAATGAGATAGATATATTCAAAGGAGATACCTTTTATATGTTCTCGGATGGTTATCCCGACCAGTTTGGAGGCAGTCCCAGTAAGAAATTCGGTTACAGGAAATTCAGGGAACTACTGCTTAAAATCAACTCACTTCCAATGTCGGAGCAAAAAGGATTACTTGAAAAAGTCCTGAAAGAATGGATGTTTGCAGAGAGCCAGATAGATGACATTATGGTAATGGGATTCAGGATATCCTGATAATTCTCCGATAAGCTCTGTCAGTTTTCCCCTCAGGTCTCGAACCTGAACTTTTCTGATCCAGAGGAATAACTAGATATCAAGAATAGACTTTAACACATTGAAAATCAAATATAATGTAAAAGACAGAATCTTAATATTTCCATTATTTTACAGTATTTATCCCCGAAACCTAGCAAGAAACCTACCAAAACAAATCACAAATTTCATTGATAATCAGAAATATTAAACAAATAAATCTAATAACTTGTTAATAAAATTGTTTATATTTGAGAAAAAGAATACTTTTGTAACACAATTATCAAACTCACCTTAAACCCATAAACCAATGGATACCAACAGTATAGTCAGCAAAAACATCAAGGATTTACGTGTTAAGTTTGGTTATACACAAGCTTTCATAGCAGAATACCTTAACTTAACTGCTGCTGCTGTTAATCAATACGAAAAAGATGCACGGACGATTCCTACATCAGTTATCGAAAAACTAGCGATCCTATTTGACGTTGATGAATACGATTTATACGAAGAAAATCCTGAAAAACGTCAACTAACTTCATCATTTGCCTTTCGAGCTGGCGAACTTTCTGCACAGGATATGCAGAGTGTAAGTAAGTTTAAAAAGGTAATTCTCAATTATCTTAACATGTCTTCAGCTCGAGCAAATGGATAATCAGTTTATAAATCTGGAGTTGCAAGCCAACGATTTTAGACAGCAGAACGGTTTAAACTTGACTGAGGCTATACGTATTAAAAGCTTATTACAGAAATTAAATATTCTAACAGTATATCTTCCTCTTAGTAGTGATTTCTCAGGGATGGCTGTGAAATTTGTATCAAACGAAAATCCAAAACGTTTTCTTTTGATAAACTGTAATCATACAATTGGGCGACAACATTTTACGATATGCCACGAATTGTATCACCTATATTACCAAAATGATTTCAAATCTGAAAAAAGTAACGCAGGGACTTTTAATAAATATGGGGATCCAGAGGAATATAACGCTGATATATTTGCCTCCTTTTTGCTTCTACCAACAAATGGAGTTCTGCAGCTTATTCCTGAAAACGAGAGATTAAAGAACAAAATTACTTTAAAAACTATCTTGTCAATTGAACATTATTACTCCTGCTCAAGATATGCTTTGCTTAACAGACTTTATAATATGAAGTTAATTGATCGAGATACAATTAATGGAAATAACAAGGATATTATTAAAAATGCCACTCTGTACGGTTATAATACTGATCTATATCAACCAGGGAATGAAAGTATGGTTATAGGTGATTATGGAAGCCTTGCACGTGAATTATTTGATCAAGGGATAGTTTCCGAGAGTTCATATTTTACACTTCTTGAAGACCTTGGCATTGACTTATCTCAACTTGATCATTTAAATAATAATGAATAAGTCTGCTAAAATAGTATTGCTCGATGCAGATGTTATTTCACATTTCATTTCCTGTAATGAAATTTTGTTTTTACATAAAATTCTAGATCCACATCCAATTGCCATATTAGACAATGTTTACAACGAAGTAGCTCGTATTTCATCTCGAAAAATCATCCTTGATAATTTATTAAAATCAATACGAGAAGTGAACATAATGGCCTTTCCAACAGGCGATATTGACATAAAAAAAGAATTCGCACTAATTAAAAAGATTAATCCTTTAATTGGAGAAGGAGAGAGAGCCTGTATGGCTGTAGCAAAATATAACAAAAATATCATTGCAAGTAGTAATTTTCGTGATATTGCTCCATATTGTGAGGCTAACAATATTCTATTTCTAGGTACTTTGGATATATTGGCAATCGCTCTTCAAAAAGGTATTTTTGATTCAGCCAGGTGTAATACTTTTATTACTACAGCTAAAACAGTTAATAACGCACGATTCCCTTCTTCCGTAAAGACAATAAATGATTATAAAGTACCCGATCTGAGTTTTATTTGACAAACAATTTGAAAGTTAATATCGTAATTGATGGAGTCATATTTTGTCCTTCCTGTTGAAGCGGCAATCCCTATTTATGAATTTGGGAAGAATTAGAATAAGTCAGGAGTATCTATTTGGATCAAATCCTCTTTCTCAGCAATAGCATTTTTAAGTCAAATCCTGGTCCCCAATAAAGTTACAATTTTTGAGATTGTAACTTCTTGATTTTCGCAGCCCCGTTGGTAGCAATTCTATTAATATCGATATAGCTTTATTTCCAGAAAACTTTCTTTAATGGTGTTGTGTTAAGTTTTTTTCCAAGTTTATCTTTGAGATTATAGATGTCATCTTCATCACTCTCTATGAAATGAAATTCAGGTTGATTCTTACACAATTCATCATAGATTTTTTTCTTCTCGGCTCTTCTTTTATTGTATTCCTTATCGTCCAAACCGAAATGTTCGAGTATTATAATGTTACCCGATTGATCATCAATCACAAAATCAGGTCTCAATTCTTTGTCATTAATAGTAATAGCTCTTTCATACTGAAAATTAAGTCCGTTTGCAGAAAGGAAATAGCAAATTAGCAACTCACTTTTAGATTTAACCATTTGGGAATTGAAATAGTATTTCCCCTCAAATTTTTCCTTAAACTCGATTTCTTTTTTTGACTTTATGTAATCTATGCTTTTAAGCTTCTTTGCTTCTTCTTGTTTCTCAAAATAATGTTTTCTACAAAGAGTGTGTCCTTCAGGCACTGGTTCATTACAAACCTCACATCTTGGCATTTGTTTTTCCTTTTCAGAACATTCATAACACAATGGGAACCAATATTTCTTTGGTTTTCCACAAGCGGGGCAGGCATTTGTATTAGATGACATATACAGATTTTTTTAGTTAGACTAAAGTAGCAGAAAATTATCAATTATCGAGAGTGATTATAATCCGCTAATCTCAAAATCCTGTCACCAAACAGGCACCAAAAAAAAGTTATAATCTTTGAGGTTGTAACTTCTTGATTTTGTGTAGTTCCAGAGGGTCGCGATCACCCGATCCTCTGATTTAGAGTAGGGAGGTAGAAATTACCACTTTTCTTAGTATAATTTAAATGATACCTTCGGAATAAATCCAAAAACCTAGCAAAACAAAAAACCACCCATCAGGTTTTCATGATAAGTGGTTCATTTTGTGGTTGCTCTGTCAGGGCTCGAACCTGAACTTTTCTGATCCAGAGGAATAACTATTTATCAAAAATAAACCTTAACACACTGATTATCAATAATACATTACAAAGGTAAAATTTTTATATTTGCATTATTTCATACAATTTATCTCCATAACCTAGCAAGATTTTTGACAAGGTCATGATTGATTCGAATGATGTATCGAGTCTTTAGATCTTAATTCAAAAGTTTTAATAATATAGTTTTAATTGTTGTAGATTTGTTCCGATATAGAAAAATAGGGTCAAATTTTAATAGTCAATTGTGAAAAGCATTCTTAAATTTTCATTAACCGCTTTTTGTTTTATTCTTGTAATAGTTTCTTGTAAAGAAAAGCCTACTCTTCCAACCCTTTCAACCTCCAATATCTCATTAGTTTCTTATAATTCTGTTGTCTCTGGTGGCGAGGTAAAAGATGATGGAGGGTCACTAATAATTGCCAGAGGGATTTGTTGGAGTACAACCCAAAATCCCACAATCTCAGACAGCAAAACATCAGATGGATCTGGGATAGGTGTATTTACCAGTTCAATAACAGGATTAAGCCCTGGCACAACATACTACTTCAGGGCGTATGCAACAAATAGCGTAGGGACTACATATGGTAATCAAATGACAACTTTTATTAGTGCTATAATGCCTTTAATAAGTACTTCTCCAATTTCATACACAACTGAAAATTCAGCTACAGGTGGAGGAAATATTACAGAAGCAGGTGGTTCTCCAGTAACCTCAAGGGGTTTGTGTTGGAGTACATCAATGGATCCAACTATTAATGATTCTAAAACGTCAGATGGAAGTGGCATTGGAACTTTCAACTCTTCGATAACAGGCTTAACGGCTGGGAGATTATATTATGTAAGAGCTTATGCCTCAAATAGTGTTGGAACCTCATATGGAGCCACAATGACATTAACCAACTACCTTAAAATTTCAAAAATCTCTATTACTATTCCTGGGATAAGTGCTGATAATATTAATATTGGTATAAATGGAAGCATTTCAGGAACGGTAGCGTATACAAAGGATGGTATTGAACATTTGATTGTAACGCCTACGTTATTCACCACTGAACCATTAATTCCAGCAATTCATCTTATTAAAAAGAATGGAGCATGGATATATGAAGAATCTTATCCTGATGGAAGTATGGGATGTGCACGGAGTTCGGCATCCTTGAATAATGAAGGCGCTATTGCCTTTGCAGACCATGGATTAGAATTGTCTTCGGGTACATGGCCTTTTGGTAATATTCTTGTAGCTAGAACTATTGGTGATAAATTATCATGGAGTACTGTATCTAACGCAAGAAGTTTTTATCATTCAATATCTTCTGAAGATATTAATAATGATGGATTGAAAGACATCGTAGGATTGCACATGGGGACAAGAGGAGATTGGACAAATGATAATTTACATACCTATGTACAAAATACTGGTGAAACATTTTCAGAAAACAGAAATATCATTTCCCTTTCTGAATGGCCAGGAAACCATGGAGCTGGTGCTGTATTAGTCCAAAATGTTATGGGTGATAGCAGACCTGAAGTCATTAGAGCTGATTATGGTCAAAACCCTACTTATCCATCAGATAGATACAGTATTGCTATTTTTTCCTATAATAGCAATACTCAAAAATATGAAATGACAAAATCTCCTGGAGCAATAGGGGTATTCGCAAACCCCGACAGAGGAGCAACTTCAATTAAAGCCGTGGATGTAGATAAAGATGGTGATTCGGATTTAGCAATTGCTACTGAGGGGACCAACTTTAACGGGATAGAAATATGGTTAAACGATGGTCAGGGAAATTTCTCTCCAAGCAACCAAAAGCTAGGATTTGATCCTACACAGATGAGTTTTAGAGAATTTGAAGTCCTTGACATTGATAATGATGGATGGGAAGATATTATTTTAAATCCTTACCATTATGGAAAATTATTTAGAATTGGTTCAAATGGATATTCGAACGGATCTGGAATAATTCTGAATAATTTGATTTGGAAAAACAATTCAGGGACTTTTGCGATGCTCTCGAAGGATATAAGGTTACCTGATTTAGTACCTACTTATTTAAAGGCATTTAAAATTAATGACAAATTCTATTTTATAGGGATAGAAGGAAAACCAGATGGTAGTTTGATAATTACGGAGATTATTCCATGTCTTCAATTATAGGTATTCAATAATTTGGGGGACTACCTTTTAAACCCCTTTGGAATAGATCAATTACTCCCAAAACCTAGCAAAAACCTAGCAAGTGCGTGTTTGAGAGTGAGTTTTGAGAAAACAGAACGAGAGTGCTCGCTCACGCTCTCACTCTCGCTCTGTTTTAAGTTGTCCCGTCAGGTCTCGAACCTGAACTCTTCTGATCCAGAATCAGACGTGTTGCCAATTACACCACGGGACAGTTTGGGCTGCAAATATAGATATTTAAATTAAAAGTACAAACAGGAATTAACAGTTGCTGGTTGCTGGGTGCTGGGCTGCTTGCTGGTTAAGGCTCTCCCGCACTGCGTACCTATTTATTAATTTTTGCCCACGTATCCTTCAGCGACACTGTCCTGTTAAAAACAAGATGATCAGGCACCGAGTCGGAGTCAACACAAAAATATCCAAGCCTCTGAAACTGAAACTTATCAAGTGGTTTGGAATTCCTGAGAGAAGGCTCAACCTTGCATCCCGTCAGTACCTTCAGTGAATCAGGATTAAGATAGTTCCTGTAATCCTCATCCTTCTGTCCTGCCGGATCCTCATGACTGAAAAGCCTGTCATACATACGCACTTCAGCATCTGCAGCATGTTCAGCCGAAACCCAGTGCAGCGTGCCTTTCACTTTTTTGTCCGACATCTTGCCTCCGCTTCGTGTATCAGCATCATAGCTGCAGTAAACCTCTTCAATGGCCCCTGTAGTCTCATTTTTCTTAAAACCTTCACATTTAACTATATAGGCGCCTTTCAGCCTCACTTCCATTCCCGGAGCAAGTCTGAAAAATTTGTTAGGCGGATTCTCCATGAAATCATCCTGCTCAATAAAGAGCTCCCTGCTGAAAGGGACTATCCTGGAGCCCATGCTTTCATCCTCAGGATTGTTGATAAGCTCCACATCCTCAGTTTTTCCTTCAGGATAATTTGTGATTATCACCTTAAGCGGATTTAAAACTCCGAATACCCTCGGGGCCCTTGTGTTGAGATCGTCGCGTACGGCATGCTCAAGCAAGAGGACGTCATTTATGGCTTCAACCTTTGTATAGCCTATCAGGTCAACGAACTTCCTTATCGATTCAGGGGTATAGCCTCTCCTTCGCAGTCCGCACAGGGTGGGCATCCTGGGATCATCCCAACCACTTACCCTGCCTTCCTGAACGAGCTCAAGAAGCTTCCTCTTGCTCATCATTGTATATGTAAGGTTGAGGCGGTTGAATTCAATCTGACGCGGCCTGTAATCACCTGTCTTCAGCTGATCTATAAGCCAGTCGTACAAGGGGCGGTGCACTTCGAACTCAAGAGTGCAGAGTGAATGTGTTATGCCTTCAAAATAATCGCTCTGTCCGTGTGCAAAATCGTACATGGGGTACACATTCCACTGGTTTCCTGTGCGGTGATGAGCTGATTTGATGATCCTGTAAATAATTGGATCACGCATGTGCATGTTGGGAGATGTCATGTCTATCTTAGCCCTCAGAACACGACTGCCCTCATCGAACTCACCTTCATTCATCCTGTAGAACAGATCGAGGTTTTCTTCAACGGGCCTGTTCCTGAAAGGACTTTCTGTGCCAGGCTGTGTCGGGGTACCTTTCTGCGAAGAAATAAGCTCTGCAGGCTGGTCGTCAATATAAGCAAGTCCCTTTTTAATGAGCACAACCGCGAATTCATACAGCTTTCCGAAATAGTCAGATGCATAATACTCCCTGTCGTCCCAGTCAAAACCAAGCCAGTGGATGTCTTCCTTAATAGAATCGATATATTCAACATCTTCTTTTACAGGATTGGTGTCGTCGAAGCGAAGATTACATTTTCCGCCATATTTCTTCGCCATTCCGAAATCGAGACATATAGCTTTTGCATGACCAATATGCAGATATCCATTTGGTTCAGGAGGAAAGCGGGTATGAATCCTTCCGTTGTTTTTCCCATCCTTCAGGTCATCAATTATAAACTGTTCTATGAAGCTGACAGGTGATTTCTGTTCTTCCCTGTCCTTAAGTTCGTTGTCACTCATTCCTTGAAAAATTAAGACTACAAAAATAGGAGGAATTTGAGATGCTTCATCAATCGCCAGGCTATATTTTGTTTATTATCTGTGTAAATCGGCGCAATCTGCGGGAAAGACTTACAGTATTCCGGTTTACAGCACAATCAAAATGTATTAAAGCAAACTGTTTGGTAAGAGTGCAAATCTTTCTAATATTGCATTGTGTAACACTAATAAGAATGGGACTCATACAGATTGAGGGCATGGAATTCTATTCATTCCATGGACATTACAGGGAGGAACAGATAGTCGGGAATAAATTTCTTGTAGACCTTATTATTGAAACCGACATGGAGGAGCCTTCAAAAAGCGACAACCTGAAAGATGCCGTTAATTACCAGCAGGCCTATATTATAATAAAGAAGGAGATGGAGATGAAGTCGCATCTTCTTGAAAATATTGCCGGAAGGATACTTGATGCCCTGTATGCTGAAATGCAGGGAATAAAGAAAGCAACAGTGAAGGTTTCGAAGATGAATCCCCCCATGGGAGGCAAGATTCACTCTGTAAGCGTTACACTGAGCCGCTGATATTATTCAGCTCTTTGCCCCTTGCAACATGTTTACAGAAACAGAAGGAGGGAAGTGGCAAGAGTTGCAACTATGACAAAATACCTGTAAATCTTTTCAGGAAGAAGCTTTACAATCCATATTCCAAGAAAGAATCCGGCAATCAGAACAGGAGCAGCTATCAATCCGGCTTTTAATGAGCTCAAGGTGATATTTTTCCATACAACAGCCTGGAGCGGAAGCTTTCCTGTATTCAGAATGAGGTAGAGCCAGGCGCTTGTGCCGATGAATTCTTTCTTTGGCAGGCGCATTGCAAGAAAATAAAGTGTAAATACAGGACCTGCTGCATTCCCTATCATTGTTGAAAAGCCGCCTGTGAGCCCCATTACAGAGGCAAACAGATGGTTTTCAGGTATTTCAGAACCTTTCTTCTGCCTGAAATCATTGACAAGCATCAGTATGAGCATTATCCATACAATCGTAAGCAGAATGATCCTGAACTGGTTGTCATTAATCATTTTTCCTATCACAAGGGCAATTATTATCCCTGCAGCTCCCCATGGGATCACCCTTAATATGTGTTTCCAGACGGCATGGCTCCTGTAGTATAATACTGCCATTATATCGGCGGTTATCAGCATGGGAAGTATGACGCCTGTTGATTCCCGGGCACCAAAGATTGCAGCCATCATTGGCACCATTGCAAGCCCAAGGCCGCTTAGTCCTGCCTTCGACATGCCAATAGTAAGCGCTGAAAGAAGGAAGAGTATGAAATAAGCTGAATTTAAGTCGGGGTGTATAGTAGCGAGGAACTGATTCATCAGGCAGAGTTCAGAAATTTTTATCTGTCAAAGTTAACCTTTTTAAATTCTGACAGCTTCCTTGCCTTTTCCCTGTATATCTTCGCTGAATGATGCTCCCCCTTTTTTTCACTTATACGGCTCAGGCCTGCATACCCGTATGACAGGTATTCATTTCCATAGTTTCCTGTAAGGGATAACAGCTCAATACCTTTATTGTAATGCTCAAAAGCCTTATCAGCCTCCCTGTATTTTTTCTCTTCAATTATTCCCCTGAAAATACTAACCTGACCTTTAAAGAACATATTATCAATATCTTCTGACAGGCTAGGCAAGAGGCTTTCTGCTTCATTGTAGTTTTTCATAAGAAGGAGGTTCTTTATCAGGAAAGCCCTGTACATATAATTACGGGGATATTTTGCGACTATTGACTTATTGCATTCAAGAGCTGATGAATTGTTGTTTTCAAAATTCAGGAAGATCCAGGAAAGCAGGTATGAAGCTTCAGGACTAAGTATGAAGGACAGTTTTTCACATTTCCGGAGATCTTCAATGCCTTTTGTTTTACTTCCTTTTGGAAAAAGTATCGCAAGTGATTTATAAACCGGGTATTCATCAGGATATGCTTCACGGTAATAATTATACAAACCGGTGAAGTAGTAGAGATCCGGGCATGATGAAGTATAATCAAATGATTTTCTGACATTTGTATAGGTTTTTACAGTCAGTGGAATTATTTCAGAGGTCATGTCATTATCGGAGTAGAACATCAGCAGCATACCCCTTGCACACAGGTTGGAAAGCAGGTATTCAGCTTCCAGGGAAGGATCTTCTGTTGATTCTGTCAGTTCTATGGCTTTTCCCATTTCCTTAACGAATTCCTCATGTATTTCCGAGGAGGGAAGCAGGGGATAGTTTCCCCAGTAGACCATTAAGCCCCTGAGAATGTAGGAAATAGGATGATCGCTGTACCTTTCGGCTATTTCTTCATAAAGCAGCCTGGCGCTGTCGGGCCTGAAGTTGTAGATCAGGTTCACGTCCTTTCTTATAAGACTCAGGGTGGCAGTGTCGGCCAATATCTGGGCCCCGGCAGGTCTGGATAAAATAAGAAGGATTGTCAGAAAGAAAGCGGCTTTCACTTTATTTCCACTTCTGATGCTGTAACCTGTACCGGAAAGAGAATTAATTAGCATGCCTTAACGTAATATGCAACTAAAGATAATCAGACTGATCAAATGAGGCAATGACATTAAATATAAATTGCAGGATCAGTTTAAGTGAATAAAGTTTATCTGCAAACAAAAAATCCCGCCGTTGCTTCGCTCTGGGGGATTTTGATTTGAGGTCGGTGGCGGAACTTAACCCATCCCCGGGGGTTAGAACTGGTCAGGCTAAATCCGGCATGTCATTTTTGTATGAAAATATTTATTATCTTTGCACTCCAAATCCTTATGGTCGGTTAACCGAGTGGCTAGGTAGCGGTCTGCAAAACCGTTTACGGCGGTTCGAATCCGCCACCGACCTCAAAAAAATCCCCCTGAGAAAAGGCGGGATTTTTTGTTTTATCTGACCGTATGCCCCGTGAATACCTCTGTATCAATAGTCACCTTTGCCAGCTCATCATATTTCTTTGCCTCCTCAGGCAATCCTATCATCCTGAGAAGTATTGAAAGGTCATGACAATCCTGTTTGAACAGAAAGGGATCCTGTTTTATGAATTTATAATACAGTCTTTTTGCCTCTTCAATATACCCGCCCCTGGCAGCCTTGAAGATATGCGCAATCTCAACAAAGTCATACTCCATAACGAATTTCCTGTCGGGCCTGCTGTTCACAAACTCCGGATAGTTGACAACAGTATATGGAACTCTTGCCTTCTCAACAAGAACAGGAACAGATGAATTTCCTTTTTCATCAATGTGTGTAAGAAAAAGATCAGTAAATGGTCCGTAGATTTTTGAAACGAAAACCATCCATTTGCTGTTTGGTGACCATGCATGCCAGGAGTTCATCGACTTGAAATTTGACTTCAGCATCCTTGATTTTCCTCCTTCAAGAGGTATTATATGCAGCCTGCTGTCGGGCTGGAGAAGCATGAAACTCTCCGCCTGGCAATAAACAAGCCACTTACCGTCGGGTGAAACTGCCGGGAAGTAATTGCTCATCCCATTGCCCGATGCTCCTTTTAGTGGTTTTGCCTCACCACCCCTGCCTTCATTGAAGGGAATTATACAGATATCATACCTGATCTTCTTTTCCCTTCTTACATAATTGTTAATCAGGGCAGTATCCTTGACGTCGATCTCATGCATTTTACCTTCCCTCGGAAGTGCATCGGCACGGCAGAAAATAATGTTCTTCCCGTCAGGAGTCCATATTGCATTCGACTGCACATATTCTTCCGAATTGGCTCCCGGAAGTTCTGTGAGTTCCTTTGTCTCAAGATTGTAAATTGCAAGGTGTCCGTTAACAGGGAAAAACAGCTGTGAATACTTCAGCTCTTCCATTGTGCCGCCTATCGGGTAGTTTTTAATCACAACCCTGTCCTTTACAGTTGTTACAAGGTATTTTCCGTCAGGAGAGAGTTTCGAGAACAGGCCAAAGGTCCTTCTCTTTTCAAGCTTCGACCAGGAGTTATAGCTCTCCACACCGAACGTCACTGTATCTTTGATCTTTGTAATGAAATAGCCTCCCTTATCACGTAATCCGGCATCAAGGTCAAGTCCGAGGGTATTCCCGTCCTGGGAAAGTGAATGACAGTTGCCGCAGACCGGAAATCCCCGCATTGCCACATGAGGACTTTTCTTACTCCCAAAGTCGATAAGCACAAAATTCATTGAATCGAGATTCTTTTCGGCAAAGAGAAATGGTATCGGCATCTGCCTGAATAAAACCGGAGCTCCCACAGAGTCACTGCTTATTCTGAAATAAGTGCTTGATTCTTTCTCATCAGTCCCCGATCTCTTAACTGAAAATGTTATTGTTCCTCCTTCGGAAGCTGCCTTAATCTTTTCCCAGTCTGTTTCATCCGGAGCCCATTTCTGAGCACTAATTGTTTTTGTGAGGCTTAGCTTTTTGTTTTCTGTGTAAAGCTTAACATCGTAGCTTATATTCCTGTCAGGTTTTGGACTCCACCAGTCAAATGTTGGTGCAGGGAATTCCGGAGGGAACAGTGCATCCTCAAATGGATTGCCGATCCTGAGTTTCCGGTCAGAATCTGGTCCGTGCCCGCAAGCGGAAATAAAAACTGAAAGCACGAAGCCCAGGGCTAAAAGACTGATATTGTGATGTTTTGCCATTTTCGCAGGGTTTGTATTTCTTTTTATGGAGGTTAAAGGTAAATAAATTTTCCCCCTGCTGAATATGATCTTTGCAACTTATTGGCTATTCCTCCCTTCCGCCTCCCGATAGCTCCCGATAGCTATGTAACACTTCACAATTCAGGTAACAAGTTGTATAAATGAATTTTGATTACAATTTTATAATGTTAAAACCCCCATCCTGGCCTTCCCCCAGGGGGGAAGGTACAAAAAGCCGTTTTGCACAGGAGAAAGTATAAAAAGGCGTTTCCCCCCGTGGGGGGAAATTGAAAGGGGGGTTATAACTAAAAAAGTGTTACATGAATTCTGAAGTGTTACATAGCTATCGGGACGGGAAGCCTTTACTTATACGTCCTTGTCATTGTGACAGGTACCACAATTACAAAATCAGCTTTTCCCCTGCTTTCTTCAGCAAGCTTGTCAGTATCATCCTGAAGCACTGTTGTAATAGTAAGCGATTTTACTGAAGGGCTGTATTTCCCAAGGTACCAGAGAATGCCCTGGTAATTGTCAGAATGGTAGCTGCCATTATAATGGATAATTGTGGTTCCGGGCTGCAGGTAGTTCACTATGGATGATGCCATTGTTGCATCCTTAATAGCCTGTGCTTTTGGGAAGTTCTCAGGGGCAGGTCCCTTGGGACCCATATCCATTTTTAACATCTCCTTGTAGCACCTGAGCTCAGGATCATACAGAACCGGAAGTGGAGCAATGTATTTTTTTGCTTCATCCGATAGTTTCTCAAGTGCTTCGAAGCCTCCTGAAGAAACAACAGATGCATACCTTCTCGGGATATTTGAAGCTGCAAATTTCAGATTGTTCTTTTTTGCGAAGGAGACAAGCGGCTTATAATCAGTGTTGTAATTCTTCCAGAGCCGTGCTTCACTTTCAAAAGATGATTCCTTTATCAGGCCGGCAAGATATTCATCAATTATTACCTGGTTATCTGTTTCAAACATCTCAGCTGCAAGAATCAGCTTGTTTCCCTTCCCGGCAAAGATGTCCTTTGCCAGCTCCAGTTCAAGCCAGTGTGCAATCGGATTGTCATGAAGCTCTCCGAAGAAGATCACATCCGATTTAAGCGATTGTTTTACAACATCATGGTAATCAGCTTTTTTGCCGTCTCCGGTAAAAATCCTGTAAGCGTCCTTATCCTGTGCATTTGTAACAAATGTTACAAATACGAAGAGTATTAAAATCAATTTTTTCATTGAAAGTGTTTTTTCAGTTCATGCAAAGGAAGAAACAAAAAACAGTTCTCCAATGTTCAACTTAAAAACCTTTATATCTGTGTGAGCAGGGAGCCGGCATATTATGTTACTTTATGCCAAACCTGTAGCTGAACTTTATAAGGAACACATTATGTGGTTTCTCTGCCTTGCTGTCGAAAAGATTACCAAGGTCGTCAAGTACATTAAGATCACCGATATCTGCAGAATGTTGTCTGGTCTGGCTCCATACAAGGTAGACAGAAGATCCGGGATTATATTCCCATCTTACAACGAAGTTTGAAAGGAATTCCTTGAAGTTAAAGTCTGAATTATCATAACCATAGTCAACAGTACCGTTAAGGTCTTCGTCAATATTATGCTGATAGTCTCCTGCAGTGTAGTTCTGTGAATTATATACCCTGAACCGTGACTCATATTCAGAGGCCATAGGGTCTGTAATGTATTTATAATCACTGTATTTTCCTGTTGCAATAAAGGGCTGGCCCCAGTACTGGATTGTAAGGTCGGGGCTTAAGTTCAGGTTTATGCGGAAGGATGTACTGATTGTTTTCCTGTCGATGCTGGCAAAAACATATCTGTCTTCATTTCCGAAGTTTGTATGGGTTACATATTGCAGGTTTGCGAATGATTTGCTCACACCCGGTTCAAATGATACAGAAAGGTAATTGACAGGTTTGTAAGTTAACTCAACCTGTCCGTAAAAGTTGTTGTAGTTATCCCTGAAGCCCTTGTTTATGTTGGTGAAAACATCGAAAGTAACTTTTTTTCTCTCATCTGTTTCGAATCCTGCATGAAACCTTATACTCCCTGGCATTTTCATTGCAGGTCCGCCCCTGAGCTGGCTGGTCTCCAGTGCATTGGTTTCAATACCGCCCCCGGCCCAGGCATTCCAGTAATTTTTAAAGCTTATGTTACCATTGTACTCGAAGCCCATTCCGAGGTTCTCTCCGCCGAAATTTGTTACATTGTAGAAATCGCCGTTAATATTGTATCGTCTGTAGAATCCCTTTGGCTCCCACTGACTGTATCCCGCCCAGAGTACATTCAGCATCTGGTCGGCTTCCCTTATGAAGCCAAGATCATTTGTTTCAAACCCGGGTGTTTTCCATAGTGAGGCAAGCATGAAATTCCAGTGGCCGTTAAGTTTCATAACCTGCATCCTTCCTCCCGAGCCTGCCAGTGAAGTTCTTGAAGAATCGAGCACTGAATGTGATTTGTCAGGCCTTTGAAAATACCTTGCCGATGAGGTCTGGGTTCTTAGTATTGCCTCTTTTGATCCCTGTACAAGGCTGAAAGCTGAGTTTAAATTGAACATCCAGTTTTTCTTTTTAAAGTACTGGGTGAAATCAAAACCTCCCGAATAGGCTGCTTTATGGAGATATTCGCCAAGGTCATCGTCGAGGTTTCTGTTTGTGCCAGTGAAGATTCCTCCCACTATTGTATTTCCTTCCTTATAGTCTTTCTGAACCCTGCCGACAAAATAATTTGTAAGAGGCTCGACAGTTTTAAACATCCTTCCTCCTGATGTGTCAATCTCAGCCATCTCTTCAGCTGTAAGGGCTTCAACAAATCCCACAGAAAGTCCGTCCTGTGTTTTTCCTGTAAGTTTTGCCGCACCTATAATATTAGTATTTGTCGGAATATCAGCATGCCAGTTGTCATTCAGATCAGGTTCAACCTGTGGTCTTCTGCCTATTCTTCTGGAATAGAACAGGTTGTCATTACCAATTCCTCCGTCGCCGATGCCAAGTGCAAAGTTGGTTATATTATTTCCTTCAATGAAGAAAGGCCTTTTTTCATTGAAGAAAGTCTCATAAGCTGAAAGGTTGACCTCAGAGGGATCAGCTTCAACCTGACCAAAATCGGGATTAACTGTAAGGTCCATTGTCAGGTTGTTTGTGACACCTATTTTGGCGTCGATACCACCGTTGAATCCTGACTTTTTACCTTTAGCCAGGAAGGGATTTTCAGGATCAGCTTTGAACGATTCGGTCCGTGCAACGGCATAGGGAGTCGCATCAAAAATTTTCCTTGGCTTTATTGATTCCAATCCGGTCAGTTCTCCGAAAAGATGCACAATACCGGGAGCATCTTTTGGAATATGCTGCCAGAGTGAAGTCTCCTGTTTTCTGAATAAGGTTCTCACAACCTCAAGTCCCCATACATCGCCGGAACTTTCTTCAAACCTCAGCTGACTGAAAGGTATCTTCATCTCAGCCACCCATCCGTCACTGTTTATTGATGTTTTCACCCACCAGTTCGGATCCCATGATTCATCTTCATTCTGTCCGTCGTTGGTGAAGATCTGGTCCCATTTCACACCCGATGAAGTAACACCAAATGCAAAGCCTGTGCGGAGATCGTGGTAACTGTCGAAAATTACTCCAACATTGTCCCCGTCTTCATGGTCCCTGCGCGATAATCTGTTTACTATGCTGTCAGGACTTGTATCCCAGGCTTTAATTCCCACATAAATATTATCCTTGTCGAAAATGATTTTGAATTCAGTTCTCTGAGAAGCTTTTGCTCCGTTGTATGGCTCATGCTGTGTGAAATCGTCAATCCAGGAACCGTTCTGCCATATTTCCTCATCAAGTATTCCGTTAATCACCGGAGCAACAAGTATCTGTTCAGCCTTATATTGCTTTTTTCCGGTATCCTGGGCGGGAGTTGCCGATATCAGTGTTGTAAGACAAAAAATCAGCAGAAGGTATTTTCTCATTCGGGGTTTATTGATTATCAGTTTTGCATGAAAGACGTATGAATGAGATTTTTGATGCAGCAGTATTGCAAATTTAAGTTCTTTTAACAAAAACCTGAATTAAGATTAAGACCGGGCAAAAGCTAAATACCCTGATCATAAAGGTTTAAGAATTCAAAAGTATTACCGGTATGATTAAGAAATTTGAGGAAATCGTCCTTGCTGATTACCAGTGTCGCTGTATTCTTGTTAGGGTGAAAGGCAAGCCTGTCGAACTGCAGCAGGTTTTTGTCAATGAAGAGATGAACATGTCTTTCTGTGTCATTAATAAGTCCGAAAGGAGAGACAGATCCGGGAAGCAATCCAAGGTATTTCATGAGTCTCTGATCTGATGCAAAGCTCAGTTTTCCCTGCCTGAGTCTTTGTTCAAGGTCTCTTATGTTAAGCTGGGCCAGGTGCTCGAGAATTACAAGGTAGTGTCTGTTGCCCTTGTGGTTGCGGAAGAAAATATTTTTGCATCTCCCTGAATTATAGTCTTTCCAGTGAGTAAGGGCATCTTCAATTGTGTTTACGGGAGGATGTTCGTGATATTCGAATTCTATTGAGAGTGTCTTTAAAAGCTCATAGAGCTCCTTCTGTCCCTGCATACCTATTCCTCTTCTTTTGCAATAAAACTGAAATTCATGCTGACAAGTGATGCCATATCGCTTCCCGCTTCAAACATATCCGTATCCTCCAGCTCATAATACCATTCAATAATAACATGTTTGCCTGCTTCCGGAAGTTTTTTAAGCTCGAGAAAAATATCATATAGGAATTTAGCAGAAGATGAATTGAAATACTGAAGGTCAAACTGGAACTTTATGGGATTTTTTTCTGTAAATTCATTTATCCTTCCGCTTATTATCCCGTCTATCAGGTTTGTTATCCATTCAGTTACAGGATAATACAGCGCTCTGACATCTTCGGGCCTTGAGTTTCCCTTAATCCTGAAAAGATTATCCTTTATTGAAAAGGATATTTCAGGGGTTGTGGATGTCGGTGCAATGAAGAGCTTATCCATCAGTAGTTTTCTTGCAATAGGACATCAATTATACGAAAAAAAAACGACAATTTCTTAATTACAGCAACATATTGTCTGCCTGGTCAATGAGGTATCCTTCATCTTCAATGAGGTCGGACTGCCTGTATGCAGCCACTGCAAGCTTGTCACACCTTTCATTCTCAACATTGTTTGCATGGCCTTTTATCCATACAAACCGGACATTATGAGTTCTGTAAACCTTCAGAAAGCGCATCCAGAGATCAGGATTTTTCTTCTTTTTGAACATTTTTGATTCCCATTGAAAAACCCAGCCTTTCTCAACAGCATCGGCAACATATTTTGAATCAGTGTATACAACAACATTGCTGCCTGGTTTTTTAAGAGCTTCAAGACCGGTAATAACAGCCATGAGTTCCATCCTGTTGTTTGTTGTGAGTTTATATCCCTGAGATTTTTCAAGCCGGTGCCTGCCGTAAATCATAACAACTCCGTATCCTCCGGGCCCGGGATTGCCGCTTGCTGCTCCGTCGGTATAGATTGTTATCTCATTTGCCCGCATGCGGTAGTACTATGCCTGTATTTGTAATAAAGAGTTTTATTGCTATTGAGAGGAGAATCACGCCGAATACTTTTTTGAGTATCTGCAATCCGCTTGCTCCAAGAATCTTTTCAAAAAGGGAAGTAAGCCTTAGCACAAGGTAGATGACAACCATATTAAGGCAGAGAGCAATTAATATATTTATTGTTGCATATTCAGCTTTTAATGACAGAATTGTTGTAATTGAACCAGCTCCGGCAATAAGAGGAAAGGCTATTGGGAAAATTGATCCGGAACCCTGAGAATCGTGATGGAAAAGCTCGATGCCGAGTATCATCTCCATGGCTATCAGGAAGATAATAAATGAACCTGCAATTGCGAACGAAGAAACATCAATGCCGAAAATGCCAAGCAAAGGACTTCCTATAAGAAGAAATGCAAGCAGTATTGCAAAAGATACGGCTGTAACCTTTGCCGATTTGATATCCCCTGATTTGGATTTGATGTCTATAATTATCGGTATTGATCCGGGGATGTCAATTATGGCAAAAAGTACCATGAAAGCAGCAAGTATCTCAATCAGGTTCAGGTGCATTTGTTTATTATTTGTGCAAATTTACTCAAAATGCCACAATACAACATAAAAAAAACTGTCTCATCAGTAAAATTGACTAATGAGACAGCTTCCTTTAAATCTTATCTGTTTATTGCCTTATTGTCATTTCATCAACAAGGTGTTTTGCCCCGGCATAAATATCCATGACCCACAAAACATACCTTATGTCAACAACAATTGTTCTCTGGAGTTCCGGTTCATAAGCAATGTCACCGCTCATCGATTCCCAGTTACCGTCAAATGCAAGTCCAATAAGTTCACCGTTTCCGTTCATTACAGGGCTTCCCGAGTTGCCGCCTGTGATATCATTTGTGGTAAGGAAACAAACCGGCATATAACCTTTTGATGAACTGTATCGTCCATATTCCTTTTTGGCATACAGGTCTAGAAGTTTTTTCGGCAGATCGAACTCATAATCTCCGGGCTTGTATTTCTCCATCACACCTTCAAGTGTGGTATAATGTTTATATGTAACTCCGTCTCTCGGATCATAGTCCCTCACGCTTCCGTAAGTAAGCCTCATTGTTGAGTTGGCATCAGGATACTCTGCCTTTTCGGGAGCCATTTCAAGAAGGGCAGCTATCCAGAGCCTTCTTCCCTTCATTATATCGTTTTCATATTCGTAGGTTTTCTTTGATACCTCTCCTGCAGCTTTATAATATGAAGTTGCCGTGAGGTAAACAGGATCCTTTTCAATAACTTTCAGGCTTGGCTTGCTGAGGAAGGCATTAAGTTTTTCCTCGCTTGCAAACACTGATCTGGCAAAAAGATCATCTGTGAATTTATCGATATCTCCCTTGAACTTTTTATCTATCACACCGGTGTAGAAATCGGGATGGAATTTTGCAGGAACATCTTCACGGAATAATTTAAGCATGGCTTTCATAGCCTTATTGTCAGTTGCAGCATTATAATCCTTGTAGAATCTTTCTGCATTGTTTCTGATCTGCTTAACTGCGTCATCGGTTTTCTGTGCATCGCCAGACTGAAGTGCGGTGATCAGGGCCGATACTCCCTGGTTCATTGAAAGTATCTCACAACCCTGAAGGCATTCTGTTGCATAGGAGAGGGCTTTGAAATATTCAGCACGGCCTTCTATTGCCGATCTTATAAGGGGAAGTGCTTCACCATATTTCTCCCTTCTTTCACTGCTGCCTTCAATCCATTTGTTGTACTGATCCTCGATGACTTGTTTTTTTGAAACCACATTCAGTCTTTCAAGACCTCTCTTCTGTCCTATTGAATATTTCCAGTAGTTAGATGAGCCAAAATATTTCGCCGAGTACTGGATATTCACCTTCTTATCAGCCTGCATGTCATTCATCCATACATCCTGTTTGATACCGCGAACCTTAATCCTTACCGGGTGCACAATCTGAAGCTGTTCATTAACTTCATAAGATGTAAAATACCTGCTTGTCCTGCCGGGATAACCCAGGATCATTGCAAAATCTCCTTCATTCCTTTCCTTAACCGAAACTGGTAAATAATGCTTTGGTTTGAGCGGAACATTGTCCTTTGAGTAAGCTGCAGGTTTTCCGTCGGGGGCTGAATAAACTCTGAAAACACTGAAGTCGCCGGTATGGCGGGGCCATTCCCAGTTGTCGGTGTCAGAACCGAATTTTCCAATTGATGAAGGAGGCGCACCAACAAGCCTTACGTCGTTATACCTTTCATAAACAAGCAGATAGAAGTAATTTCCTCCGTAGAAGCTGCTTACAGTGGTACGGTATGAAGTACCCTCGGCGGCCTTTTGTTCAATTTTCTTACGTGCTTCATTTATTGCAGCTGTCCTTTCTGTCTCATTCATGCCGGGCTTAACATTTTCGAGAACCTGGTTTGTAACATCCTCTATTCTTATCAGGAAAGTAACGGCAAGATTTGGGTTTGGCAGTTCTTCACTTTTTGACATTGCCCAGAATCCGTCTTTCAGGTAGTCGTGCTCAACTGTACTGTGTGCCTGTATTGATCCGTATCCGCAATGGTGGTTTGTAAGTATAAGACCCTGTGATGATACAATTTCCCCGGTGCAGCCGCCGCCGAAAATAACTATAGCATCCTTAACACTTGCCTTGTTCAGGCTGTAAATATCCTCCGCTGAAAGTTTAAGACCCAGTTCGGTCATCTTTCCCATATTCTTCTTCTCAATAAGCGGCAAAAGCCACATACCCTCATCCGCACGGAGAAGATTACCCGTTCCCAGCAGAATGATTATTGTAATAGCAACTAACTTTTTCATCATAATATAATTTTGATTTTAATTGTTTGATGGAACCCGCAAGTTATATTTATGCGTGTTTGTTTATGTATTACATGCGTGTTTCATATTGTGAACTTCTTTTTATGGTTTTGAGCCGGTAAAGATAATTTTAAATTTCACAGGGTAATTAAAAATTGAAATCAAGCTGTGTGTTTGTAAGGGTGAAGGATTTCCTGTGGTAGGGAGTGATGCCGTATTTTTCTATTGCCTTACGGTGGGCAGCTGTTGCATAACCCTTGTTTTTTCTCCAGCCATATTGCGGATATTCCTGGTCAAGAGTGTCCATGTACTCGTCCCTGTATGTTTTTGCCAGGACTGATGCCGCGGCTATTGAGAAATAAATTGAATCGCCCTTTATAACAGTTTTGTGGTCAATTCCTTTATATGGAAAAAACCTGTTTCCGTCAACAAGTATGAACTGCGGTTTTCTGCTCAGACCATCGAGGGCAAGGTGCATGGCTTTAATTGAAGCCCTGAGGATATTCATTTCATCAATTTCATTGTTTCCAACCTGTGCAACACTCCATGCAAGAGCAGTGGAGATAATTTCATGGCGGAGCTCCTCCCTTATTTTTGCGCTCAGCTGCTTGGAGTCGTTAAGCACAGGGTGCCTGAAGTTTTTCGGAAGTATAACAGCTGCAGCGAAAACCGGTCCTGCAAGGCAGCCTCTGCCTGCTTCATCACAGCCGGCTTCTGTGAGATTATGATACATGTATGGTTTCAGAGGCATAGGTTCTTTGCTGTCATTTGTTTCAAAAATACCTTAAAACGCAATATGAAATCTGATCGGGTATTCCTTTTTAGAATTCTGGTGTTTCAAATTTAAAAATGCACTGTTCGTCACCGGATTACTATGATTTGTCAAAAAAATCTTTACATTTGGCCTTGCGCGGACCATGTGTAATGTATTTGGGGAAAAGGATTCATATAGTTTTACTGCTTTTCTGGAGCTGCAAAATCCTGTTATCACAGGGTTTGTCGCACCAGGTGATTGTGCCTGTCGGAGCTGTTCAGTGCACGCCAGCTATTCATTATTCACAAACAATCGGAGAGGCTGCAGTTGAAATATTCCGGAATACTGACCTGGTACTGACTCAGGGATTTCAGCAGCCGGGCATAAGGCTGAAAACAGAAAATGCGCCTGCAGGAAATGGATTGAAGGTATATCCTAATCCTGTAAGAGATTATGTAACAGTTGAGCTGTATGGAACAGGCAAAAGGACCTTCATTATCGATTTTTTCAATATTACCGGGTCAATAACCAGGACTGAAAAAATTGAGTTCAGCGATACATACTGGCTTTGTCAGCCGTTCAGCGTTGAACATTACAGCAAGGGTCTGTTCTTCATAAGGATAACAAGCACTGATGGTATTTTTAACAGAACCTTCAAAATAGAAAAACTGTAAAGCAAAACAAATGACCTACAGAAATTTCAGAGTATTAATATTATTTCTTGCACTAAACCTGACCGGCTTTTGTTTATACAGTCAGACTGGTGTTCCGGCAGGGATTCATTACCAGGCTGTTGCCAGGGATAATTACGGGAAGGAGCTGGCGAATGCTGAAATTGATGTGCGTTTTTCTGTTATCTCGCAAAATCCGCTTGGACCTGTTGTTTTTCAGGAGCTTCATTCACATGTTATTACATCAAAATACGGAGTTTTTTCGCTTATTATCGGACGTGGAGTTCAGACTGGAGGAATATATTCAGACCTGTCACAGGTCAGCTGGTCGGAATCATATCATTACCTGAAGGTTGAGGTGAAATTTGAAAGCAGTTTTGTTGATATGGGCACTATGCAGTTCATGGCAGTGCCTTATGCACTTTTTGCCTGGAAGGCTCTTGAGCCCGGGCCGGCAGGTGAAAAGGGAGATCCCGGACCCGAAGGTCCGCAGGGCCTGAAAGGTGAGCCCGGCGATCCGGCCACAGATGATCAGACTCTTTCGGTAGTGAATGTTGATGGAGCCGATTACCTTGCAATATCAGGCGGAAACCAGGTGAAGATATCGAATATCGAGAGGGATGGAGATCCGGCAAATGAGATCCAGGACCTGTCGATAAATGCCGACAAGCTGAAAATCACAAAAAATGCTTCTGCTCAGGAATGGGACCTTGCTCCTTACAGGCAAAGTCTCACTTATGACCCTTCAACGAGGATCATCGGGATTAGCGGAACATCATCAACAGTAAACCTCTCAGAACTGAAAAATGATGATGATGCCAGCAGCACAAATGAATTGCAGGCACTCTCTTTCAATTCCTCAACAAACATCCTTTCCCTGTCAAACAGCGCTTCAGCTGACCTCACTTCCCTTAAGGATGATGCTGACGCCAGTGTTACAAATGAGATTCAGAGTCTTACATTATCAGGCGATGTTCTGGCTATCTCCGGATCGAATAATGTGAATCTTTCAGGATACAAAGACAATACAGATAATCAGGCACTTACATATTCAGAAGCAGCAAATTCAAAGACTTTGCAGATATCGGGAGGGAATAGTGTAACACTTTCGAATCTTATTGCATTTAGAGCTTCAAAAAACACTTCTGAGACAAAATCTAGTTTTATGGCTGATTATGACTTTATTGCTGAGACTGAAATTTATGATGATGCAAACAAATATGATAATAGTTCAGGCGTATTTGAAGCACCATCTGCAGGAATATATACTTTCGTTGTAAACTACTTTGCTACTGGTACTGCTGATTCTCGTGCAATTAAACTTTTCTTGAATGGATCTCTTTATGAAATTCTAAATAGCGGCATAATTGGAAATTCTTCCATTACTAGACAAACAACTTTGAAATTGGTAGAACATGACAAAGTAAAAGTTGTGATTAATGTTGGTACTGGTTATGAAACGGGTACTGGTACCTTTTCCGGTTTCAGGGTATATTGAATGATTGTTCTTACCACGGAGGAGCACAGAGTTTTCACGGAGGTTTCACGGAGTTTTATGGTAGGATTATCTTAATTTCAGTAGTAATACCGAAAGGAAAATAAATTTCAGATTAAATAAGCTATATTTGATTTGTCTCGCTAAAATATCAGATTATGGGTTTATTATATGAAGAGCTTACCGGCTCTATATTGAAATGTGCTTACAGAGTTCATAGTTTATTGGGTCCGGGATTACTTGAATCAGCTTATGAGGAATGCCTTTACTACGAGCTTGATAAATCAGGACTACAGGTTATAAAACAAAAGTCCATGCCATTGATATATCAGGAAAAGAAGCTGGATATGGGCTACAGAATAGACCTTCTTGTGGAGGATAAGGTAATTCTTGAAATCAAATCAGTAGAATGTATTAATCCGGTACATATTGCACAGATTATGACTTATCTTAAGCTTTCTGGCTGCCGTGTAGGTTTCCTGATTAACTTCAATGTTGAATCACTTAAGGAAGGTATCAAAAGGATCATTATTTAGTTTTAAAAGCTTGTATGTTAAGAGATAATTACCTCCGTGATTTTACTCCGTGAGAACTCCGTGTAAATCAGTGGTAAACACTAATATCAGCTATTCAGATTCCGACAGGCGCTTCTTCAGCATTTTTAATATCAGCAGGTAGAAGATCACACCACTTGTTATCCCTGTAACGTTCGACAGTATATCCTTAACATTAAACGACCTGCCCGGGATGAGCTTCTGGTGGAACTCATCAACGATTGCAAACAGCACAATCCCGGCAGTCACAATTACAAGCTTACCGGGCTGCATGCTGAAGAGTCTGTCGGAAAAGGCCATTAATGCAAGCACAATCATGATTCCGTATTCCATGAAATGTATCAGGTAGTCAAGCCGAATAACCGAGCCTTCAGTCTCTAACTTAAGTGTTGGTAATGAGGGTATTGATGAAACAGTAATTACAGCTGTCATCCAGGCAGCGAGGAGGTACTTCGAATATGGCTTGAAGAAGATTATAAGCCTGAGCATAGCAGAGGATTATTCTTATTGCAGGGCCAAATATATCACAAATGCCAGTTAAAAAAGATTAATTGCCTGAAATTGAGGAATTTTTTAATTAACTTTTGAGCTTATTTCAGATAAAATGAGAAAGTCAGTAAAAAATTTCGTTTTGTTGATACTTGTATCATCATTGTTAATGCCTTTAAAGCTTGCCAGTCAGGCAAGTGACTGCAAAGTACTTATTCCGGAGTTAAGCGGAACATATTCAGGAGAATGCAAAAATGGTCTGGCACATGGCAAGGGCATTGCAACCGGAAAGGACAGGTATGAAGGACAATTCAACAAGGGCCTGCCTCATGGAAAGGGAAGATACGAATGGGCCGACGGAAGCGCTTACCAGGGTGAATGGACAAAGGGCCTCAGGGACGGCGAGGGTGAGATGACCTACCGGACTGCCAAGGGGGATTCACTTGTTCAGGGTTACTGGAGAGGCAATAACTACCTTGGCAAAACAAATGTTCCCGCTTATGTAGTAAGCAGGAAGGATGATCTTCTGAGCACTAATTTCAGGAAGACAGGCGATGATAACATAATCATTTTCAAGTTTATGATGAAGGGCCAGATTAATACAAAGGTAAGGGGCCTTTCAATTGTATCCACAAGTGGAAGTCATTTCAAAACAGGAACTTACGAAGGCCTTCAGGATGTAAGGTTCCCTCTCGACATAAAAATAAACTATAATACAAATAATCCTATATCAAGATCCAGTTTCGATGTTGTCTTCGAATGTACAATCAATGAAGCAGGGAAGTGGGAAATAATTCTTAACAACTGACTTGCTTCAAATCCGGTAACCCACAACAAGGATATCATCGACCTGTTCTTCTTCACCTCTCCACGCGAGATGCTTATGGTATAGTATTTCCTTTATTTCCTGAACAGGTGCATTGCTTATCTCTGAAAGAAGCTTTTTGAAATTCTTTGAGAGGAATTTTGAGCCGTCTTTACCGAGCTGGTCTGAAAATCCATCGGAGAACATATAGATCATTGTCCCGGGCAATATTTCAGTGCGGTGATCCGTAAAACTGACCTCATTCAGGTAAATACCCACAGGATTCCTTGTTGCTCTGAATTCGGTGAGGTTCCCCTTGTTTACGAGGTAAAGAGGATTATTGGCTCCTGCATAAACAAGTTCCTTTTCAGAAATGTCAATAATGCAGAGTGAAAGATCCATCCCGTCACGGGCTTCACCTTCCCTGCCTGTCTGCCTTAGTGAAGATTTAATCCTCTCCCTCAGCTCATTGAGAATGTCGGAAGGGTTGAAGGCATTCTGTTTTATAAGTGTATGATTTACACTTATTATGTCATTAAGAAGAGACATCCCAAGCATGCTCATAAATGCACCTGGAACGCCGTGTCCAGTGCAGTCGGCAACGCAGATGATCACCTTGTTGTCATCCATTTTCCTGAGCCAGTAAAAATCACCGCTCACAATGTCCCTCGGAAGGTACAGTATAAATGATTCGGGCAGGTACTGGCTTACTGCATCATCAGGTGGCAGCATAGCCGATTGTATCCTCCTTGCATAACGTATACTGTCGGTAATTGATGTTTTCTGGCTTTCCACAATCTCTTTCTGCCTGTTTATTTCATCTTTCTGTTCCTTAAGTATCCTGTTGTCCCGCTTTTTGATTGTCAGGCTCCTGAACACTACAAGTATTATAATAATAAGCAGTAATGCACCAATTATCAGTGAATTACGTGTGTTCTGAAGAAGCTCTCTGTCCTTTCTCAGGATAACATTCTCCTTTTCCTTTTTGTCTGTTTCATATTGTGTCTGCAATTCAAGTATCTGTCTTTGTTTTTCAACAGTCATAAGTGAATCCTTAAGCTGTGAAGATTTGTTCAGATACCTGAAAGCTTTCCGGAAATCCTTCAGTCCGGAGTAGGTCATTGACATTTCCCTGAAAATTTCAACTGCAGCTTTTGCCGAATTAAGTTCATCAGCTATTTCAAAAGCCTCATCTAACATTTTTTTAGCCCCGGTAAAGTCATATTCATAATTAGCCATCCGGGCAAGTGCGACAAGTGTCAGCGCCACATTTTCGCGGCTGTCGGTAAGCCTGTAAAGTTCGCAGGCCCTTGTGTAGTTAATTTTTGCCGAATCGCTTTTTCCTGCGTTTTCATAAAGCTGACCAAGGAAGAAGCTTATTGTCGCCTGGTCGCCCGGGCTCTCAAGAAGATCTGCGTAAGCCATGGCTTTCCTGTAAAACCATATTGCAAGGGGAAGACTGTCGGTCATCTCGGCAGTCTGGCCAAGTGAGGAGTATGCTTTCAGCAGGCCGTAGCTGTTGCCTGACTTCTGATAAATGTTTACAGCCTCCTCATTATATTTCATTGAAAGAGGATAATTCTCCATCCTGAAATAGACATTTGCCAGGCTTATTTTCCCGTAGGCAATAAGTTTCTGGTCGAAGATCGATTCGCTGATTTCCTGGGCATTCAGGTAATAGTGAAGTGCGCTGTCAAATTTTGCCTGGTTTTCATAAAGCCCGCCAATACAGAAAAGGGAAGTGGCCTCCCCCGATTTTCTTCCTGTCTGCCTGTTAATTTCAAGCGCTTTATTATAGTAATCTCTTGCAAGCGAATAGTCACTTCTGTTATGCGCCAGTATGCCCAGGTTATTGTAACACACAGCCAGCCCTTCTCTGATACCTTCTTCTTCTAGTATTTTCACTGCCGCAAGGTTGTATTCCTCCGACTTATCATTATTCCCCTTTATCTGTTCAATATTCCCCAGCTGGATCATTGAATTCGCTATACCTTTATCGAACTTCAGTGTTCTTGACTCTTCGAGGGTCTGCCTTGCTAAACTTTCCGATTTTTCAGGATCGGAATACTGAAGTTCATAAGCAAGCCTGTATGTAAGAACTATCCTTCCGGTGTCGGTTTTTTCCCTTGCCAGAAGGGAACGCAGACTGTCGGCTTTATTGTAGTTCTGGGCATAAAGAAGGGTACAGGCTGAAAGCACTGAAACAAACAATGAGATTCTTTTCATAGGTTGTTGCTTGAATCACTAAGTTAGGCAAATTAAATATGGCAGCAAAACACTTCACCCACCTGCAGTTAGCTTAATTGTGACGGAAAAGTGTAAATTTGGGCAAAAATTATGATAATGGTAACCAGTGAACAGATAAGGGAATTATCGGGACGCCGCGACGCGTTAAGGAGGTATCTTTGACATCGAAGGGAAACTCGAAACAATAGCAGAAAAAGAGGGATTATCGCAGCAGCCAGGCCTGTGGAATGATGCGAAGAAAGCTGAAGAGCTTCTTAAAAGTATTGCAATACTCAAGAGCTGGACAAATGATTTTCAGAAGATCAGTACGGCAATTGAAGACCTGACGGTTTTATGGGATTTCTACAAGGAGGGTGAGGCTAGCGAGGAAGAGCTTGAAAGCCAGTACGGCAATTGCGTTTCAATGATAGAAGATCTTGAAGTGCGCAATATGCTGCAGAATGAAGAAGATCAGCTTGGAGCAATACTTAAGATAAATTCAGGTGCGGGAGGAACAGAAAGCAATGACTGGGCCGCTATGCTCATGCGCATGTACCTGAGATGGGCCGAGAGGAACAATTACAAGGTTAAAGAACTTGATTTTCAGGCTGGTGATGAAGTAGGCGTTAAGTCAGTTACAATCGAAATTGACGGTGACAGGGCTTACGGTTACCTGAAAGCTGAAAACGGAGTGCACCGGCTTGTAAGGATCTCCCCCTTCAATGCCCAGGGCAAAAGACAGACAACATTCGCATCAGTATTCGTTTCACCCCTTGTGGATGACAATATTGAGATAGTAATAAATCCGGCTGACATCACATGGGAGACATACCGTTCAAGCGGCGCCGGCGGCCAGAATGTGAACAAGGTTGAAACAGCAGTGAGGCTAAGGCATCATCCGACAGGCATCATAATTGAAAACCAGGAAACACGTTCCCAGCTCAACAACAAGGAAAATGCGATGAGGATACTCAAATCGCAGCTTTATGAGCTTGAGCTTCGTAAAAAGATGGAAGAGCAGGCAAAGATTGAAGGCGAGAAGAAGAAAATAGAATGGGGTTCTCAGATGAGATCCTATGTGCTTCATCCATATAAAATGGTAAAAGACCTCCGGACAAGTTATGAGACCGGTAATGTTCAGGCAGTGCTTGACGGAGACCTTAACGCTTTCATGAAAGCCTTCCTTATGGAGTTCGGGGGCAAAAGCTGACAGCCTTATCAGGGGCCCTGAACATGACAAAATTCATGTGCCGGTAAAAAGTGAAAGATATTAATTTGCATCAGAAGAACAAGTAAACTGTAAAGTGAAGAAGGATAGACTTTTTGAACAGTTCCCTCCGGTGGCGACTGAAGATTGGTTGCAGAAGATAAGGGAAGACCTGAAGGGAGCTGATTTCAGCAGGAAAATGATCTGGAAAGCCTGTGAAGGGATCGATGTGATGCCTTTTTACAGGAGAGAGGATACTGAAAACCTGCCTTTCATAAATACTCTTCCCGGTCAGTACCCATATAACAGGGGGACAAAAATAAATGATAATTCCTGGCTTATAAGGCAGAATATTGAGGTATCTGATTATTCAGCCGCAAATAAAAAAGCAATCGAGGTTCTTATGAAAGGGATTGATTCCCTGGGATTTATAATAAATGATCCTGCCACTATAAGCCTGAATAATCTTCACCTGCTGCTTGATGGAATTCATCTCGGGGCTGTTGAGATAAACTTCTTCAGCAATGGAAGGGCAGCCGAAATCCTTGAA
>ENA-UOWG01000300-UOWG01000300.1-activated-sludge-metagenome-genome-assembly--contig:-NODE-300-length-71809-cov-9.816038_pt1 | contig 71809 bp, 67 predicted proteins | sample MGYA00238147_ERZ761563 | MGnify/ENA primary metagenome ERZ761563 (study PRJEB28884, sample SAMN05720216) | anaerobic digester metagenome | isolation source: active sludge of municipal...
GCGTCGAGGTCGCGGGCATCACCGTCTCCAAGGTGATCGTCAAGTGGTTCAAGGGCAAGGAGCTGGCCACGGCCATGGGGCTGCAGCTGGCCGGGGCGCGCATGGGCACCGCCGTCGGCCTGGCCGTGGCCATGCCGCTGGCCCTGAAATGGGGGGTGAAGGCGGTCCCGTTCATGGGCCTGGCGCTGCTGCTCATGGGCACCGTCGCCTACCTGTTCTACTGCCGCATGGACCGCCGGCTGGACGCCTCCGAGCCGCCGGCGGCGGCTTCCGCCGAGGACGCCTTCAAGCTGTCCGACATCGTGCTCATCCTCAAGAACAAGGGCTTCTGGCTGATCGCCCTGCTGTGCCTCATCTTCTATTCGGGGGTCTTCCCCTTCCTGGATTACGCCACCGACCTCATGGTGCAGAAGTACCACGTCAGCGCCGGCCTGGCCGGCCTCATCCCGGCCCTGCTGCCCTTCGGCAACATCCTGCTGACGCCGCTGTTCGGCACCATCTACGACCGCAAGGGCAAGGGGGCGTCGATCATGATCCTGGGCGCCTTCCTGCTGGTCATCGTGCACGCCATCTTCGCCGTCCCCGCCTTCTCCCACTGGGGGGTCGCCGTGGGCGCCATGCTGCTGCTGGGCGTGGCCTTCTCGCTGGTGCCGTCGGCGATGTGGCCGTCGGTCCCCAAGCTGATCCCCGAGAAGCAGCTGGGCACCGCCTACTCGATGATCTTCTACATCCAGAACATCGGCCTGATGGGCGTGCCCTACCTGATCGGCTGGGTGCTCGACCGCTTCTGCCGGGTCCCCGGCGCCGACGGCAAGGTGGCCTACAACTACACCCTGCCGCTGCTCATCTTCCTCTCTTTCGGCGTCGTCGCCATCTTTGTCGCCTTCCAGCTCAAGGCCGACGACCGCAGGAAGGGCTACGGCCTGGAGCTGCCCAACATCAAGCGCGCGTAGGCAGCGCAGGCGGCAGCCATGCTCCTGGCGGCGAAATTCCTGGTGTTGGTCGTCCTGCTGATCCTGCTCCTGCGCTGGAAGGTCGATCTCGCCCTCGCCGTCCTCGCCGTCACCCTGCTCACCGTCGCGTTCTTCCGCGTGAACCTGCTCCTGGCCGGCCGCAGCGCCTGGCAGGGGCTGCGCGACCGCGAAACGCTCGAGCTCTTCCTGATCATCGTCCTGGTGCAGTACATCGGCGCCGTGCAGAAAAGCCGCAGGATGTACGACCGGCTGATCGACTCGCTCAACGCCATGATCCGCGACAAACGCCTGGTGGCCATGGTCTCGCCGGCCATCGTCGGCTTCCTGCCCATGCCGGGCGGGGCGCTGATGTCGGCCCCGCTGGTGGACGTCTCCACGGCGAAGATGCGGCTCAAGCCGGCCTTCAACGCTTTTTTGAACTTCTGGTTCCGCCACGACTGGGAGCTGATCTGGCCCCTTTACGCGGGCCTGCTCCTTTTCCAGGCCCTGTCGGGCATCCCCATGCGCCGCATCATCCTCTTCCAGCTGCCTTTTTCCCTGCTGCACATCGCCATGGGGCTGCTCGTGGCCTTCGCCTATTTCCGCCGCCACCGCGTCGGCCCCGTCCGGCCGGCGGCGGGGAACGGCATCCACGCCACGGCCCGCGACTTCCTGGCCGGGACCTGGCCGATCCTGGCCGTGATCCTCCTTTTTTTCATGAAGCTGCCGCCCCTGCTGCCCCTGCCGCTGCACTGGGCGCTGCTGCTGGTGGCCGCATTGCTGACCGCCTGGAAGCGCGTCGGCCCGCGCGAGATCGCCTCGATCGTCTTCGGGAAAACGACGGTCCGCAGCCTGCTGGTCATCGCCGCGGTCGTCGTTTTTCAACGGGTGCTGCAGTCCTCCTCGGCGTTCGACGCCATCCGCACCACGCGCTTCTCCCTGGGACTCGTCGTGCTCTTCATCTTCCTCGTCTCCTTCACCGTCGGCTTCCTGACCGGGGTGAACACGGCCTACATCGCCATCGCCTTCCCGGTGCTGCTTCCCCTCATCCAGGGCCTGCCGAACTACTTTTACCTCGCCCTCTACGTCTACGTGATCGGCTTCGCCGGCATCCTGGTCTCGCCGCTCCACCTCTGCCTGGTGCTGACCAACGAGTATTTCGGCGCCTCGCTGCTCGACGTCTACCGCTACATGGCGCTGCCCATCCTGGTCATGATCGCGCTGGCGACCGGGCTGGTGCTTATTTTATGAAGCACGCGATCTTTCGTGACGCGTAACGCGTGACGCGTGACGAGTAACAGCAAACACGAAGACACTTCAAGTAATTGACGGCGATTGAGGATTGTTTGATGGCGAATTTCTTGGATTAAGATCGTTTGATGCCTTTTGCGCGTTACGCGTCACGGCTGATTTTCCCGCGCGTTGACCTAGTCGGGAGAGGGATGATATAGTCCCCGCGTGGAATCATGGATCCGGCTCCTCAGCTACGCCAACCTGGCGGGGGCGATCCACGCCCTGGTCCAATCGCTGCTGCTGGCCTTCACGGGGCGGGGCAGACGCCGGGCCAACCGCTTCATGGCCCTGTTCCTCCTGGCCCTGGCGGTTTTGATGACCAACGGCTTCATCGGCATCCTCGGCTGGTACGACCGCTGGCCCGTCCTCTCGATCCTCATCGGCCCGCTGGTCCTGACCTTCAGCCCGTTGTTTTATTTTTATGTCAAGGCGATGAGCAACGGCGAGTACCGCTGGCGGCCCTGGGATCTCGTCCATTTTGTCCCCTTCCTGGCCGGATTGGCCTTCTGGAGCGCCTTCTGGGTCTTCCGCGGGGTTGAACGCATCCGCCCGGCTGTCCTGGATGGCTGGATCCGCTCGCCCTGGATCCCGGTCGGCGTCATGGCCGGAATCCAGGTGGCCGTCTATGTCCCCATCATGGTCCGTCGCCTGCGGGAATATTCCCGGGCGATCAAGGCCTCCTATTCCACCCTCGACGGCATCAACCTGCGCTGGCTCAAGTGGCGCCTGGGGGTCTTCGGGCTGATCTGGGGCGTCGGCCTGGTCTTCATGGCCGCGGGGTGGTTCGATCGCCGGGCGATCAGCCTGGTCGGCCAGGTCGTCCCTTTTCTGATCGCCGTGAACACCTTCGTGACCGGCTACCGGGCCATGCTCCAGCCCGATGTCCTCTTCGGCCTTGCCGAGGAGGGCTTGGGCCGGCGTTACGAGCGCTCCTCGTTGAGCCCGGAAAATGCCGCGCTCTATAAGGCGCGGCTGCTCGATACCATGGAGCGCGAGAAGCCCTACCTGGATGCGGAGATCACCCTCCCCAAGCTGGCCCAGGGATTGAATGTCCCGCTCAGCCATCTCTCCCAGGTGATCAACGAACAGCTCGGCCGGAATTTTTATGAATTCATCAACGGCTACCGGGTCGAGGCCGCCAAGCGACGGCTGTTGCGGTCGGGCGCGGGACAGGCCAAGCTGATCACCATCGCCTTCGAGTGCGGGTTCAACTCATTGGCCACCTTCAACCGCGTTTTCAAGGAATTGGCCGGCCGGACGCCCTCGGAATTCCGGAGCAACCCGGCCTCTTCCTAGCACAACCCTCGCTTCCCGCGGTTCGCCGGCGTAATTCGTTCCTCAGCGCATGCGACGAGCAGTTTTCGCCATGGATTCGTCCTATCTTATCCGCGGATGGACGGGATCTCATCGCGATCCATCAGGAGGATATCATGTTCCAACGCATTCGTTCCTTCAGAAAATTCGCCGCGCTGTCTTTGCTGGTCTCGCTTGCGGCACCTTGCCTGGCGGCAGCCGTGGATCTTTCGCCGCGGAGGTGGGGATCCGGCGAACGGGCGGTCTACGCTTGGCTCGACATGCAGTTCGGGCTGCAGAACGTCCTGGCCAGGGGGAAAAACGGCGTGGTCACCGGCACTTCCAGCGCGGCGGCGGAGCGGGCCGGGCTGGAAGCCCTGCGCCAGGGCGGCAGCGCCGCCGACGCCGCCATCGCCACGTCGCTGGCGCAGATCACGCTCTCCATGGGCAGCGTGGTGAGCTACGCCGGCATCCTCAGCATGGTCTATTATGATGCCGGATCGGGGACGTTTCATAATCTAAATGCCGGCTACAACACCGTGCTGGGCGAGAACGAGCCCATGACGATCCCCGCCCAGACCAATCCCATGTCGCCGCAGGCGGGGACGAAGATCGATCCCAGCGGCCGGACGGCGCTGGTCCCAGGATTCATGGCCGGGATCCATGCGGCGCATGAAAAATTCGGCAAGCTGCCCTTCAAGGCCTTGTTCGCCCCGGCCATCTACTTCGCCGAGAACGGTTTCGAACTCACGCCCTACCATGCCGGACAGATCCAGCTGCGCCGGAACGTGCTGTCCCGGCTTCCGGAGACCCGGGCGATCTTCACCAGGCCGGACGGCTCCTGGTACGGCGAGGGAGACCTCTTCCAGCAGCCCAAGCTCGCCGCTACCCTGCGCCGGGTCGCCGAGCGGGGGGCGGATTACATGTATGGCGGCGAATGGGGGAGAAAGCTCGTGGAAGCGGTCCGTCGCGAGGGCGGGCATATGACCCTGGACGATATGAGAGGGTATCGCGTCATCTGGTCCGATCCGCTGGAGATCGCTTACGGCGGCTGCAAGATCTACGCTCCCGGGCTGCCGGCCCAGGGCGGCGTCCATCTGGCCGAGGCGCTCCATGTCGCCTCGCAGGCCAACCTCGCCGGCATGGGGCATTATTCCGAGTCGCCCAGGGCGTTCTTCTGGCTGAGCCAGATCACGAACCTGATGGCGCTCAGCTTCATGCCGCCCCAGGCGGTCTCCCAGCTTCTCGGCGGAGCCGACGGCTCGCCGGCCGCCCGGGCGGGAGAAGAGCATGCGCGGCGGGTCTGGTCGCTGATGTCCGCCGGGAAATTCCCCTTGACCAGGGTCCCGGCGAACGAGGATCTGAAGCATTCGGATGCCGTGGTGGCCATCGACCGCTGGGGGAACATGGCAGCGGTCGTGCACACCAGCAACACCCCGATCTGGGGCACGACCGGGATCTTCGTCGACGGCGTGTCGGTCCCCGATTCGGCGTCTTTCCAGCAGCGGCTCATCGCCCAGACCGGTCCGGGCAGGCGGCTGCCCGATCCCACGGAACCGTTGATCGTTGCCCGGGATGGCCGGCCGCTCGTCGCGCTATCTTCCATCGGCGGCGGAATTCACCAGAAGACGGTTTCGGTCCTGATGAACATCATCGACTTCAACATGGACGTCAAGCAGGCCATTGACGCGCCCAGCCTTCACTCCGCGAAGTATGAGACCGACGGCAGCAGCAAACCGCAGGTCTTTGAGGGTGATTTCTGCGGCCATCTGTTTGCCGCCCTTAAAGAAATGGGGCTTGAGTTGGCCGTGGTGCCGCAACTTACATCCCCGGTGCCGCGCATCTATATGATGCGCGGCTATGTGGTCGGGGCCGCCGTGGATTCGGAGGGAGGATACAAGGCCGTTGCCACGGACGTGATGAACGGCAGGGCGCTGGCCTACTGACTCGGACGTAAGGTAGTAGACGTTAGCAAGGCACAAAATGCCGGGAAAAAAGACCCTGTGAATGCCGTTCTCTTGCTAGCCACTGACGTCTAGCGTCTGATTTCTACGATGCCCTGTTCTCTCAGGATCGCATGGAGCCGCTGCACCCCCAGGCCGTCGACCAGCGCCCTGCCGGCGGAGCCCATGCGCTCGCGGGTCGCCTGGTCCAGGGGTTCGATGGCGGCGCGTACGGACTGGACGGAAAAATCGGCCAGGCCGGGACTCTTCGCCCCCAGGCCCCTGGCGATCCAGGACTCGGCCAGCCCGTCCTCCCCCTTCTCCAGGGAGAGGTAGAGCGCCGGCGTGCCGGCGCAGGCCGCTTCCAGGGCCTCGTCGCCGGGCCGGACCAGCGCCAGGTCGGCCTCGAAATAGGAGCGGGCGGCGCTCTCGCTCCGGCCGCGGAAACGGACGCCGGGGTAGATGCGCGCCAGGTTGCGCCGGTCGGCCTTTTTCAGCCCCGGCCCGGGCTCGACCTTGACGCGCAGGCCCAGGCGGTGCAGCACGTCGACGATCGCGCGCAGCTCCCGGTAGGGGAGGGCGTCGCCCAGGCTGACGAAGACATGGCGGACCGCGCGGCGGTAGCGGCGCCGGGCCTGGTGGAAGTGGCGGAATTTGTGGTGCAGCAGGGCCAGCTGCGGCTCACGGGCCGGGTCGACGGTGCGGTCGGCCGCTGCCGGCGCCCCGTTGGGAGGCGCGATCAGGACCGTGCGCACGCCGCCATTACGCGCCCGCTCCAGCAACGCCGCGTCGGCCTGGGAATAGGAGTCGAGGTCCAGGAGCAGCGTTCCGGCCCCGGCCAGCTCGAAGGCCGCCGGGTCCTTCAGCATGCGGAACGGCGCCTTCTGGCCGGCCAGGAACTTGGCCGCCCCCTTGTCCTCGCGGCTGAGGAGCAGGACGTCGCCCGTGCTCCGCAGCTGCGAGGCCAGGTAGGCGCAGCGGCGCAGGCGCGACAGCCCGGAGCGGACGGTCGCGTCGGCGCGGAAGATGACCATCTAGCCCAGGACTTCCCGCACCTTCTCCATGGCGAAGTCGATGTCGGCCTTGCTGATGACCAGGGGCGGCGCGAAGCGGATGATCCAGTCGTGGGTCTCCTTGCAGAGCAGCCCGCGCTCCTTCAGCGCGGTGGTGTACTGGCGCGCCTTGCCCGCCGACTTCTTGAGCACCAGGCCGATCAGCAGCCCCTTGCCGCGCACGAGCTTGATCTTGTCCGATTTCTTCTGCAGTTCGCGCAGCTTCTCCATGAAGTAGGCGCCGTTCTCGGCGGCGCGCTCGGCCAGCTTCTCGTCGATGAGCACGTCGATGGCGGCCACGGCCACGGCGCAGGCCAGCGGGTTGCCGCCGAAGGTCGAGCCGTGGGTGCCGGGCTTGAAGACGCCGAGCACGTCCTCGTTGGCGGCGATGGCCGAGACGGGAAAGACGCCGCCGCCCAGGGCCTTGCCCATGATGATGATGTCGGGATCGACGTCCTCGTACTGGTAGGCGAAGAGCTTGCCCGTACGGCAGAAGCCGGTCTGGATCTCGTCCACGGCCAGCAGGACGTTGTGCTTGCGGGCGATGCGGCCCAGGCCGGCCAGGAAGCCGGGCGTGGGGACGACCACGCCGGCCTCGCCCTGGATGGGCTCGACCAGGATGCCCACGGTGTTCTTGTTCACCGCCTTCTCGACCGCCTGCAGGTCGTCGTAGGGGACGATCTTGAAGCCGGGGGTGTAGGGGCCGTAGAAGTCGTGGCCCTCGGGATCGGTGGAGAAGGAGACGATGGTGGTGGTGCGGCCGTGGAAGTTCTCGCTGAAGACGATGATCTCGGCCTTGTCGGCGGCCACCTTCTTGACCAGGTAGCCCCACTTGCGCATGGTCTTGATGGCCGTCTCCACCGCCTCGGCGCCGGTGTTCATGGGCAGGATCATGTCCTTGCCGGTGAGCCCGGCGAGCTTGCGGGCGAACAGCGGCCAGCGGTCGTTGAAGAAGGCGCGCGAGGTCAGGGTCAGGACGTCGGCCTGGTCCTTGAGCGCCTGGATGACCGCCGGGTGGCGGTGGCCCTGGTTGACGGCCGAATAGGCCGACAGCATGTCGATGTAGCGCCTGCCCTCCGGGTCCTCGACCCAGATGCCCTCGGCCTTGGAGATGACGACCTCCAGGGGGTGGTAGTTGTGGGCCCCGAACTTGTGCTCGATCTCCATCAGTTGCTGGGAAGTATATCGTTCCATCGGTTTCACCTCGTAGATTGATGTAATTCTCATTGTATCAGTTTAAACTTTTGCGTCAATAGCTCACGTAGGCAATCGTGACGCGTAACGCGTGACGCGTGACGGGAGAATGCCTGAAATGAAAACAGGCAATGACCAGAGCCCGGTGGACTGGGCAAGGTTTGCCTGCCGAGTCCACATGATGCTTGGAAGTAATACTGGCAATCTCCGCCGATCCAAGGTCGGAGTGGAGCCTGTTGTTCGATTATTGCCGCTACTTGTCACGCGTTACGCGTCACGCGTCACGCGAGGCCCATGGCATGTTGATTTATTTTAACGATTTATGTATGCTGAGACCCTAGGCGCGAGCACGGGGCGCCGGGGAGGGAGCATGAAGGCCGAGAAGATCTTGGAGAGCAAGGGAAGGGGTGTTTTCGCGATCCACGTCGATGCCATCGTCAGCGACGCCCTGCAGGAGATGAGCTCCCGCAACGTCGGCGCCCTGATCGTGCTGGACGGGCAGGGGAACGTCCGCGGCATCGTGTCGGAGCGGGACGTCATGCGCAGCTGCAGCCGCAGCCAGGCCAACGTCAAGGGGCTGGCCGTCCAGGACGTCATGACCCCCCGCGAAAAGCTGATCGTGGCCCGGGCCGAGGACGACGTCAACGACCTGATGGCGGCCATGACCCAGAACCACATCCGCCACATCCCCGTCGTCGACGAGAAGGACAAGGTCGTGGGCATGATCTCCATCGGCGACATCATCAAGGCGCTGCTCAAGGACAAGGATTACCAGATCCGCCATTTGAAGGACTATATCGAGAGCAAGTACCCGCTGTAGAAATTGGCGTACGGCATACGGCAGACGGCAGACGGTGGGAAAGGCGCTTGGCGTAAGGCGCAGGAAAGAAAAGATCAATAGGCGGACAGAAACGGCATTTGCGTGGAAGAATTCTCTCTAATGCTGCCGCCGTATGCCTAGTTCAATCAATTGCTTTTCCGTACGCCGTCCGCCGTCTGCCGTGCGCCGAGTCCAGGCTCTGCGAGCAAGGCTTCCGCAAACCACTTCCAGATGGCCTTGTGGAACTCGTACGAAGGCGGGTTGGCCTTCAGGAAGGCCAGTGGGTTGAAGTCGAGGGGCGCGCCCGGCTGAAGCCGCTGGCGCAGCGCCTTGCGGTACAGGGAAAAACGCTCGGGGTGGAACTGGATGCCCAGGACGTTGGCGAAGCGCAGGTGCTCGACCGCCTCCACGACCCGGCCGTCCAGCGAGAGGGCGGTGACGCGCAGGCCGGAGGCCAGCTTGTCGATGGCCTGGTGATGCGAGGTGGCCACCTGGGGCGTGGCGTCGGCGGCGATCCCCATGCGCCGGACGAACGCGCTGTCGGGCAGGAGAAAAATGCGGTGGAACGGCGGGGCGAGGTCGGGATCGTTGGCGCCGAGCTTCTCCAGGTAGACGCCCGAGTGGATCCGGTCCGGGTCCAGGGCCAGCACCTCCTCGACGGTCGCCAGGCCGTACAGCTCGCTGGGAATGTCCTGGATCAGGGTCCCGCCCAGGGCGACGTTCAGGCTCTGCAGCCCCAGGCAGACGGCCAGGACGGGAAGGTTGGGCTTCGCCGTCAGGAAGGGGGTGAAGGAGGATCTGCCGCCGCCCAACAGGTGGAAGAGCAGCGAGACCTCGTAGAGATGGCGGGCCGGCGTGGTGGGCTCGGTGAGCAGGGCGGTCTTGTGGCCATAGAGGGCGGGCGGGATGTCCATGCCGCCGGTGAACAGGAAGCCGTCGGCCGAGGCGAAGATCTCCTTGAACTGGGATGTCCAGGCGTTCTCGCGGAATAAGTCCTTACCCTCCACCCGTCCGCTGATCTTCCGGAAGCGCACCCAGTCCAGCCCGCTCTCGCGCACAAAGGCGAACGCCTCCTGGTAGGCCTCGGCCTCCTCCTCGTTGAGCAGCTCGTCTTCGTGGTAGATGCCCAGCAGGACGAGCCCCGGCAGGGGGATGACATCCTTCTCGTACATCTCCACGATGTTCTTCACCTGGGAGAGGGTGGGGTGGGTCATGACGATGACCGGTCCATCCGGCGTCCCGCCGGAGGCGGCGCCGGGCATAGAGAGGGTGGCGAGGAGAATGACCGCCAGCAGGATGTTTTTCATGGGGCTCCTCCGCGGAAGGAAGGGCGGGGGGGCCGGAGCCCCCCCGCCCGCGCTCAGTCGGTGTATTTCTTGAGAACGATCGAGGCGTTGGTGCCGCCGAAGCCGAAGGAGTTGGAGATGGCGTAGGCGATGTCGCGGGCGACGCCTTTGTTGGGCGTGTAGTTCAGGTCGCACTCGGGGTCGGGGGTTTCGTGGTTGATGGTCGGGGGGATGAAGGAATGGGTGATGGCCAGGGCGGCGTAGGCGGCCTCCGCCGTGCCGGTGGCGCCCAGCATGTGGCCGGTCATCGACTTGGTCGAGCTGATGGCCAGCCTGGCCGCGTGCGCGCCGAACACCTGCTTGATGGCCTGGGTTTCCAGCTTGTCGTTGAGCTCGGTGGAGGTTCCATGGGCGTTGATGTAGGCGATGGCCTCGGGGGCGATGCCGGCGTCGGCCAGGGCCAGCCTCATCACCCTCGTGGTGCCCTTGGCCTCGGGATCGGGGGCGGTCATGTGGTAGGCGTCGCCGGTGAATCCGTAGCCGACGACCTCGGCGTAGATGCGCGCCCCGCGCCGGCGCGCGTGCTCCAGGGTCTCGAGGACCAGGATCGCCGCGCCCTCGGCCACCACGAAGCCGTCGCGCTCCTTGTCGAAGGGCCGCGACGCCTTCTCGGGATGGTCGTTGCGCGTGGACAGGGCGCGCATGGCGGTGAACCCCGCCACCCCCACCGGGGTGATGGGGTACTCGGCGCCGCCGGCCAGCATGATGTCGGCGTCGCCGCGCTGGATGATGCGGAACGAGTCGCCGACGGAGTGGGTGCCGGTGGCGCAGGCGGTGCAGTTGGCCAGGTTGGGGCCCTGGAAGCCGAACTTGATCGAGACCTGGCCGGTGGCCAGGTTGGCGATGCAGGAGGGCAGGAAGAAGGGCGAGATGCGCTCGGGTCCCTTATGCATCAGGATTTCCTTGTTGGCCTCGATGGTCAGGATGCCGCCGATGCCCGAGCCGATGTACACGCCGGTCCGTTCCCTGTCCACGGCGGCCGGGTCCAGCCTCGCGTCCTTGACCGCCTCGTCGGCGGCGATCAGGGCGAACTGGATGAAGGGATCGTATTTGCGGACTTCCTTGCGGTCGAAATACTGGTTGGCGTCGTAGTTCTTGACCTCGCCGGCGATGCGGCTGGCGTGGTGCTGGGCGTCGAAGCGGGTGATGGGACCGATGCCGCCCCGGCCGTTGCGGATGTTCTCCCAGTTCTCGTCCTTGGTCTTGCCGACGGGGGTGATCAGGCCGATGCCCGTGATGACCACCCGGCGCAGGGGTATTGTCTTGCTGATGAAGGGGTCCATGGGAGCGGACGGGAGCTTACTGGGCTTTCTTCAGGACGTACTCCACCGCCGATCCCACGGTGGTCAGCTTCTCGGCTTCCTCTTCGGGGATCTTGAGCTCGAACTCGTCCTCCAGGGCCATGATCAGCTCCACCTGGTCCAGGGAATCGGCGCCCAGGTCCTCGACGAACTTGGCTTCCTCGGTCACCTGGTCCTCGCCGACGTTCAGCTTCTCGGCCACTACGGCTTTAACCTTGGTCAGGATTTCCTCTTTCTTCATGTTTTCCTCCTTGGAATTTTAGATCAAAAGTCCGCCGGAAACGTTCAGCACGGTCCCGGTAATGTATTGGGCAGCGGGCGACACCAGGAAATGCACGGCTTCGGCCACGTCTTCCGGGGTGCCGGCGCGCTTGAGGGCGATTTGGGCGGCGTACGCTTCCTTGACGCTGTCGGGGAGCTTTTCGGTCATTTCGGTCAGGATGAAGCCCGGGGCGACGGCGTTGACCGTGATGTTGCGGGCGCCGAGCTCGCGGGCCATGGACTTGGTCAGGGCGATGACGCCGGCCTTGGAGGCGGCGTAATTGGCCTGGCCGGCGGTGCCCAGGATGCCGCTGACCGAGGCCAGGTTGACGATACGCCCGAAGCGCTTGCGCATCATCTCCTTGGCGGCGGCCTGCGAGCACAGGAAGGTGCCCTTGAGGTTGACCCCCAGCACCAGGTCCCAGTCGGCCTCGCCCATGCGGATGGAGAGGTTGTCGCGGGTGATGCCGGCGTTGTTGACCAGCACGTCGACCGAGCCCAGCTCGGCGACGGTGCGCTTGACCAGCTCCCCGGCGTCGGCGGCCTTGGCGACGTCGCTGCGCGCGGCCAGGGCGCGCACGCCCAGCTTCTCGACCTCGCGGGCGGTCTTGTCCGCCTCCTCGCCCATGATGTCCGAGACGACGACGTTCATGCCGCCCTTGGCCAGGCGCAGGGCGATGGCCTTGCCGATGCCGCGGGCGGCGCCGGTGACGATGGCGTTCAGCGGGGCGTCAGGCATTCTTCAGCTCCTTCAGGGTGTCCTTCATGCGGCCGATCTCGCTGGAGATCTTGTCCAGCACGCGCTCGGAGACGAACTTGTAGCTGAGGTGGACGGCGTTCTTGATGGCCTTGGGGCTGGAGCTGCCGTGGCCGATGATGACGATGCCGTTGACCCCCAGCAGCAGGGCGCCGCCGTATTCCGAATAGTCCAGCTTCTTCTTGATGCGCTTCAGCGATTTCTTCAGGAAGAAGAAGCCGATCTTGGAGAAGACGTTGGACATGATCTCGCGCTTCAGCATGGAGAGCATCACCTCGACCACGCCCTCGGAGACTTTCAGCGTGACGTTGCCGGTGAAGCCGTCGGTGACGATCAGGTCGGCCTCGCCGATGTAGACGTCGCGGCCCTCGACGTTGCCAATGAAGTTGATGTCCAGCCCCTTGAGCAGGTTGTGGGTGGTCTTGGTCAGCTCGTTGCCCTTGACCTCCTCCTCGCCGATGTTCATCAGGCCGATGCGCGGGTTGCGCACCTCGAAGATGTTCTCCAGGTAAATCTTGCCCATCAGGGCGAACTCGACCAGGTTGTGCGGCTTGGACTCGGTGTTGGCGCCGACGTCGACCAGCAGCGAGTTGCCCTTGAGGGTGGGCAGCATGATGGCCAGCGCCGGGCGGTCGATGTTCTTCATGGTGCCCAGCACGCTCTTGGCCAGGGCCATCACCGCGCCGGTGTTGCCGGCCGATACCATGGCCGCCGCCTGGCCGTTCTGCACCAGGTCGATGGCCTTCTTGATCGAGGTCTGCTCGCGCTTGCGCCAATAGGAGAGGAAATGCTCCTTCATGGAGATCTCCTCCAGGGCGTTGACGATCTCCAGGCGCTCGGCCGGAACGTTCCGGTACTTCTTGAGCTCCTTCTGGATCTCCTTTTCCTTTCCGACCAGGATGATGCGCACGTTGGCGGTGCGGTGGGTCTCGCGCAGGTAGTCGATCACGCCCTCGATGACCACTCCGGGCGCGTGGTCGCCGCCCATGGCGTCGACGGCGATGCGGACCGCGTCCATTTCCTTCCTAGGCTTCGCTGCCCTTGACGATCGGCTTGCCCTGGTAATAGCCGCAGTTGCCGCAGATGCGGTGGGGAAGCTTGGGTTCGCTGCACTTGGGGCAGACGGAGAGCCCGGCCACCTTCAGGGCGTCGTGGGAACGGCGTTTATTCTTGCGGGAATGGGAGTGCCTGCGCTTGGGCTGGGCCATGGTTCACCTCTTCACTTTGTCAAACAGGAATTTTATCTCGTTCTTGGACGGGTCGCAGGGACAGGCGCCGCGGTTCAGATTGGCGCCGCAGCCAGGGCAAATGCCCTTGCATCCGGCCTGGCAAACGGGCTTGAAGGGAACGAACAGGTTGATCTGCTCGACGAGGATCTTTTCCAGGTCGATCTCGTCCTTCTCGAAGAAGATGTATTCCAGGTCCTCCTCGTCGAGGGCGGCGCTGCGGGTCTCCATCATCTCCTTGGGGAAGAGGATGATGTCGAAGCGCGAGTGGATCTTGAGCTCGAACGGCTCCAGGCAGCGGACACAGGCCAGCGAGATGGCGGTCTGGATGGTTCCCTGGGCCTGGATGCGCTTGTCCTGGCGCTTGAAACGAACCTGGAAGTCGACGCCTTCGAGGAAATAACTCCCTTCCTCGAGCAGCTGGGCGTTGTCGATGTCGATGGAATCGCTCAGCGAGTAGCCTTTGTCGGATATTTTGCTGACATGTATGATCATGAATTGCCCTTAGGCCGGTTTCCCTGGCAAGATGCAATTTAGCACAGTTTTCCCACCCTGTCAACCGACAGGGCTTTCAGAGCTTTCAGCACATCGGCGTACGGCGCACGGCAGACGGCGTACGGAAGAAAAAAGGCAAAAGGCAAAAGGAAAAAGGCAAAAGTGGAGAAAAGCCCTCGGTGGGCAGCCTAAGGCCGGAGTAGCAAAGATCGTGCTTTTGGAGCCTTCTTTTCCTGCACCTTGAGCCTCACGCCTTTCGCCAAGTGCCTTTCCCACCGTCCGCCGTATGCCGTGTGCCGTATGCCGAGGTTTTATGTTGGTTCTTAGAGCTGGTCTATCTTCTGGACCATTTCCTTCGCCTTGCCGGCCATGGGGCTGAGCATGGCGGCCAGCCTGGCGAACTGGGCGCGGGCCTCGGCCGGCCGGCGCTGGCGCAGAAGGACGAATCCCTTGTAGTAATGGGACTCGTCGAAGTAAGCCGGGTCCATCGAGGCGATGATGCCGTCCAGGATTCTTCCCGCCTGGCCGGCCTTTCCCGTGCCGAGAAGGCTGATGGCGCGGAAGAAATCATACTTGGGGGATCCGGCGGCGGCGAATTCGGGTTGGTCGAGGATCTGCAGGGCCGCGCGGAAGTCGCGGGCCTGGAATGCGCGCATGGCCCTGGAGAAGCCCTCCTCCAGCCGGGGGCCGTCCTCCCGGGGGCCGCGCAGCTCGCCTTCGTGATAAAAGGGCAGGTCGAAGCGGGAGATCGCCCTCAGCCGGCCGGCCTGGCGCGCCTGCCAGAGCAGCAGCCCGGAGGCCAGGATCAGGAGGAAGAGGGCCGCCATGCCCAGGACCGGCCTCATCACCCGCAGGGCGAAGGGGCGCCTTCCCTCCTCGAGGGCGATGGCCACGTCCTTGTTGCGCAGGGATTCGTTGATCTTCAGGCTTAGGAAGCACGGGCGGCACCGGAAAAAGTGCTCCTCGAACGGTTCGCGCAGGGCCTCGGGGATTTCCTCCCCCAGGTAGGCCTCGATCAGGGCTTGGAATTCATGGCAGCGCATGGTATGTTTCCTCATTCATTCAATACGAGTTCCGGCGCAGAATCTCAGCGCGGATCCTCTTCAGCGCCCGCTCCTTGCGCACGCTGATGTAATGGCGCGATCGTCCCGTCTGTTCGGAGATCTCGCCGATCTTCCGCTCCAGCAGGTAGAAACCCCTCAGGATCTGGCGGTCGATGCGCGGCAGGCCGGCGATGACGGCGTTCAGCATCCCGCGCAGCGACTCCGTCTCCAGGCGCTCCAGCTCGGTGAAGTTGCTGCACAGGTCGCTGACGGCGCCGATGTTGCGCTGAATATCGCTGTTCTTCCTCTGCCGGTAGTAATAATTGTACAGGACGCGCTTGGCGATGCCGAACAAGTAGGGCGCGATCCAGGCCGGGCCGGCCAGCTTGCCCTGGTCCAGGCCGTTGAAGAAGGCGGCGAAGACGTCCTGGACGAGGTCCTCGTAATGGTCCTCGCCCTTGATGCGGTTGCGGAAGTAGACGAAGATGCGCGGCGTGTAGAGGCGGATCATCTCCCGCTGCGCCAGGGGATCGCCGGCGCGCAGCCGGGCGAAGAGTTGCTCGTCATCCATGGATCAGGGCGCCGGGGGCAGCTCGGTCTCGCAGATGTTGTTGCTGAAGTCGGACTCGGGTATGACCCGCTCGGGATTGAGCTCGACCCTCATGCGCAGGCGCTGGACGGCGCGGAAGTTCGTTTTGAAGACGATCCGGGCCTGCCGGCGGAAGATGGCCGGGTCGACCGCCTTGACCAGGTACTCGGCCCGCTTGATGCCGTTGATCGCCAGGCTGATGAAGACCCTGTCGTGAAGCTCCGCCGGCGGCAGCCAGTCGCGCGAGGCGGCATTCTCGATCCTCAGGGCGATGAAGCCGTCCGGGAGCACCAGGACGCCGGCGTGGAAGTCGGGAAGGTCGCCGGCCGGCAGGAGCATGGGGAGCAGCAGCAGCAGCAAGGAACGCTTCATGTCCTTCTTCCCTCCTTTTACAATAGAAATGGTAGGCTTTTGTCTCCGTTTCCGCAAGCGGTTGCAAAAAAAAGACGTTTTTTTATAATGGAGAGAATGAGGATGCCGTGGGGGATCGCTCTCCTTGTCTGCCTGCACGCCGTTTCGGCCTCGGCCCGCGTGACGCCGCTCCACGCGGACGGCCGGCAGGGCCGCTCGGTGGCCGGGCTCCCGGTCTCCGCTGGCCGCGGCGCCGGAGCGGAGGGAGGTCTGCCGCTTCTGCAGCGCGACCTGGCCGGGATCATCCGCGGCTGCCTCGCCCTGTATGAAGGGCGGCAGGATGCCAGCTACCTGGGTTTGGCCCTGGAGTTCGCCGAGGTGCGCACCCACCCGATCTTCGGCCTGGTGTGGGGGAGGCGGCGCGGGAACGCCGGCAGCGAAACCCGGCTGGTGCGCGAGGCGGAGCGGCTCCGCCTGGAGGTCGGTGAAGCGCGCCCGCCGGGCGACGCCGGGCGCCGTTTTCTCCTCATGGCTCAGGAATACATCCGGGCCAACGACCCGCAGCCGGCCCTTTCCCGCCGGGCTGGTCTCGGCCTGCCCACCCCCTGCGGGCTCGAGCGCCTGCAGGAGCATCTCCAGCCGTCCCAGCTCCTGCTGAAATACGTGCTGCTCGAGGAGCAGGTCCTGGTCTTCTTCATCGGCGCCGACATCGCCGGCTACGAGTTCCTGCCCGCGAGCAGGCCCCAGGCCGCCTCCATGGTGCAACGCCTGGCGGAGCCCCTGGAAGACTTCGCCGACGGCCGGGTCGACTACCTGCGCATCCATTTCGACCTGGACCTGGCCAAGCGGCTCTACGACCTGTTGCTGCGGCGGGCCGTGGAGCGCTGCCCGCAGGCCGACGAGATCGTCATCATCCCGGACGGCGAACTGTACCTGCTGCCGTTCGAGGCGCTGGTGATGGGATTCCGCGAGGGATTCCAGCTCGACGACGCCCTCTTCTCGGAGTACAGCGCCGCCGCGTACGTGATCCAGGACTTCAAGGTGTCCTACTGCTTCTCCCTGGCCGATTTCCTGCGCCGTTTCCAGGGACCCGGCGAGTATCCCCTCCAGCTGGCGGCCTTCGGCTACCCGCTGCCGGCGGCGGCGGACCCCGCCGCGGCTTCGCCGGCAAGGGGCGCCGGCCTCCTGGCCGACATCCCCTCCACCCGCCGGGAGGTGCTCCGCCTGGACAAGCTGTTCAGTGGGTCGCGGCGGCGGGTCTTCCTCGGCCCCGACTTCAACCGCGAGAACTTCCGCCGCTACGCCCCCCAGGCGCGCATCCTCCATCTGGCCACCCATTTCCGGGGCGATGCCCGCGAGCCGCTGCATTCGGCCTTTTTCTTCTCCGCCGAGAAGGGCCGGCCGTCCTATTGCGACGCCCGGGAGGTTTTGGGGCTGACGCTGCCGGCGGAGCTGGTGGTCCTCAGCGCCTGCGAGACGTCGGAAAAGGGCCTGCTGGGATTCAGGCTGGTCAGCGGCATGACGGCCGCCTTCCGGCGCGCGGGCTCCCGGAGCCTGGTCGCCAGCCTGTGGCCGGTCGACGAGTTCAGCTCGGAAGTCGTGCCGCTCCTGTGCCGCGAGTACCTGAAGAGCGGCGACGACGCCGGGGCGCTGCGCCGCGCCAAGCTGGCGCTCCTGGACAGGACCATCGCCCTGGACAACGGCGCCCGCCTGGCGCTGGCCCATCCGTTCCTCTGGGCCAACTACGTGCTCTACCGCTTCTGCCGCTGAACGGCGCCGGCCGTCCTTGACGGCGCCCGGCAAACACGCTACACTGGCGCGTGCGAGAAACCGTCATGATCGCCCAGCTGCCGGAAACCCGTGAGTTCATGCGCGTGGCCGCCGTCCTTGCCGCCAGGGGCTGGGCCGAGGCCAGCGCCGGCAACCTGTCGCTGCGGCTGCCCCGGGAGAACGCTCCCGAGGCCGCCGGGACGGAGATGGAGTCGGCAACGGACCTGACCGACCTGATCGGCGACCGTTTCCTGGTCACCGCCAGCGGCAGCCGCATGCGCGACCTGGCCGAAGCGCCGGCCGCCTGCCTGTGCCTGGTCGAGGTACTCGACCGCCGCCGCCTCCGCCTCATCGACGGCGCCGGGCCGCTGACCAGCGAATGGCCGACCCACGCCGGCCTGCACGCGCTGTTCAAGGAGAGACGCAGCCGCGAGCGCGCCGTCCTGCATTGCCACCCCCTGAACCTGATCGCGCTGAGCCACCTATTCGACTCGGAGCGGGAGATGAACGACCGCCTGTTCCGCATGCACCACGAGACCCGCCTGTTCGTCCCGGAGATGCTCGGGCTGATCCCCTACGCCGTCACCGGCTCGGGCGAGCTGGCCAAGGCCAGCCGCGAGGCGCTGAAGAAGCACCGCCTGGCCCTCTGGGAAAAGCATGGCGTCATCGCCGGCGGCGAGACCCTGGACCAGGCTCTGGACCGGGTCGAGATGGTGGAGAAGGCGGCGGCCGTCTACCTGCTCCTGAAGGGCGCCGGGCTGGAGCCTGCCGGACTGAGCGACGAGCAGGTCGCCGCCACCCTGCGGCGGGTGGGAAAATGAGGGGGGTGCGCCGGACGGCGGCCTTCCTCCTTCTCGCGGCCGCTTTCTGCCCCGCCGCCGTCGCGCCGCCTGCGCGGCCGGCCCAGCGGCCGGACGACGCGCCGTTGCCGGCGGCGCGCTACCGCCTGGAGTACGAGATCCGCGGCGGCGCCATCTCGCGGCTGCTGCTGCTCTTTCCCCTGCGCGTGTACTATGAAGCGGCGGCGGCGTTGGACCTGACGGCCGTGCCGGCCGGAAGCGGCGCCGTGGCGTTCTCCTTCGCCGGCCTGCCCCATGCCGCCTACGTGATGCGCACCCTGGGCTTCTCGGGCAAGACGATGGCCCTGCTGACGCTGGACGAGGAGTCTGACCTCCAGGCAAGCGAGACGTTTCGCGGCGAGCTGCTGTCCCAATGGCAGGCCCGCGCCCCCGAGTTCGCCGACCGGGTCAGGAAAGTCAAGAAATTCTCGCACCGGCTCCTGGCCACCGGGCCGCGGCCGTTCGGGTTCACGCGCGATGCCGCCGGGCTCTATCGCGACGTTTCGGTTCACCTGGAACCGCGTTACGTCTATTATCCGGCGCGCACGGGCATCTATTTCCGCGTCTTTCCCACCCTGGCCGGCCTGCTGAAGCTCCTCAACCATCCCTTCCTCCCCGCCGCCGCCGAGGCCGGCAGGGAGGAGATCGGGCCCCTGCCGGCCTCCTGGGAGGGCGACAGCCTGGATTTTTCCGCCGATCTGAACTTCCTGGCCCGGCAGATCGAGGCGGCGGTCGAGTCGCTGGTCACGGTGCGCCAGAAGTTCCCCTTCCGCATGCGCTTCCGCGTGGCGGCCCGCGATGGCGAGGCGGTCGAGATCCTCGGCGAAGCGCGCCCCGACGTGCCGCTTTGGAAGGGATTCCAGCTTCGCGAGGTGCACCGCCGCATCCGGCTGCGGCCCGGCGATCGCCAGCTGCTCAGCGAGGAGTTCCGCATGGAGATCCGCAACAAGAAGGGGCAGGGCGGCTCGGGCCGCCTGCAGCTCACTCTGATACCCCCCAAGGAGGACCCGCGATGAACGACCGCGCATTCCTGTTTCCCGGCCAGGGCTCCCAGGCCGTCGGCATGGGCAAGGACCTCAGCGAGAAAAGCGATTTCGCCCGCAAGATCTTCCGCCTGGCCGACGACATCCTCGGCTTTCCCCTCTCCCGCGTCTGCTTCGAGGGGCCGGAGGAGGAGCTGAAACTGACCTCGAACACCCAGCCCGCCCTGCTCACCGTCTCCTACATCCTGTTCACCCTGTGGGAGAAGGAGCCCATGCTGGCCGCCGGCCACAGCCTCGGCGAGTATTCCGCCCTGCTCTGCGCCGGCGTGCTCCGCTACGAGGACGCCGTGCTGCTGGTGCACAAGCGCGGCCGCTACATGCAGGAGGCGGTGCCGGTGGGCCTGGGGGCGATGGCTGCCCTGATCGGCGCCGATATCGACGTCCTGCGCGCCGTCGTCGAGGCGGTGAACGCCGAGAATGCTGCGCGCCCCGCCGCTCCCGGAGGGGTGCGCCCGGTGGTCAACCTGGCCAACTGGAACAGCGCCGGCCAGGTGGTGATCTCGGGCGAGAAGGGGGCGGTGGAGGAGGCGGCCCGGCGCATCGGCGTCAGGACGGTTTTTTTGCCGGTCTCGGCCCCCTTCCATTCGGAACTGATGCTGCCGGCCGAGGAAAAGCTTTCCCTGGACCTCGACCGGGTCGAATTCGCCGATCCCCGCTTCCCGGTCATCAACAACTGGCAGGTGCAGAAGGTGACCCAAGCCGCCGCCGCCCGCGAAGGGCTCAAGCGCCAGGTTTCCCGCCCCGTCCGCTGGCACGAGACCATGGAGGCCATGCTGTCCGAGGCGGCCGCCTCCCGGTTCGCCGAGATCGGCAGCGGCAAGGTACTGGCCGGTCTCCTGAAGCGCGCCGCCCGGGAACGGAACCGCCCTCTTGAGATCGTCAACATCGAGAGCCTGGCCGATATCGAGAAAACCCCCTGATCTTTCCCCGGAGCCCTATGGAAGGGGAAAAATCGGGAAACTTCCCCCCTGAATGACCTTGTCGGCCTCCATGCAAAAAATCAAGCAATAATGGCATTCTGCAACGAAAAAACTCGCTAATCAAGGCCTGTTTTGGCTGTCGGGGGTGTGTGCATTTCCATATCGCCGATAAACCTATAAAAAAAACAAATGATGACTTGACTTTTATTTTTTCCTATGTTAAGAATTTTTCAGTATGAAAATTACTCGCAGCGGAGAGTGCCATGGCTTTAGTCAGTTTTAAAAAATCCAAGCCCATCGTCGGTCTCGACATTGGATCCTTCGCGCTGAAGCTGGTGGAACTGAAGCCGAAAAAGAAAGGGCCGGAAACCCGTTATGAGCTGGTATCCATCGGCTACGAGCCTGTTCCCTACCAGGCCATCGTCGAGGGAAGCATCATGGATTCCACCGCGGTGGCCGAGGCCATCCAGCACGTCTTCTATGACAGCAAGGCCAAGACCAACCGCATCGCCTTCTCCGTTTCGGGCAGCTCGGTGATCGTCAAGCGCATCGAGGTCCAGCGCCTGAACCCCGACGAGATGCACGAGCATATCCTCTGGGAGGCGCGGCCGCACATTCCCTTCACCCCCGACGAGGTCAACATCGACTACGAGGTCATCGAATCCTCCGACTCGCCCCCGGACCGGGTGGGGGTCGTGCTCTCGGCGGTGCGCAAGGAGAAGCTGAACGACTACCTCAATGTGATCACCAGCGCCAGCAAGGCGGCCGACATCGTCGACCTGGACTCCTTCGCCGCCCTGAACAGCGTTCTGCTCAACTATGAGCTCTACCGTGACAAGGTCCTGGCCATCATCAACATCGGCGCCTCCATCTCCAACGTGATCATTTCCAGGGCCGGCCACCCGGTCTTCGTCCGCGACATCGCCTTCGGCGGAAACCAGTTCACCGACCTGCTGCAGAAGGAGTTGAACCTGAAGTATGAGAAGGCCGAGGCGGTCAAGAAGGGGCGTCCGGTCGAGGGCATCTCCACCGCCGCCGTCAAGCCGATCATCAACATCGTGCTCAACGACCTGCGCAACGAGATCAAGAAGACCTTCGAGTTCTACCGCTCCAACACCACCGAGGGGCGCATTGACAACATCCTGCTCAGCGGCGGCAGCGCCAACCTGGAGGCCATTACCGACTTTTTCTCCCAGGAGTTCGACATCCCGGTCGAGGTGGTCAACCCGTTCAACAACATCGATGTCAACTATAAAAAGTTTGATCTGAACTTCATCAAAGACATGGCCCCAGTGTACACGGTCGCCGTCGGCCTGGCGCTGCGGGCCGTGGGGGATGCGAAATGATCAAGATCAACCTATTGCGGCCGGAAAAGAAAGAGGTCGCCGCCGGGGGAGCGGCGGCCGTCAGCTTCACCGAGGAGGCCAAGCCCAGCAAGCTGAGCATCCCGGCCATCGTCGGGGCCCTGGCCCTCACGCTGGTCGGCATCGGGTTGATGTACTTCCTGCAGTCGGGTGAGCTGGCCAAGCAGAAGCGGATCTTCGAGGAGCGGACGCTGCGCAAGGCCGAGCTGGAGAAGGTCCTCAAGGAGCTGGAGCAGATCGAGCTGACCAAGAAAGAGCTGGACAACAAGATCAAAATCATCGGCGAGCTGAAGCTAAAGCAGAAGGACGCCGTGCTGATGATGGACAAGATGTCGCGCGCCCTCCCGGAATGGGTCTGGTTGACCAACCTGTCCTTCACGGGTGGGGCGGTCAACATCACCGGCAAGGCCCTCTCCAACAACCTCATCGCCGACCTGATCAACAACCTGCAGAATTCGAGTTACTTCGCCAATGTCCAGATCAGCTCCACGTCCCGCCGGAAGGAATCGGGCATCGACATTTTCGAGTTCCGCATCACCTGCCAGTTCCTCCCGCGCGCCGAAACCAAGAAGGCGGTGTAAGCATGGATATCCAAAACCTACCCTGGTACGGGCAGTTCCTGGTCTTCCTGCTGGTGGGCGTCGTCCTGTTCGGCATCTTCTACTTCCTCGTCTATTCGCCGACCCAGGACGAGATCCGCTCCATCGTCGCGCAGAGCGACCAGCTGCAGGAGGAGATCCGCAAGGCGGAGAAGAGCGAAGCCAAGCTGGAAAAGCTGAAGGAGGAGAAGGCGGCCAACGAGAAGGTCCTGGAGGAGCTCAAGGGCATCCTGCCCGAGAAGATGGAGTTCGCCCAGCACCTGCGCAAGATCCAGGCCATCGCCTCCAATGCCCGGCTGCGCACCTCCACCTTCAATTTCAACAATGAAACTCCCCGTGATTACTACTTCGAGAGGCCGATCGTCATCAGCCTGGAGGGCAACTACCACAATCTGGGCATTTTCTTCGACCAGGTCTCGCGATTGAAAAAAATCTTCACCATCGACAGCTTGAATATCTCACCCCTCGGCAGCATGAACTTCGATTACACGATTCAAGCCAGCTTCGTCGCCACCACCTACATTTACCGCGAGACGGCCCCTGCCGGACCCCCGGCAGGCAGGCGCCCGGTTCCTTCGCGGGGCGCCAGGCTCGAAGGGGACGATACGGGAGGTATTTAAATGAAAAGCCTGCTGGTACTGCTTTTATTGTTCCCATGGCTCCTGCCGGGGCAGGAGGTGCCGGTTGAAGTCTCCCCGGCCGAGGGCGAGGATGAGGTGGAGATGATCAACGTCCAGCCCGGCGAGTTCGTCTACAACCCCGAAGGCCGTCGCGACCCGTTCTGGAACCTGCTGCAGGGCAAGAGCGTCAAGGAGAACCGCGAGGCCATCGAAGGCATCGCCGGCCTGATGATCGACGAGCTGGAGCTCGAGGGCATCGTCTTTGCGGCGGGGGAGTTCAAGGCGCTGCTCAAGGGGCCCGACACCCGCCCCTACGTGGTGGGCATCGGCGATAAGGTCTACGACGGCGAGGTCGTGGCCATGGACAAGAACTCGGTCAGCTTCAGGAAGAGCCTCACCGTGGCCCTGGCCGGACAGAAGGACCGCGTTATTATAAAGACCTTAAATCCCGAAGAGGAGGAGTCGCATGAGCAAAGCGATAACTAGGACGGTATTGATCCTGCTGCTGATTGCCTTCGGCCTGGGACTCGATGCCAAGGTGACCATCAGCAAGATCGAGTACTTCCCGGGCGAGGATTTCGTGCAGCTGCACATGCAGACCGACAAGATCCTGCCCATCCCCGACATCTTCTACCCGGAGAAGGACAACCTCAAGCGCCTGGTCATGCGCGTCAAGGACGCCCAGTTCCAGGTCGCCAGCCCGGTCATGACCTTTGACTCGCCGGTGGTCCAAGGACTCAAGGTGCAGGCCGGCGCTGACTACGCCGATGTCGAGATCCTCCTCAAGGGCGAAGCCAACTACCGCGTGTTCACCAACCAGACCGGCTTGTACATCGAGTTCCCGGTGCTCAAGGGGCTGGCCGCCGCCCCGGCGCCGCCGGTCCTGCCGGCGCCGGCGCCCCGCGCCGCCCAGCCCGCCGCCGGCGAGCCGGTCAGCCTGCGCGACGTGCGCCTGGCCTCCCAGGAGCCGGGCCGCATCCGCTTCGAGCTGGCGCTCTCGCGCGAGACCGACTACCACGTCATCCCCATCGAGCAGGAGCCGGTGCGCCTGGCCATCGACCTGAAGAACGCCCAGTCGCGGCGCATCAGCAAGGCGGTGAACCTGCAGAACGTCAAGGGCATCCGCGGCGGCAACAACTCCAACGGCATCTACCGCGTCGTCTTCGACCTGAGCTACCTCAAGCACTTCGCCGTCCAGGCCAAGGGCAGCATGCTGCAGGTCGAGTTCTTCGACGGCCCGCAGCCGGAAGCCGCCCCGCCGGCCCTGGCCGCCGCCGCGGCGCCGGTCACGGCCGCGGCGACGGAGAGCGATCCGCCCGTTGCCGCCGGCGAACCCCAGCCGCAGCCGGCGGCCCAGGAGGTCGCGGCGCCTGCCCCGGCTGCCGAGAACCCGGTGCGGCTGCAGCCGGCGCGCGCCTTCTTCGGCCCCGAGAAGTCCAAGGCCGAGGAAGAGACCGCCCAGACGGCTCCTGCGGCGGAGAAGCCTGCGGCCGAGGTTGATTTCCAGAAGAAGACCGTGGACGAAGGCCGGCCCCAGTACTCGGGCGAGCCCTACGATTTCTCCTTCAAGAACGCCGACATCAGCAACATCCTCAAGTTCATCGCCAAGGTTTCGGGCCTGAACATGGTGATCAACCCCAACGTCACGGGCAAGTTCACCTGCGAGCTGGTGCAGGTCCCCTGGGACCAGGCGCTGGAGATCATGCTCAAGGTCAATGGCCTGGACATGATCCAGGAGGGCAACATCCTGCGCATCGGCCGGGTCGAGGACCTGGCCCAGGAGGCCAAGCGCCGCCAGGAGCTGCGCGAGGCCCGCGAGCAGGAGGGGAACCTCGAGGTTTCCACCCGTACGCTGAGTTACGCCAAGGTCGGTGACGTGCAGGCCATCCTCAAGAAGCAGATGAGCCCGCGCGGCGAGCTGGTCATTGACGCCCGGACCAACACCCTGATCATCTCCGAGGTCCCCGAGCGCATCAAGGTCATCGACGGCCTGATCGACACCCTGGACGCGGCCAACCCGCAGGTGCAGATCGAGGCGCGCATCGTGGAGACCTCCAGCGAAGCGCTGAACACCTTCGGCATCCAGTGGGGCATGAGCGGCGTGGCCAACTCCTCCTACGGCAACCAGACCAACCTGATTTTCCCCAGTTCGGTCAAGTTCGGCGGCGTCGTCGATTCAACGAACAACCCCATGGGCTACGTCGTCAACGTGCCGACGGCCGACAGCGTGGTCTTCCCCAAGCTCAACCTGGGCAACATCGCCGGCACCTTCAACCTCGACGTGGCCCTGAGCGCCTTGAGCTCCAAGGGCAAGGCGCGCATCATCTCCTCGCCGCGGACCGTCACCCAGAACAACATGCCGGCCGAGATCACCCAGGGCGAGCGCATCCCCATCCAGACCAACCAGAACAACACCATCACCACCCAGTACATCAACGCCGCCCTGGAGCTGAAGATCACCCCGCAGATCACCGCCCGCGGCTCGGTGATCATGCTGGTCGACATCAAGAACGACATCGCCGACTTCTCCAAGCCGGTCAACGGCATGCCCACCATCAAGACCGAGACGGCCAAGACCACGGTCATGGCCAACGACGGCGGCACCATCGTCATCGGCGGGCTGTACAAGGTCAACGAGGACCGCAGCAACACCGGAGTGCCGATCCTGAGCAAGATCCCGCTGCTCGGCTCGCTGTTCAAGAATTCGCGGCGCTACGGCAAGACGCAGGAGCTGATGATATTCGTCACTCCGCGCATCATCAAGTAGGAGGCAAGGATGAAACTGAAACTACTGGTGCTGATCATAGCGGCGCTGGTCCTGGGCAGCTGCCTGGCCAAGGAGGACGACAGCACGTCGGCCAGCTTCCTGGTCATCAACTCCCTGACCGGCAACGACCTGGAGGGGAACGTCGGCTCGACCACCGTCTTCTCCGACGTGATCACCGAAGGCGGCATCATCAACGACAACGGCGTGGCGGCCGTCTCGACGCTCACCTACAACCCCACCGAGGACTCCGAAGAGCACGACATCACCTACTACATGAACGTCATCGTCGACCAGGTCGACGTGGAGTTCATGCGCACCGACGGCAAGAACGTGGAGGGGGTCGACGTTCCCTACCACTTCTCGCAGCCGGTGAACATGCTGGTGCCCGTCGACGAGGAGGTCGAGATCCCCTTCGTGCTCATCCGCCACGCGGCCAAGATGGAGTCGCCGCTCATCGAGCTGCGCGACGTCCCCAGCGAGGAATTCGTGCTGCAGCTGGTGGCCAAGGTCACCCTGCACGGCAAGGACCTGGGCGGCCACCGCGTCGCCCCGGTGAGCGGCTACATGAGCGTCTGGTGCGCCAACTTCGCCGATTCCGAACCGACGCCGGCGCCCTGAGAAGGGAAGCGGGAGGTAGAACATGAAAAAGCTATTGTTCCTTTTGATCATGGCGGGCCTGGTGCTGACCTTCTCCTCGTGCAAGCGCAGCGAGATCGACGATCCGGACTGGGACGGCCCCGCCGGCTTCTATGTCCTGTTGAAGGGCTCGGCCAACCCGGCCATGCAGCTGATCGACGGCAAGGAGCACACCACCGAGATCTACGTCAAAGTCACCGACTCCAGCCACAAGCCTCTGGCCAACAAGACCATCCACTTCCAGCAGCTGGGCAGCGCCTTTCTGGATGATAAGGTGAACTGGGGCAAGTTCGCCAACGGCCTGTGCACCATCGACCGCGTGACCAACGCCAACGGCGAGGCCTGGGCGACCTTCTACTGGCCGCTGAAGTACCACCAGTACATGATGTACATCCACGCCCAGATGGTGGTCAACGGCAGCGCCTACCCGGACGGCAACATCCCCCAGGACTACATCGCGCTCGCCATGTACCATCCGTGACGGTCCGGAAGTCCGGGCCGCGGGCCGCCGCCGCACCGCCGGGAAGGAGATCCCGGCGGGAGCGGCGAAGGGGCGGTTGCCAGCCGCCACGCGTTGTGGTATGAAAGGGAAAACAACCTGCGATCGAGGTGAAGGTGGCGAGTTTTCAGAATGAGCGGGACCAGCTGGCGCAGCTCGAGTGGCTGTTCCAGCAGCAGAAGTACGCCGAGGGGCTGGCGCGCACCGAGACGGCCCTGCGCGAGTTCCCCGCCTCGTTCCACCTGAAATTCCTGCGCTATCGCTTCCTGCGCCAGTTGCAGCAGAACGCGCCGGCGCTGCAGCTGCTGCGCGAGCTGCACGCCATGTCGGGGGACAACATCCTGGTGGTGCGCGAGCTGGCCGACCAGCTCTACCAGCAGAAACAGCCGGCGGAAAGCCTGGTGTATTACAAAAAGCTCCTCTTCCTCGATTCGTTCAACAGCCAGGCCCAGGAGCGGGTCAAACAGCTGCAAGGCATGCTCGAGAGCAGCGTCTATGACCGCCTGGCCGATACGCGCCCCGAGTTCCGCCCCGAGCCGCCGCCTGCCGCGGAGCCGGCCCCCGAGCCGGTCCCGGAAAAGACCGCCCCGGTCAACGAACCCCAGTTCACCATCTCACTGGACGAGCCGCCGACCCTGGCTTCAGGGGAGATCGAATTCGTGCCCGCCGGCGAAACGGCCGACCGGCAGGTCCGGGAAGCCCCCGAGGCGGAGCCCGCGCCCGCCGGCGCAACGGGCGGTCTCGACTACCAGACTGAGAGCGCGGCCGAGCTTTATTTAAAGCAGGGAATGTACCACGAGGCCCTGGCCATCTACAAGGGCCTGTTCGAGAAAAGCGGCCGCAGCGATCATTTCCACAAAATCCAGGCCATCCTGCAGCTGCTGCGCGCCGACCGCTCCCAGCGGATCAGCCAGCGCCTGCTGCGCTTCCTGGAGCTGCTGCAGGCCAGGGGAAAACAATTTGTTTAAAGAGATATTCGACGAGATTCACGCCCATAACCCGGAGACCTACCTGATCGGCATCTGGGGCAAGGACGGCCTGGAGCTGGAAAAGTCGGTCTACCTTCCCCCCGACGCCGACATGGACCTGATCGGGGCCGAGCTGGCCGACGTGGTGGGCAAGCTCGACAACCTGGACCTCGACCGCGCCGGCTTCCAGATCGAGTACGTCTCGGGCAAGTTCAAGATCATGGTCCTCTCCCTGAACAGCGGCTATTTCCTGCTGCTGGTATCGGGGCGCAACCTGATCTCCGGGAAGCTTAAATTCTACCTGGAGCTGAAGCGGGACGACATCCTGGCCATGCTGTGATGCCGGCGTCCGTCCCCTGAGGAGCGACGCACGATGGAGAACTTTAGGAAATTCCGGGTCGTTCCCGACCTGCCGGACAAGCTGCGGCCGCTGCTGGAGATCGCCGGCAACCTGTGGCTGACGTGGAATCCCGACGCCATCAAGCTGTTCATCAACCTGGACGGCGACCTGTGGGACCGCTGCCAGCACAACCCGGTGCGCATGCTGGGCGAGATCGGCCAGGACAAGCTGGACGAGCTCGCCCGCGATGAGGGCTTCCTCAGCGAGGTGCAGCGGGTCGGCGAGCAGCTGCAGCAGTACCTGCACTCGCCGCGCAGCATCAACCACGAGCGCCAGACGAGCATTGCCTATTTCTCGGCGGAATACGGACTGAGCGACACCCTGCCCATTTACTCCGGCGGGCTGGGCATCCTCTCCGGCGACCACGTCAAGGCCGCCAGCGACCTGAACCTGGACTTCCACGGCGTGGGCCTGCTTTACCAGCAGGGCTACTTCCAGCAGTACCTGAACATGGACGGCTGGCAGCAGGATTTCTACCAGGTCAACGATTTCCACAACATGCAGGTGCAGGAGGTCCGCGCAGCCGACGGGACGCCGCTGCAGATCGAGCTGGAGTTCCCCGGCCGCCGCGTCTTCCTCAAGGCGTGGCGCATCCAAGTCGGCCGCGTGTCCCTGCACATGCTCGATTCGAACCATGAGAAGAACGGCGACGCCGACCGCCGCCTCACCGCCCAGCTCTACGGCGGCAACTCCGAGATGCGCCTGCAGCAGGAGATTATCCTGGGCATCGGCGGCGTGCGCCTGCTCGATGCCCTCGGCATCCACGTCTCGGCCGTGCACATGAACGAGGGGCACTCGGCCTTCACCGCCTTCGAGCGCGCCCGGACGCTGATGAAGGCGAAGGGACTGTCGTTCGCCGAGGCGCTGGAGGCCGTGCGCCAGTCAAGCGTGTTCACCAGCCACACCAACGTGCCGGCGGCGTTCGACGTCTTCAGCCCGGAGATGATCCGCACATACTTCGCCCCCTACCTGAAGGAGCTCAACGTGCCGCTGCACGATTTCCTGGCCCGCGGCCGCGTCCGCCCCGACGACAACCAGGAGGGCTTCTCCATGACCGTGGCCGCCGTCCGGAACTCGGCCTACGTCAACGGCGTCTCGGCGCTGCAGGCCGGCGTGTCGCGCCGCCTGCTGCAGAACCTGTGGCCGGCGCTGCCCACCGAGCACGTGCCCGTCCAGGCCATCACCAACGGCATTCACATCCCCTCCTGGGTCTCGTTCGAGATGAACGAGCTCTTCGAGCGCTACCTGGGCGGCAAGTGGCGGGAGAAGCAGGACTACGTCGATGCCTGGGAGAAGGTGCAGAACATCCCCGACCCCGAGCTGTGGAGCGTCCACGAGATCCGCCGCCGGCGGCTGATCTCCTTCACCCGCGAGCGCCTGCGCCGGCAGCTGGCGGCCAAGGGCGCCTCGAACCTGCTGATCAGCGAGTCGCAGGAGGCGCTGAACCCGACCGCCCTGACCATCGGCTTCGCCCGCCGCTTCGCCACCTACAAACGCGCCTACCTCATCTTCAAGGACCGCGAGCGCCTGCTGCGCATCCTCAACGACCCGGAGCGCCCGGTGCAGCTCATCTTCGCCGGCAAGGCCCACCCCCAGGACCAGGCCGGCAAGGAGCTGATCAAGGACATCATCTCCTTCATGTCCAGCGAGCACCTGCGCGCCAAGATCGCCTTCATCGAGGACTACGACATCAACGTGGCCCGCTACCTGGTCTCGGGTGTGGACCTGTGGCTGAACACGCCGCTGCGGCCGCTGGAGGCCTGCGGCACGTCGGGCATGAAGGCCGCCTGCAACGGCGTGCTCAATTTCAGCGTCCTCGACGGCTGGTGGGACGAGGCCTATGACCGGACGAACGGCTGGGCCATCGGCAACCGCGAGACCTACGACGACAAGGCCTACCAGGACGAGGTCGAGAGCAAGGCCGTCTATTCCATCCTGGAGAAGGACATCATCCCCCTGTTCTACCAGCGCGGCTCCGACGGCCTGCCGCGCGAGTGGATCCGCATGATGAAGCGCTCGCTGGTGACCATCGCCTCGCGCTACAACACCAACCGCATGGTCAAGGAGTACTACAACCGCTTCTACAAGCCCGCCGCCGATCACTACGCCCGGCTGGGCGCCGACGACTTCGCGCCGCTGCGCGAGCTGGCGAAGTGGAAGGCGCGGCTGGCCGCCGAGTTCCCCGCCGTGCGCATCGAGGATGTCCAGGCCGACACGGCGCGCACCTACAAGAGCGGCGAGAGCCTGCAGGTCCAGGCCCAGCTCTTCCTGGGCCGTCTGGCCCCCGACGACGTGCGCGTCGACGCTTACTTCGGCACCATCGTCGGCGAGGACGTGCTGCAGCACTCGGCGCTGGCGCCGCTGGATGGGGTGGAGAAGGCCGGCGACGGGCGTTACCGCTTCCACGGCCTCATCCCCTGCGGCCGCACCGGCCGCTTCGGCTTCCGGCTGCGCGTCACCCCCCGGCACCCGCTGTTGCTCGACCCCTACGAGATGGGACTGGTGCTCTGGGGCTAGCCAACAACCGTGACGCGTAACGCGTGACGAGTAGCAGCACTCCCACGAACCCAACTGGCTGGAAGACCTTGACGAATGGCGCGTGACAGTAAGCATCACTCACCCCAATTCTATCTGCCGATTTCGGAAGGAACGTTTCCAGGGATCAGATTGCAGCTTGGAAAACGATTCAGCATGATCGGTCAGAAGTTCGGCGAATGCCGTTCCGCGTCACGCGTCACGCGTTACGCGTCACGAGAGATCATCTCAGATCAACCGGGTTACTTAGGCTCAAGCAAGGATATGTAGAATAAATCGTTGTTCAGGTCCGAGGGCAGCAAATACACCCCGAATTCCTCCTGTTTCACCCGGAAGCCGTACCGTTCCAGCAACGGCGCCAGGGGGACGGGACGGAAGCCGCGGGGGACGGCGGCACGGGCCACGGCCTCCTCGCCTTCCTCGCTCAGGAACGAGCACACGGCGTAGAGGAGGAGAGAGCGGGGGAAGCGGACGGCCACGGCGTCAAGCAGGCGGCGCTGCAGGGAGGCGCTGTCGCGGAGGGCCTCGGGGGTGATCTTGCCCTTCAGGTCCGGGTTCTTGCGCAGCGTGCCGCTCGAAGTGCAGGGGGCGTCGAGGATGACCAGGTCGGCCCGGGCCTCGGCGGCCGGGTAGTCCAGGGCATCGGCGGCGAAGACGCGGACATTGTCCAGGCGCAGGCGGCGCAGGTTCTGCTCCAGCAGGCGCAGGCGCGCGGCGGAGACGTCGCTGGCGCAGATGCGCAGCTCGGGCCGCAGGCAGGCCAGGGTCAGCGACTTGCCTCCCGGCGCCGCGGCCACGTCGCAGACCTCGCGGCGGGAGCGGGCGGCGGCCGCGAAGGCCACCGCCTGCGAGCCGCTGTTCTGGATGTAGAAGGCGCCCAGGCGTTCCGTCTCTTCCAGGAAGCGTCCGGCGGCGGCGGTCTCGAAGCAGCCCAGCGCCGGCAGCTCGCGGCAGGGGATGGCCGCGCGCTCCAAGAGCTTCCGGGCCTCCTCCGCGGTCAAGCGTCCGGGATGGTAGCGCAGGTGAAAGACCGGCTCGCGGTCCAGGTACTCCAGGTCGGCGTCGCCGGCGGCGCCCAGGCGCCGCAGCCCCGCCAGCAGCAGCGGCGAGATGGAGTAGGCGAGGACGGGGTCGTCCCCGCGGCGGATGCGCTCGACGACCTCGTTCTTGCGCCGCAGCAGCTGGCGCAGCACGGCGTTGACGAACGGCTTCTCCCGCCTGGCGGCGGCCCCGACCGCCTCATTGACTACGGCGTACTCGGGATAGGAGTCGGAGTAGAGCAGCAGGAAGACGGCGATACGCAGCAGCACCCGCGTGGGCAACGGCGGCTGCTGGCCGGGCTTGCTCTGGAAGAGGGACACGACCCGGTCGAGGGCGATCTCCTTGCGCACCACGCCGTAGACCGTCCGCGTCAGCGCGCCCTTGTCGCCGCCGCCGTAGCCGCGCAGGAAGCGCGCCAAGACCAGGCGCAGGTTGTCCTGCGGCCGGCGGTAGTAGTCGACCAGCACGGAGACGGCGGGGGCGAGGAAGTTCAATCCAGCCTCTCCGGGAAGCGGTGGCCCAGGGAATACTGCCAGGGGGTCATCGCCTTGCGGCCCTCGGGCTGGATGGAGGCGACTTCCAGGATCGTTCCCAGGCCGCAGGCGACCTGCAGCGCGGCTGGGGAGAGCCCCAGGACGTCTCCGGGGCGGGCGGCGTGCTCCCGCGGGGAGACTGCCGCGGACAGGACCTTGACCTGCTGCCCTTCCAGGAGGAAGAAGAGCCCGGGCCAGGGGGTGAAGGCGCGCAGGGTGTCGTAGAGGCGGCGGGCGGGCAGCTGCCAGCTGGCGCGCCCCTCGCCTTTCTCGATGGCGGGAGCCTGGCTGGCCTGCGCCTCATCCTGGGGGACGGGCTGGATCGCCCCGGCGAGGATCTTCTCCAGCGTCTGGCGCAGGAAGGGAGCGGCGCGCTCCCCCAGCCGCTGCTGGAAGGAGGCGCTGGTGTCGTCGGGGCGGATGGCGATCTCCTCGCGCGCCCAGACCGGACCGGCGTCCATGCGGCCGCTCAGCTGGAAGATGGTGATGCCGCTGCGGGTCTCGCCGTTCTGGATGGCCCGCTGCACCGGGGCGGCGCCGCGGTAGGCCGGGAGCAGGGAGAAGTGGACGTTCAGCGAGCGGAAGCGCGGCAGGTCGCGGATGTCGCGGGGGATGAACTGGCCGTAGGCCACCACCACGGCGGCGTCGGGCCCGATGCGCCGCAGGGCCAGCTCCAGCTCGGGCTCGCGCAGGTCAGGCGGCTGCAGCAGCGCCAGGCGGTTCTCCAGGGCGAACTGCTTCACCGGTGGAACGAGCAGCTGGCGGTTGCGGCCGCCGCGGCGGTCGGGCTGGGTGACCACCAGGCGCAGGCGGAAGGACTTGCTCAGCTCCTTGGCGATGGGCAGGCCGACGGCCGCCGTGCCGAAAAAGACCACGTCACCATTCGCCACTTTTCCTCTTCTGGCTGATCTCCTTGCGGATCAGCGAGCGCTTGAGGGTCGAGACGCGGTCGACGATGGTCACGCCGTCCAGGTGGTCGATCTCGTGCTGCAGCACCCGCGCCTTGAGGCCGTCGAACTCGGCGCGCAGCTCGCGGCCGTCCGGCAGCGTGCCCAGCAGCAGCAGGCGGGCGCTGCGCTTGATGGGCAGCGAGTATCCCGGCACCGACAGGCAGCCCTCCTCGCTGGTCTCGTGGCCCTCGGCCTCGACGACGCGCGGGTTGATCACGACCAGCAGTTCGCCGGGATCCTCGCCCAGCGAAAGGTCGACGGTGATCAGGCGCAGCGACTCGCCCACCTGCGGCGCGGCCAGGCCGATGCCCGGCGCCTGGTGCATGGTGCGGGCCATGGCGGCGGCGAGGTCGAGGAGGCGCTGGTCGATGTCGCGCACCTCGGCGGCGCGCGCCTTCAGCACCTCTTCGCCGTATTTGCAGATCTTCAGGGATTCGGGTTCCACGTGGGCATTATAGGGGAGCGGGCCCGGGCTGTCAATGAACGCCGTGACGCGTAACGCGTGACGCGTGACAAGGAACAGCTCCGGAACGCGCTATCGTGGTTCGTAATTCGTGATTCGGAAGAAAAAGGCAATGTTTCGAGCAATTGCGGTTTCGAAAAACGAATTACGACTTACGAATTACGATTGTTCGTTGCCGGGCTGGTTGCGTTCCCCGGTTCCTTGTGTTATGTTCGCCTCACGGTCATTCATGGGCAATATCAAGGTATTATCAGAGAACGTATATAGGAAGATCGCCGCCGGCGAGGTGATCGAGCGGCCGCTCTCGGTGGTCAAGGAGCTGGTGGAGAACGCCCTGGACGCCGGCGCCGCCGCCGTCGCCGTCGATCTCGCCGCCGGCGGCAAGGAGATGGTGCGCGTCGAGGACGACGGCTGCGGCTTCGCCGCCGACGACATCGAGGTCGCCTTCCGGCGTCACAGCACCTCCAAGCTGGCCGAGCTGGAAGACCTTGACCGCCTGCGCTCGCTGGGTTTCCGCGGCGAGGCCCTGCCGTCGATCCTGGAGGTGGCCGACGTCGATCTGGAGACGGCCGACAACGACGAAGGCCGGGGCTGGCGCTGCCTGTTCCGCGACGGGCGGCTGGAGCGCCGGGAGCACGCCGCGCGGCGGCGCGGCAGCGCCGTGACCGTGCGCCGGCTGTTCGCCAATTTTCCCGTGCGCCGCAAGTTCCTGAAGAGCGATCCGGGAGAGATGCGTCCGGTCAGCGCCTACCTGGAGACCGCCGCCCTCTCGCGGCCGGCCGTCGCCTTCACCCTGCGCCACAACGGCCGCACCGTCTTCCACTACCCGGCGGCGGCCGACCTGGGCGCCCGCATCTACCAGGTCTTCGGCAAGGAGTTCCTGGATTCGCTGCGCCCCCTCGACTTCGCTGCCGGCGCCCTGCGCGCCAGCGGCTGGGTATCGGCGCCCCCCGCCGGGGTCAGCGGCCGCAGCCGGCAGTTCTTCACGGTCAACGGCCGGCCCGTCCGCGAGAAGACCCTGCAGGCCGCCTTCAACAACGCTTTCCAGCCTTTCCTGGAGAAGTCGCTCAGCCCCGCCGGTGTGGTCGACCTGACGCTGCCGCCGGCCCAGGTCGACGTCAACATCCATCCCATGAAGCTGGAGATCCGCTTCCAGGACTCGCAGCGGGCCTACCAGTTCATGCAGCAGGCCGTCCATGCGGCCATCGGCGCCCCGGCCCGCCCCCTGGCGCCCGGGTCCGCGGCCCAGGCGGCCCGCGGCTCGGCCGCCGCGGGGCCGGGGAGCGACGTGGCGGCCGTGATGCCGGACCGGGAGTCGGCCGGCGCCGGGCGGCTGTTCGCCCCGGAACAGGCGGCGGCGGAGGACGATTTCCGCGTGCTGGGGCAGTACCTCGACTCCTACATCGTCATCGAACGCAAGGGTGAGCTCCTGGTCATCGACCAGCACAACGCCCGCGAGCGCGTGCTGTTCGAGAAGCTGCAGGCCGGCTTCGGCGCCGGTGCCCCCCCCTCGGCCCAGGCCCTCTTCCCGCTGCTGCTCGACCTGACCCCCGCCGAGGAGGCGGAGCTGGACGACGAGCGACTCGAGGCGTTCCGCCGCGCCGGCTTCGACATCCGCCGGCTCAGCGGCGGCACCGTCGAGATCAAGGCCTTTCCCCCGTTCCTGAGCGAGGGCCGCATCCGCGAGAGCGTGCGCGCCGCGCTGCGCGAGTCGGCCGGGGAGCGGGACCACGCCGCCCGCAGCGAGCGCCTGCTGGCCTCGCTGGCCTGCCACGATGCCGTCAAGGTCAACCAGCGCCTCCATCCCGAGGAGATGCGCGCCCTGGTGCGCGACCTGTTCGCCTGCGCCAACCCCCACGTCTGCCCGCACCGCCGGCCGATCGTCGTCACCCTCACCCTGGATGACATCGAGAGGCTTCTGAAGCGCCGTTGAGCGGCGGGAAACCCGGACCCGGCTACACCAGCGGCGGCCCTGCCGCCCGGGTGGCGCCGCTGCTGCGCTGGTTCGGCCGCCGGCGCCGCGACCTGCCCTGGCGCCGGCGCCGCGACCTCTACGGCATCTGGGTATCGGAGGTCATGCTGCAGCAGACGCGGGTGCAGACGGTCGTTCCCTATTACCGGCGTTTCCTGGAGCGCTTCCCCACCCTGAAGGCGCTCGCCGCCGCCCCCCTGCAGGAGGTGCTGAAGGCCTGGGAGGGGCTAGGCTACTATTCCCGCGCCCGTAACCTGCTCCACGCCGCGCGCATCGTCGTGGACCGGCATGGCGGCCGCGTCCCCGCCGGCGGCGCCGAGTTCCGCTCCCTGCCGGGGGTGGGGGAGTACATCGCCGCCGCCGTGCTCAGCATCGGCGCCGGGGCGGTCCTGCCGGTGGTTGACGGCAACGTCCTGCGCGTCGTCTGCCGCTGGCAGGGCTTCGCCGGCGACGTCCGCCTGCCGGCCACGCGGCGCCGCGTCCGCGCGTTCCTGGAGGGGATCATCCCCGCCGCCGCGCCGGGCCGCTTCAACGAGGCCCTGATGGAGCTCGGCGCCCTGGTATGCCTGCCCCGTTCGCCGCGCTGCCCGGTCTGCCCCCTGCGATCCGGCTGCTTCGCCCGGGACCGTGGGCGGACCGGCTCGCTGCCGGTCAAGGGCAAGAAAAGGCCCGTCCCCGAGCACGAGGTGGCGCTGGCCGTGATCGTCCGCCGGGGCAGGATCTACATCCAGCAGCGGCCTGAGGATGGGCATTTGGGCGGCCTGTGGGAGTTCCCCGGCGGCAAGTGCCGGCCGGGGGAGCGGCCCGGGGACGCGGTCGTGCGCGAATGCCGCGAGGAGCTGGGGGCGGAGGTGGAGGCGCTGCGCGAGCTGGCTGTCGTGCGCCACGCCTACAGCCATTTCAAGGTGCGCCTGCACGTGTTTGCCTGCCGGCGGCGGCGGGGGCGCATCCGCCCCCGCCGCCCCCACGCCTGGGTGCCGGCCGCTGACCTGGGGGCGTATCCTTTCCCCGCCGCGAACCACAGGTTCCTGCCGCGGGTCGCCGGTTATGCGGAAGAACGGCAGGGGTTCCGGGCTCGCTTCGCTCGCGGCTATTGACAGACCGGCCGAAACCGGGCACAATGAACCTTATGGAGGATCGTTCCTCCAGCCGCTGGCGTGAAAAATCGACTGTTTCGCAGAGGATGCCACTAATCCGGAGATGACATGATCGGCTTTGTACAGATCCTGGGCGGGCTGGCCCTGCTGCTGTACGGCATCCGCCTGCTGAGTTCGGGAATGGAGAAACTGACCGGCGGCCAGATCCAGCGCTGGCTCGACCGCGTCACCCGCAACCGCTTCAAGAGCGCCGGCTTCGGCGCGCTGGCCACCGCCATGATCCAGAGCAGCGGCCTGCTGATGGTCACCATGATCGGGCTGATCAACGCCAACCTGATGTCGGTCCAGCAGGCGATCGGCGTCATGCTTGGCCAGGAGATCGGCACCACCCTTACCGCCCAGATCGTGGCCTTCGACATCGGCAAGTTCAACCTGCTCTTTATCGTCCTGGGGGTCGTCATCCTGGAGTTCGTCGAGGAGCGCGACTGGAAGAAATACGGCGAGATCGCCCTGGGCATCGGCCTCATCTTCACGGCCATGGGGTTCATGTCGTCGGCGCTGAAGGCGCTGATGACCATCCCCTGGTTCGCCGGCGGCCTGGGCGTCATCGGCCGCCTGCCGCTGCTCGGCGTCCTGGCGGGCCTGGTCGTCACCGCCCTCACCCAGAGCAGCACGGCCGTCACCAGCATGACCGTCGCCATGGGGTTGAGCCGCGCGATCACCATCGAGGGCGCGGTGGGGATCATCCTCGGCGCCAACATCGGCTCCTGCATCACCGGACTCGTCGCCTCGCTGCGCCTGTCGCGCGCGGCGCGCCAGGCCTCGCTGGCGCAGATCGTCATCAACATCTTCGGCGTCCTGCTGTTCCTGCCCTTCATCCGCCCCTACGCCGCGCTGGTCAGCGGCACCTCCGCGGAGCTGGCCCGCCAGATCGCCAACGCCCACACGATATTCAACCTGGCGGTCAGCGCGCTGTGCTTTCCCTTTGTCCGCCAGATCGCCTGGCTGGCCACGAAGCTGGCGCCGGAGAAGCCCGGCCGCGAGAAGCCGAGGCTGACCCGCTTCATCGACGCCATGCAGCTGAGTGCGCCGGCGGTGGCGCTGAACGAAGCGGCCCGGGAGCTGACGAACCTCGGCGAGGTGACCGCCGGCATGGTCGCCGACAGCTGCCGGGCGCTGATCGAGAAGGACCGGGCGACGGCGGAAGCGGTGATCGCCCGGGAGGAGCACTTCGTCGACCCGGTGTTCAAGCTGACGTCGGATTTCGTCAACCAGCTGATCCAGGTTGACCTGACCCGCCGGCAGAGCCAGCGCTGCTTCCAGATCAAGAACCTGCTGATGGACGTCGAGCGCGTGGCCGACCTTTCCGAGGACATGTCCCAATTCGCGCTGGAGCGCATCCAGGACGACGTCCCCTTCACCCCGGCGGCGCTGCAGGAGCTGCGCGAGGCGGCGGCCAAGGCCCACGAGGTCTTCGCCCTCTCCCTGCGGGCCTTCGCCGCCGGCGACCGCGAGCTTTCCCGGGCGGCCTGCCGCCTGGAGAACGAGTTCGACCGCCTCTACTGGCAGTTCCGCCAGAACCACATCGACCGGCTGGCGGCCGGCTCCTGCCACCCGCGGGCCGACGTCATCTTCACCGAGGCCATGCGCGCCCTGGAGCGCATCAGCGACCACGCCGACAACATCGGCGTCAGTGTCGCCCGCTCGTTCCCCGCCTGACCGAGCCGGCCCGGCTTTGACTTGCGAAAAAGGCTATGCTATAGTCCCGTTTCCCGCGGCGCTCCAGCCGCATCCAGGCCAGCCGAGGTGAGCGATGTTCAAGTCCCTGGTGCCGAAGAACAATGTCTTCTACGATCTTTTCGACCAGATCAGCGTCAATATCGTCGAGGGGGTGCAGACGTTGGTCGCCATGCTCAACGAATGCGGCGGCTATGACGAACATGCCGTCCGCCTCAAGTCGCTGGAACACCAAACCGACCAGCTGGTGCATAGCGTCATGTCGCACCTGCACAAGACCTTCATCACCCCCATCGAGCGCGAGGACATCCACCAGCTCGCCGGCCGCCTCGACGACATCCTCGACCTGGCCGAAGCGGCGAGCTCGCGCATCGACCTCTACCGCCCCTGCGCCGTGCCGCGCGAGGCGCTCGAGCTGGGCCATGTGCTTCTCGAAAGCGTCAAACTGGTGAAGGAGATGGTCAGCCTGCTCCCGGACATGAAGAAACGGGCGCGCATCATGGAGCTGACCGTGGAGATCAACCGCCTGGAGGACCAGGCCGACTATATCCGCCGCAGCACTTTGGCGCGGCTTTTCCGCGAGGAGCGGGACCCCTTCGAGCTGATCAAGTGGAAGGACATCCTGGAGTACATCGAGCGCGCCACCGACCGCTGCGAGGACGTGGCCGACATCACCGAGGGCATCGTCCTGGAAAACAGCTGAGCGGGTCGCCGCCATGATGGTCCTCATCGTCGTCATCATCTTCCTGGCGCTGTTGTTCGACTTCATCAACGGCATGAACGATGCCGCCAACTCGGTGGCCACCGTCGTCTCCACCCGCGTGCTGTCGCCGCGCCAGGCCGTCCTGTGGGCCGCCTTCTTCAATTTCGCCGCCGCCTTCCTGTTCGGCGTGCACGTGGCCAACACCATCGGCAAGGGCGTGATCGACACGCGGATCGTCACTGCGCCCATGATCCTGGCCGCCCTAGTCGGCGCCATCGTCTGGTCCTATCTGTGCACCCATTATGGATTTCCCATCAGCGTTTCCCATGCCCTGGTCGGCGGCTTGATCGGCTCGGCCGTGGCCAAGAGCGGCGTGAAGGCGCTGGTCGTGCCCGGCCTGCTGAAGATCTCGCTGTTCATCGTACTGGCGCCGCTGATCGGCTTGATCCTGGGCTACCTGATCATGCTCGCCGTGCTCTGGACCTGCCGCAGGCGGACCCCGCAGACCGTCGACCGCTGGTTCCGCCGCCTGCAGCTTCTCTCAGCGGCGCTGTACAGCATTGGCCACGGCACCAACGACGCCCAGAAGACCATGGGCATCATCGCCATGCTGCTCTTCTCCACCGGCAAGCTGGGGTCGACATTTTACGTCCCCAGCTGGGTGATCATCAGCTGCTACCTGGCCATCTCCCTGGGCACGCTCAGCGGCGGCTGGAAGGTGATCGAGACCATGGGCATGAAGCTTACCAAGCTCCGGCCGGTGCACGGCTTCAGCGCCGAGACCGCCGCCGCCTCGTCGATCCTGTTCTCGACCTTCCTGGGCGTGCCGGTCTCGACCACCCATACCATCACCGGCTCGATCATCGGCGTCGGCGCCACCACGCGGCTCTCGGCCATCCGCTGGGGACTGGCGGTGCGCATCGTCTGGGCCTGGATCCTGACCATCCCCGGCTCGGCGCTGATCTCGGCGTTGAGCTGGTACGCCGTTTCGCTGCTTGGTCTTCCCGGTTGAAGCGGTTGCGGCCCGGCATGGCGGATGCGCGGAATTAACCGATTCTTAACAATCCATTAATCTTTCCTTAACGGATTCTCCTGACAATGGACTCCGTGATGCACGAAAGGTATATCGCTGCCGGATGAAACGGCAGCGCCGTGCCGTAAGCCGGGATCAGGAGGATGCAGTGGGAAAAAACGTCAAGCCGTTTCTGGGAACGATCGCCGGGATCCTTATTGTCCTGCTCCTGGCCGGCTGCAGCCGCCAGGCGCAGCAGGCCAATTCGCTGCAGATCAAGGGCTCGGACACCATGGTGAACCTGGGGCAGGCGTGGGCCGAGGAGTTCATGAAGGCCGACCCCAGCGTGTCGGTGGCCGTCACCGGCGGCGGCTCGGGCACGGGCATCGCCGCCCTGCTGTCCGGGACCTGCGACATCGCCGAGCTTTCGCGCGAGCTCAAGCCCGAGGAGATCGCCCTGGCCAAACGGAAAGGTTTTGAGCCCAGACAGGTCTCGGTGGCCCTGGACGGCCTGGCCGTGGTGGTCCACCCGGCCAATCCCATCGCGCAGCTCACCATGGACCAGCTGGCCGCGGTCTTTTCCGGCGCGGTGACGAACTGGAAGGAGATCGGCGGCGCGGATCTGCCCATCGTCGTGCTGTCGCGCGAGGTCAACTCGGGCACCCACGTCTACTTCAAGGAGCACGTGCTGCGCGGCAACCAGAAGGACAGCCACGTCGAATTCGCCGCCAATGCCCTGATGCTGCCCAGCTCGCAGGCCATCGCCGACGAAGTGGCGCAGAACCCCGGCGCCATCGGCTACTTCGGCATGGGCTACATCAGCGCCAAGGAGAAGGCGCTGGCCGTGGCCAAGGACGCCGCCTCGCCCTTCGTAGCGCCGACGATCGAGAACGTGGTCAGCCAGGCCTATCCCATCTCGCGGCCGCTGCTGATGGTCACCCGCGGCGAGGCGCAGGGGCTGGCGGCCAGGTTCCTCGAGTACGTCCTCAGCCCGGCCGGGCAGGGCATCGTCGCCCGGATCGATTTCGTGCCGGTGAAATAAGCCGGGTCCCGCCATGAATCCGGCGCGGCTGCGCAAGCTCAAGGAGTGGCTGATCGAGCGGGCTATCCTGCTCAGCGGCGTCTTTTCCGTCGTGTTCGTCGTCCTGATCTTCCTCTTCCTGCTGCGCGAAGGGCTCTCGCTGTTCCGCGGCGAGAGCGTGCTCGATTTCCTTTTCGGCAAGAGCTGGTACCCCATCTCCGAGCCGCCGCGCTTCGGGATCCTGCCGCTGATCCTGGGCTCGCTGCTGGTAACGCTGGGCGCCGCCGCCATCTCCGTGCCCATCGGACTGGCCGCAGCCCTGTTCATCGCCGAGATCGCGCCGGGTAGGCTGAAGGAGGGGCTGAAGGCCGGCATCGAGCTGCTGGCGGCCATCCCGTCGGTGGTGATCGGCTTCATCGGCATGATCACCCTCGGGCCGTTTATCAAGAAGCTGTTCGCCGTCCCCACCGGGCTGACGGCCCTGACCGGCTCAGTGACGCTGGCCTTCATGGCCATGCCCACCATCGTCTCCATCGCCGAGGACGCCATCACCGCCGTGCCGCGGCAGTACCGCGAGGCGGCCATCGCCATGGGGGCGACGAAGTGGCAGACCACCTGGCGCATCGTGGCCCGCGCCGCCCGGCCGGGCATGGTCGCCGCCGTCATGCTGGGCATCGGCCGCGTCATCGGCGAGACCATGGCAGTGATGATGGTCACCGGCAACGCCGCCGTCATCCCCAGCGGCATGCTGCAGCCGGTGCGCACGCTGACGGCGACCATCGCCGCCGAGATGGGCGAGTCGGTGCAGGGCGGCTCCCACTACGCCGCCCTGTTCGCCATCGGCATCGTGCTGTTCGTCATCACCTTCCTGATCAACGGCGTGGCGGACCTCTACCTGCACCGCTCGCGCAAGTAGCCATGAGCCCGCGCCTGTCGCAGAAGATCGCCTTCGCGCTGCTGTTCCTGGCCACGCTGCTGGTGGTGCTGCCGGTGGCGGTCATCCTGTTCATCATCGTGGCCAAGGGCGCCAGCGCCCTCAGCTGGGACTTCCTGCTCACCATGCCCCGCGACGGCATGACCGCCGGCGGCATCCTGCCGGCCATCCTCGGCACCCTCTACCTGGTGCTGGGCGCGGTGCTCTTTGCCGTGCCGCTGGGCGTCGCCGCCGCCGTCTACCTGGTCGAGTACTCCAGCGACAACCGCTTCTCGCGCCTGGTCAAGCTGGCCATCGTCAACCTGGCCGGCGTGCCCTCGGTGGTGTACGGCCTGTTCGGCCTGGGCATTTTCGTCACTTTCTTCCGCTTCGGCGCCTCCATCCTGTCGGGCGCCCTCACCCTGGGCATCATGATCCTGCCGGTGATCATCACCTCCGCGCGCGAGGCGCTGGAGAGCGTGCCCCGTCATTTCCGCACCGTCAGCCTGTCGCTGGGCGCCAGCCGCTGGCAGACCGTCCGCCACGCGGTGCTGCCCCACGCCCTGCCGGGGATCATGACCGGCATGATCCTGGGGCTGGGGCGCGCCGCCGGCGAGACGGCGCCCATCCTGTTCACCGTGGCCGCCTTCTACCTGCCGCGGCTGCCGCAGTCGCTGTTCGACCAGACCATGGCCCTGCCCTACCACCTGTACGTCATCTCCACCCAGGTGCCGGGCATCCCCGAGAACGTGCGCTACGGCACGGGGCTGGTGCTGCTGGCGCTGGTGCTGCTGCTGAACCTGGCGGCGATCGTCCTGCGCGCGCGTTTCCGCCGCAAGAAGAAATGGTAAGCCGCCCCGTCAAATTCTCGATCCAGGGGCTGCACGTCCACTACGGGGAACTGTGCGTGCTCCGCGAGCTGAGCTTGGAGATACTGGCCAACGAGATCTTCACCGTCATCGGTCCGGCCAACTCGGGCAAGACCACGTTCCTGCACTCGCTCAACCGCCTGATCGACCTGGCGCCCGGCAGCCGCGTGAGCGGCCGCATCCTGCTCGACGGCGATGACATCCGCCTCCGGCTGGAGAAGGAGAACCTGCGCCGCAAGGTGGGCATCGTCTTCGCCCTGCCGCTGCCGCTGCCGCTGTCCATCTACGAGAACATTGTCTACGGCCTGCGCATGCAGGGCGTCCGCGACCGCGCCGTCCTGGACGAGGCGGTGGAGCGCAGCCTGCGCGAGTCCTACCTCTGGGAGGAGGTGAAGGACCGCCTGCGCTCGCCGGCCATGAACCTCTCCGGCGGGCAGCAGCAGCGGCTGTGCATGGCGCGCATCCTCGCCGGCCGTCCCGACGTCCTGCTCTTCGACGAGCCCACCTCGGGGCTGGACCCCATCTCCACGGCGCGCATCGAGGAGACCCTGCTGGAGCTGAAGGAGCGCTACACCATCGTGCTGGTGACCAACAACGTGGCCCAGGCGGCCCGCGTCGGCGACCGCACCGCGTTCTTCCTGATGGGGGAGATGGTCGAGGTCAGCGAAACCGGCAGGATGTTCACGGCGCCGGCCGACCCGCGCACCAGCGACTACATCACGGGGAAGTTCGGATGAGCGCGCCGGGAGTCGCCATCGAGACGCGGGGGCTCGACCTCTTCTATGGGGATTTCCAGGCCCTGACCCGGGTCGAGCTGCAGGTGCCCGAGCGCGAGGTGACGGCGCTGATCGGGCCCAGCGGCTGCGGCAAGAGCACGCTGCTGCGCGTCTTCAACCGCATGAACGACCTGATCGAGGGCGCGCGCGTCGGCGGCACGGTGCTGGTGGGCGGCGAGGACATCTACGCCCCCGGCGCCGACCTGCTGCGCCTGCGCGAGCGGGTGGGCATGGTCTTCCAGCGCCCCAATCCCTTCCCGCTCTCGGTGTACGAGAACATCGCCTTCGGCCTCTCCGTGCACCGGCTGGCGCCGCGCCGCGAGCACGACATGATCGTCGAGCAGGCGCTGCGCGACGTGCTGCTGTGGGACGACCTCAAGGACCGCCTGCAGCGCTCGGCGCTGGCGCTGTCGCTGGAGCAGCAGCAGCGGCTGTGCATCGCCCGCGTGCTGCCGCTCAAGCCGCGGGTGCTGCTCATGGACGAGCCCTGCTCGGCCCTCGACCCCATCGCCACCCTGCACATCGAGGAGCTGATGCGCCAGCTGAAGCGCGATTACACCATCGTCATCGTCACCCACAACATGCAGCAGGCGGCGCGGGCCTCGGACCGCACCGGCTTCATGTACTTGGGCAAGCTGGTCGAGTTCGGCGAAACGGCCCGAATCTTCACCCACCCGCGCCAGGAGCTGACCGAGAATTACATCCGCGGCCGCTTCGGCTGACGCGCCCCCGGATCTGCCTGTCATCGGCCAAACGCCACCGCCCCGCCCGCCTTTCCCGCTCCGCCGCTGCCGGAAACGGGGGAGTGCCGCCTAGGCCGATGGCTCTTCCCCTCGCGAGCGCAGCCATTCGCGCACCCGGGCCTCGATGCGGTCGCGCAGCCGGCGCACCTGCTCCATCCTGTCCTCCTCGGAACCGCTGAAGGCGGCGGGATCGGGGAAGCTCCAGTGCTCGCGGCGGACGATGCCGGGAAAGATGGGGCAGCCCGCGGCCTGGCTTTCGTCGCAGACGGTGATGACCCAGGCGAAGAGCTCTCCCCGGCGCAGCAGCTCGAAGATGCCGCGTGTCGGCTTGCCGGCGATGTCGATGCCCTTCTCGGCCAGGGCGCGGACCGCCAGCGGGTTCAGCGCCCCCGGCTCCAGGCCGGCGCTCTCGGCCGCGAAATGCCCGCCCCCGTGCCGGTTTAAAAACGCCTCGGCCATCTGGCTGCGGGCCGAATTGTGCACGCAGATGAACAGAACCCTTGTTTTTTCCATAATTGGCGCTCCTGCGAGCATACTGGACGTGCACGGTTCATTTTATGCGAAGCGGCAGTTAATAACTAGTTAAGGGCGGGGAAAAAGGCTTAACTGCAAATTAACCGCTTTTTCATCCCCGATTAATCGCCGCCGGCGACAATCGCCGCGGAAAGCAAATTTTTCCTGGAGGAAAAAATGAAACGCATCCTGCTCCTTGTCCTGCTGGCCCTGCTCTCCCTGAGCGCCTTGAAGCTGCCGGCCGCCATCTCGGCCTACGCCTTCGGCGACTACTATCTCGTGTTCAAGAACCACAAGGAGGCGGTGGACGGCCAGCATGGGCTATGGCTGCGCCGGGTCTACATCACCTACGAGTCGGACATCTCCGACAAACTCAAGGCCCGCGCCCGTCTGGAGTTCAACAGCACTGGCAACTTCAGCACCTCGGCCGCAAACATCACCCCCTACCTGAAGGACGCCTACATCTCCTTCCAGTACGCTCCCCTGCACAAGGTGACCGCCGGCATCCAGGACAGCCTGGCCTACGGCAACATCGAGAAGTTCTACGGCTATCGCCATCTGGAAAAGACCATGTTCGACCTCTACAAGGTACGCTCCTCGCGCGACTTCGCCATCGACTTCAACGGCGCCTTCGACAAGGAGAAGAAGTTCAACTACGGCGTGCAGTTCGGAAACTACTCGGGCAACAAGAACGAGACCGACAAGTACAAGCAGGTCGGCGCCCGCCTGTTCGTCAACGTCACTCCCAAGCTGCTGGTTGAGGTCAATGGCGACGTCAGTGTCGTGTCCGGCGTAAAGACCTCCTTCCTGGTCCAGGGCTTCGTGGGCTACAAGGACGAATGGGGCCGTCTGGGAGTGAATTACGGCCAGGAAACGGTCAAGGAAGACGGCAAGGACGATGTGGATTTCGGCATCTTTTCCGCTTTCGCTGTGGCCAAGATCGGCAAGAAGCTCGAGGCCGTCGCCCGCTACGACATGAGCGTCGATCCGCAGCCGTACGGCCAGGGCGACTACCTGCCCATCGAGAAGGGCTACAAATCCAACCTGGCCATCCTGGGCCTGGCTTGGAACCTGCACCCCAAGTTCCAGATCATGCCCAACATCAAGATGGTGTCGTATAAGGAAAATAAGGGCGTCAAGCCTGGCAGCGACACCTACTTCAACGTGACGTTCTATTACCAGTTCTAATCTTGGGCAAGTAAGGAGAGTATTATGAAGATCGCAACCATTTTACTGACGCTGGCCCTGCTGGCCGGCGGAGTCGGCTTCGCCGCCGATGCCAACAGGATCGTGGTCGACGGCTCAACCACCGTGGGCCCCATCGCCAAGGCCTTCGCCGAATACTACATGAAGCTGAACCCAAGGGTGAACATCACCGTCTCCGAGTCGGGCTCCGGCAACGGCGCCAAGAGCCTGGTGAACAAGTCGTGCCAGGTGGCCAGCATGTCGCGCCTGCTCAAGCTGAACGAGTTCGAGGCCGCGGTGCACTCCGAGATCCTGCCGGTGGTGCACGTGGTGGCCCTGGACGGCATCGCCATGGTCGTCCATCCCGGCAACCCGGTGGCCAAGCTGACGCTGGCTCAGGTGAAGGACGCCTACCTGGGCAAGATCCGCAACTGGAGCCAGCTGGGCGGGCCCAACGCCCCGATCGTCATCATCTCGCGCGACACCAACAGCGGCACCTACGAGACCTTCGAGGGCAAGGTGATGAAGGGCGAGAAGATCGTCAAGAACTGTGAATACGTAGGCTCCAACGGCGCCATCCGCCAGCGGGTGCAGAGCACGCCGGCGGCCCTGGGCTACGTGGGCATCGGCTTCCTGGACGACACTGTCAAGGCCCTGGCTGTCGACAACGTCATGCCCACCCCGGAGACGGTGAAGAACGGCAGCTACCCGATCGCCCGTCCGCTGTACCTGGTCACCAACGACTACCCCAAGATGGGCTCGCACCTCTACCGCTACGTCAACCTGTACCTGAGCAAGAAGGGCCAGTCGATGATCGAGGAGATCGGCTTCATCCCGGTCACCAGTTACTGAGAGCCGTCCCCGCAACGTGAATAGAAGACAGCGAACCCTGGTCATGAGCGACGCGGCCAGCCGCCTGCGGCGGCTGGCCGCCTTCCTTTCCAAGTCGCTACTGCTCATGGCCACGGCCATGTCGCTGGTGGCCGTGCTGCTGATCATCGTCTACATCGCCCGCGACGCCATTCCGTTCTTCAAGCTGCACGGGCTGAAGGAGCTCTTCGCCAGCGCCGCCTGGTTCCCCAGCGGCACCCCGCCCGAATTCGGCGCCTGGGCCATCTTCGTCGGCAGCGCCCTGGTCACCGCCGGCGCCGTCGTGGTGGCCGTGCCCCTGGGCGTGGCGGCGGCGATCGCGCTCAGCGACATCCTGCCTTACCGCCTGCGCCAGGCGGTCAAGCCGGTGATCGAGGTCCTGGCCGCATTGCCGTCGGTGGCCTACGGCTTCTTCGCCCTGGTCATCTTCGCGCCGCTGCTGCAGCAGCGCGGCGGCTCGCTGCTGGCCGTCGCCGCCTGGCTGGTGCTGCTGCCGCTGGGGCTGCTGCTCATCCTGATCGTGAGCGGCGCCGCCACCCGCTCGGTCCGCCCCGACGTGGCCCCGGCCGCCCGCTGGATCCTGGCCGCGGCGCTGGCGGCGATCCTGCTGCGCGGCCTGCTGGCCCTTGGCTCGCTGCTGGCCTCGCTCACCGTCGCCAGCGGCACCAACGCCCTCAATGTGTCGGTGGTGCTGGGCGTCATGGCCCTGCCGACCATCGTCAGCGTCGCCGAGGACTCGCTGCAGGCGGCCGGCCGCGAGTTGCGCGAAGGCAGCTATGCACTGGGCGCCACCCGCGCCGAGACCCTGTTCAAGGCGGTGATGCCGGCCGCCGGCAGCGGCATCATCGCCGCCGTCATCCTGGGGGTGATGCGCGCCATCGGCGAGACCATGGTGGTGTGGATGGCCTCGGGGAACGCCGCCCAGGTGCCCCAGCCCTGGTACAACCTGCTGAGCCCGGTGCGCACCCTGACCGCCACCATCGCCGGCGACATGGGCGAAGCCGACCAGGTGCTGGGCTCGTCGCGCTACCACGTGCTGTTCGCCCTGGCCCTTTGCCTGCTGGTCATTTCGCTGCTGGCCAACCTGGGCAGCGAGTGGATCCTGCGCCGCAAGCAGCGCCGGCTGGGGGGGGCCAAATAGCATGGACCTGCGCACCCGCAAGTTGTTCGACCGCTCGCTGACCGGTGTCAGCGTCATGGCCGTCGCACTGATGGCGCTGGCCCTGGCGATCCTGCTCGCCCCCATCGTCGCCCGCGGACTGGGCGCCTTCTTCTTCCGCGCCACCAGCGAATTCCGCCGCTTCAACCTCGAACAGTTCGACCGCGGCGACCCGCGGGCAGTCGCCGCCGAGACCCGGGCCGTCGCCGCGGCACGCCGGCCGGTCTACGACATGCTGGCCGCCTTCGAGGACGAGCTGGCGGAGCTGGACACCTCCCGCCGCCCGGCCCTGCGCAAGCAGTTGCGGGAGGTCAAGGAGGGGCTTGTCGAGCTCCTGGGACCGCCGCCGGGAGAGATTGCGGCCGTGATGCTGCGACAGCAGTACGGCCAGACGCGCTGGGACCGGGCGCGGGGCAAGCTTGCCGGCATCCTGTTCGCGGTGAAGTGGGACTACTCCGACCCCAGCCGCATGGGGAGAAAAGTCCTGGTGCCCCGCCGCAGCGCCTTCGCCGGTACGCGCCTGGAGCCGTTGTTCCCCTACCTGGAGCGGAACCTGAAGGCCATGCTGCGGCCGCGGCCCGTCTTCTACTGGCGCTTCCTGGCCGACCGCTCGCTGGACTCGCATTTCTTCGGCGGCATCTGGCCCGAGATCCTCGGCACCGTCTACCTGACGCTGGGCGCCATGCTGCTGGCCATCCCCTTCGGCGTTATCGCCGCCGTCTACTTGAGCGAGTTCGCCGCCGCCGGCCGCGTGGTGAGCCTGCTGCGCGTGTGCATCAGCACCCTGGCCGGCGTGCCCAGCATCGTTTTCGGCCTGTTCGGACTGGCCTTCTTCATCAACACCCTGCACCTGTCGCGCTCCAAGAGCGTGCTGGCCGGCTCGGCGACGCTGGCACTGCTGATCCTGCCCACCATCATCCGCGCCTCCGAGGAGGCCTTGAAGGCCGTGCCGAGGTCCTACAAGGAGGCGGCGCTCAGCCTGGGCGCCAGCCCGCTGCGCATGGTGCTGACCGTGCTGCTGCCCGCGGCCTTGCCCGGAATTTTAACGGGCATCATCATCAGCATGGGCCGCGCCGCCGGCGAGACCGCCCCCATCATCTTCACCGCCGCTGTCAGCGTCGGCCAGCCGCTGAAGCTGTGGGAGACGCTGAGCCAGCCCACGCCGGCCCTGCCCTGGAACATCTACAACCTGGCCACCGAACACCAGGCGGTCGACGAGATCCGCCACGTGCAGTTCGGCATGGTGCTGACGCTGGTGCTGCTGGTCCTGCTGCTCAACCTGGCGGCCATACTGATCCGCGCCCGCATCAGCAAAAAAATGAGAGGTTGACCCATGACCCAGATCCCAATCGCGAACCCCAGCCTGGAAGCAACCGCTGCCGCCGGCGCTGCCCATGTCAATTGCCAGGAATTCTCCTTTTATTACGGCGACAACCAGGCGGTGACGGACGTGACGCTGGACTTCCCCAGCTTCCAGGTGACGGCCATCATCGGCCCCAGCGGCTGCGGCAAGAGCACCCTGCTGCGCTCGATCAACCGCATGAACGACCTGATCCCGGGCCGGCGCACCACCGGCAGGTTGGTGTTCGACGGCCAGGACGTCTACGGCCCGCGCCTGGACGTCGTCGCCCTGCGCCGGCGCATCGGCATGGTCTTTCAGAAGCCCAACCCCTTTCCCAAGTCCATCTTCAATAACATTGCCTATGGCCGCCGGTTGTACGACAGCCTGGAGCGGCGGGAGCTGCAGGCGGTGGTGGAGACCAGCCTGCAGCGGGCCGGGCTGTGGGAGGAGGTCAAGGACCGTCTGGACGACAACGCCCTGAGCCTGTCGGGGGGCCAGCAGCAGCGGCTGTGCATCGCCCGCGCCCTGGCGGTCGACCCCGAGGTGCTGCTCATGGATGAGCCGACCTCGGCCCTGGACCCTCGCGCCACGGCTCGCGTCGAGGATCTGATCGCCGAGCTGCGCGGCCGCTATACGATCATCATCGTCACCCACAACATGCAGCAGGCGGCGCGAGTTTCCGACCACACCGCTTTCCTTTACGAGGGCAACTTGGTAGAATACGGGCCGACGGCGCGCATGTTCACCCAGCCGCGCGAAAAGCGCACTGAGGATTACATGACCGGCCGTTTCGGCTGAGCAAGGAGGTCACCATGGCTGTGCACCTGCAGACCGAGATCGAGAAGCTGAAGAAGCGCATCACCCTATACGGCGGCATGATCGAGAAGAACCTGGGGGACGCCATCCGCTCCATCCAGGCCAGGGATGCCGACCTGGCCCGCCAGGTGCTGGGGGTCGACGACCAGGCCGATCAGTGGGAGGTCGACACCGAGGAGGAGTGCCTCAAGATCCTGGCCCTGCACCAGCCGGTGGCCGTCGACCTGCGTTTCATCATCGCCGTGCTGAAGATCAACAACGACCTGGAGCGCATCGGCGACGAGGCGGTCAATATCGCCGAGCGCTCGCTGCGCGTCTCGCCGCTGGCCCTGCCCGGCGATCCCGTCGACTTTGCGCCCCTGTGCCGGCTCGTGCAGGAGGCCCTGCGCTCCTCCCTGGACGCCCTGGTGCGCCTGGATGCGCCGTTGGCGCACAAGGTGTGCCACTCCGACGACGCCATCGACGAGATGGTCCATAACCTGTTCGTGCGCCTGAAGGATGAGATCAAGAAGCACCCGGACCAGGCCGACCAGCTGATCGAATACCTGCGCGTCAGCCGCCACCTGGAACGCATCGCCGACCATGCCACCAACATCGCCGAGGACGTTATCTACATGATCGAGGGCAGTATCGTCCGCCACCGCCATGAGGCGATCTGAGCCGGCCGCCCCTTGTCCGGCCGCAGGGGAGTGAGGAGCGCATGAGCGAGACGAGGAAGGCGCCGCCGGCCAAGGGCGTAGTCGCCGTCGTCGACGACGAGACCGACATCCGCGACCTGATCGCCCTGCACCTGACGCGCGCCGGCTTCGCCGTGCGCGCCTTCCCCGCTGCCCGGCCGCTGCTGCAGTACCTGGGCAAGCAGCTCCCCGACCTGCTGGTCCTGGATTTGATGCTGCCCGACGGCGACGGGCTGGAAATCTGCAAGGAACTGAAGCGCGACGCGCGCACCAACGCGCTGCCGATCCTGATCCTGACGGCGCGGGGAGAAAAGGCCGACATCGTGCTCGGGCTGGAATACGGCGGCGACGACTACCTGGTCAAGCCCTTTTCACCGGCCGAACTGGTGGCGCGGGTCAAGGCCATTCTGCGCCGCTCGCACGCGTCCGGCGACGGCGCCGAGGGCTTGATCCGCGTCGGCGACGCGCTGGCGATCGACCCGGCGCGCCACGCGGCGCTGGTGAACGGCCAGCCGGCGCCGCTGACGGCCACCGAGTTCTCCATCCTGCTCATCCTCAGCCGCAACCCCGGCTGGGTGTTCACCCGCGAGAAGATCCTCGACACCCTGTGGGGCGACGAAAAGGACGTCATCGACCGCACCGTCGACGTCCATATTCGCCACCTGCGCGAGAAGCTCGGGCCGGCGGGCGCGCTGATCAAGAACATCCGCGGAGTGGGCTACAAGGTCGAACCATGAAGCACAGGATATTCTGGAAGTTTTTCGCCGGGTTCTTCCTGCTCAGCGTGCTGCTGAGCCTGGCCTTCTACGCCCTGGTCGTGGGCCGCGCCCGCACCTTCTACCTGCGCAGCCAGCAGGAGGCGCTGGCGCGGATGGGCGGCCTGCTCGGCGCCGAGCTGGCCGCTGCCTGGCCGTTCGGCGGCGAGGGGACGCTGGACGACTTCATCAAGGAAAAAGGGCGCCAGGCAGGGCTGCGCCTGACCGTCATCGACCCGCGCGGGCGCGTCCTGGCCGATTCGCAGAAGGATCCCGCCGCCATGCAGAACCATGCCGACCGCCCCGAGATCGCCGCCGCCCTCTCGGGAAGGCCCCGCTCCGAGACCCACTTCAGCTTCACCCTGCGCGAGCGCATGCTGTACCACGCCCTGCCGCTGCGGACCGGCGGCGCGACCGTCGCCGCCCTGCGCCTGAGCCTGTTCGCCCGCGACATCGACCAGATGTTCGTCTTCTGGCGCCAGCGGGTTTTCGTGCTGCTGCTGGCGCTGCTGGCCGTCTCCTTCCTGGCCTCGCTCGCCCTGTCGCGCAACCTGACCCGCCCCATCCGCGAGCTGGCGCGGGCGGCCCGCGACTTCGGCGGCGGCCGCTGGCGCGGCCACGTGCCGGTGCGCCGACGCGACGAGTTGGGGGAGCTGGCCGCCGAGTTCAACGCCATGGCCGACCGCCAGCTGGCCGCCTTGAACGGCCTGGAGCGCAGCCAGCACGAGCTGGAGGCCATTCTGGGGTCGGCATCGGACGGCCTGCTGGTGATCGACGCCCAGGAGCGCGTGGCGCGCGCCGGGCCGAGGTTCAGCCAGTTGGTCGGAGTGGCGGATCCGCTCGGCCGCCCCTATTGGGAAATGCTGCGCAGCGCCGAATTCGCCGACCTGGTCCGCCGGGCGGCGAAGCAGGACATCCGCAGCGAGGTGGAGATCAACGGTCGGACCTACCTGGCCTCGCTGTCGCCGCTGCCCGCCCCCGGCGGCACCGTGGTCACTTTCCACGACCTGTCCGCCTCCAGGCACCTGGAAAAGGAGAAGAAGGACTTCGTGGCCAACGTGTCGCACGAGCTGCGCACCCCGCTCACCGCCATCAAGGGCTTCGCCGAGACCCTGGCCGAGGAGGCCAGCGGCGACGCCAGGAAATACCTGGACATCATCCTGCGCCACGCCGATCGCCTGATCGAGCTCACCCAGGACCTGCTGGCGCTGGCGGAGCTGGAGGAAAAAGGCATCGCCCTGCGCCGGGAGGTCATCGACTGGCAGGAGCTGCTGACCGGCGTCCGCGTGCTGTTCGAGAGAAAGTTCGCCGGGAAGAACCTGAGCCTGCAGGTGTCCCTCCCCGCTGATCTCGCCGCCATGGATTTCATGGGCGACCGCTACCGCCTGGAGCAGATGTTGATCAACCTGCTGGACAACGCTCTGCGCTACACGGAGCAGGGCGGGGCCTTCGTCCGCCTGCGCCGCGACGAGGGCGGCCTGGCCATCACGGTCCGCGACAGCGGCATCGGCATCCCCGCCGAGGATCTGCCGCGGATCTTCGAGCGCTTCTTCGTGGTGGACAAGGCCCGATCGCGCCGGAGCGGCGGCACCGGCCTGGGCCTGTCCATCGTCAAGCATATCGTGCGCCTGCACGGCGGCCGCATCGACGTGACCAGCGCGCCGGGGGAGGGCACGGAGTTCACCGTCACCCTACCGCCGGCAGCCGGGGACTGAAGGCGCCGCGAACCGGAAAAAATTCCCCGCGAAAATATTTTCTCTTGACAGGGGTGAAAACTGGATTATAATCGGAATCGAAGCGGAGGAACGCAAATTGAAAAAAGCCATTCACGCGGTTGCGTTGAAGGAAGCTGAAAATCCCGGTGAGGAGGCCGAACCTCCAAGCAGTGCGCTGCTGGAGGACGGCAGCGCTCCCTCCCCGTCGCTGCTGTTCCCCGAGCTGATCCAATTCCCCAATCCCAAGCCCGACAAGACCTTTCTGAAGATCGGCGCCCGCTCCCTGCAGTTCCAGCGGAAGTTCTTCCCGCTGGCCACCACCGCCGACTGGAACAGCTGGGAATGGCAGCTGCGCAACAGCATCACCAGCCTGCACGCTCTGCAGAAGGTCCTGCAGCTCTCCGACGAGGAGACGCGGGCCATGGCCGTCGAGAGCGGCAACCTGCCGTTGCGCGTCACCCCGTACTACGCCAGCCTGCTCGATGCCGCCGATCCGGCGCAGGCCCTGCGGCGCTGCGTGGTGCCGGTGAGCGCCGAGCAGCTGATCTCCTGCGGCGAGGCCGCCGACCCGCTCGGCGAGGACACGCACAGCCGCGTGCCGGGGCTGGTGCACCGCTACCCCGACCGCGTGCTGTTCCTGGTCACCGGCTTCTGCTCCACCTACTGCCGCTACTGCACGCGCTCGCGCCTGGTGGGCGACCAGAACAAGCGCCACCTCAACCGCGAGCAGTGGGACCGCGCCCTCTCCTACATCGAGCTGAACCCCGAGGTGCGCGACGTGCTGCTGTCCGGCGGCGATCCGCTCACCCTGCCCGACGCCAGCCTGGAATACCTGCTGTCGCGCCTCAGCCGCATCCCGCACGTCGAGTTCGTGCGCATCGGCACCAAGGTGCCGGCGGTGCTGCCGCAGCGCGTCACCCCGGCGCTGATCAACCTGCTCAAGCGCTTCCGGCCTCTGTGGATGAGCCTGCATTTCACCCACCCCGACGAGATCACTCCCGAGAGCGCCCAGGCCTGCGAGCGCCTGGCCGACGCCGGCATTCCCCTGGGCAGCCAGACCGTGCTGCTCAAGGGCGTCAACGACTCGGTGCCGGTGATGAAGAAGCTGATGCACGAGCTGCTCAAGGTCCGTGTCCGCCCCTACTACCTCTACCAGTGCGACCCCATCCTCGGCTCCTCGCACTTCCGCACCAGCGTCGATAAGGGGCTGGAGATCATCGAGGGGCTGCGCGGCCACACCAGCGGCTACGCCGTTCCCCACTACGTCGTCGACGCGCCCGGCGGCGGCGGCAAGATCCCGCTGCTGCCCGACTACTACCAGGGGCGCGAGGATGGCGACGTGCTGCTGCGCAACTACCAGAACAAGGTCTATCGCTACCCCGAGCCCGAGTGCGGCCCCGCCGTCCCGGGGGAGGGCTCGTAACCGTCACCGGAAGGCCCCCCCGCTTGCATCCCGGGCCGTCCCGGCATACAATCTACCTGGCCGCGAAGCGGAGCAAACGAACATGATCATCGGCATGACCTACGACCTGAGGCAGGACTATCTCGACGCCGGCTACGGCCGCGAGGAGACGGCGGAGTTCGACCGCCCCGACACCGTCGAGGGCATCGAGACGGCGCTGCGCGCGCTGGGGCACGAGACGCGGCGCATCGGCAACGTCAAGGCCCTGGTGGGGCGGCTGGCCGCCGGCGAGCGCTGGGGCATGGTCTTCAACATCTGCGAGGGCATGTTCGGCCTGGGCCGCGAGGCGCAGGTGCCGGCCCTGCTCGACGCCTACCAGATCCCCTATACCTTCTCCGGGCCGCTCATCCTGGCCCTGGCCCTGGACAAAGCCCTGACCAAGACGGTGGTGCGCGCCTTCGGCGTGCCCACGCCCGACTTCGCCGTCGTCGCCGCGCCCGGGGACGCCGGCCGCGTCGACCTGCCCTTTCCCCTGTTCGCCAAGCCCCTGGCCGAGGGGACGGGCAAGGGCATCGACGCCCGCTCGAAGGTCGATTCCCGCCCGCAGCTCGTCGAGGTGTGCGCCGCGCTGCTGGAGCGCTTCCGCCAGCCGGTGCTGGTGGAGACCTACCTGCCGGGGCGCGAGTTCACCGTGGGCATCACCGGCAGCGGCGCCGACGCCGAGGTGGTGGGCACGATGGAGGTCCTGCTGAACGACGAGGCCGAGGCCAACGCCTACTCCTACGTCAACAAGGAGCAGTACGAGGAGCGGGTGCAGTACGCCCTGGCCTCCGGTCGGGAGGCCGCCGCCTGTGCCGACGTCGCCCTGCGCGCCTGGCGCGGGCTGGGCTGCCTGGACGGCGGCCGCGTCGACGTCAAGATGGACGGCCGCGGCGCGGTGAACTTCATCGAGGTCAACCCGCTGGCCGGCCTGAACCCCAGCCATTCCGACTTGCCCATCATCTGCCGGCTGCGCGGCATCCCCTACGACGAGCTGATCGGGCGCATCATGGCCTCGGCGCTCGGGAGGCTGCCCCGGTGAGCGGCGCCAGCGCGGTCATCCTGCACAACCAGGTCGGCCCGGACTCGCCCAAGGACGAGTTGGACGTGCTGGTCCAGGTGGAGGCGGTGCGCCGTTCGCTCGCCGAGCTGGGCTACCGCGTGCGCGTCGTCCCCTTCTCGCTCGACGTGGAGCGGGCGCTGCGCGTCCTGCGCCGGCTGCGGCCGCTCTTCGTCTTCAACCTGGTGGAGTCGGTCGCCGGCGACGGCCGCCTGGTGCACCTGGCGCCGGCGCTGCTCGACCACCTGGGGCTGCGCTACACCGGCAGCGGCCAGGAGGCCGTGTTCGTCACCTCCAACAAGCTGCTGAGCAAACGGCTGTTCCAGCAGGCGGGCGTGGCCACGCCGCCCTGGCAGGAGCCCGGCGGCGAGCCGGCGGGGGAGTTCGCCGCCGGCACCTACATCCTCAAGTCGGCCTGGGAACACGCCTCCAACTGGTTCGCCGAGGATTCCGTCGTCCGTGCCGCCGACGCCGCCGCCCTGGCCGCGGCGCTGGCGGGCAAAAACCTCGGCCGCGGCGGCTTCTTCGCCGAGCTCTACGTCGAGGGGCGCGAGTTCAACCAGGCGCTGCTGGCCGGCGAGCTGCTGCCGCCGGCGGAGATGCGCTTCGTCGACTATCCCGAGGGCAAGCTGCGCATCGTCGACTTCCGCGCCAAGTGGGAGGAGGACTCGTTCGAGTACGCCCACACCCAGCGCGGCTTCGACTTCGCCGCCTCCGACCGGCCCCTGGTCGAGGAGCTGGGCGCGGTCGCGCGCCGCTGCTGGGAGCGCTTCGGCCTGGGCGGCTACGCCCGCGTCGACTTCCGCGTCGACGTTCACGGGCGCCCCTGGGTGCTGGAGATCAACAGCAACCCCTGTCTCTCGCCCGACAGCGGCTTCTTCGCCGCCGCCGGGCGCGCCGGCCTCTCGTACACGCGGATGGTGGAGCGCATCGTCGCCGACTGCCTGGCGCGGCCCGGCGGTGCCGGGAGGAACCCATGACCCGGCCGGACGCGCTGACGTTCCGCGAGGAGGTGCGCCCCGGCGACGCCGCCCGCGTCGGCGAGATCGTCTCCTCGACGGGATTCTTCCACGATCATGAGGTCGCCGTGGCCGTGGAGCTGGTGGAGGAACGGCTGCGCGACGGAATGGGGAGCGGCTACCTATTCCTCTTCGCCGAGCGGGACGGCCTGGCCGTGGGCTACAGCTGCTACGGCGAGATCGCCTGCACCCGCGGCAGCTACGACCTGTACTGGATCGTCGTGCACCAAGACTGCCGCGGCCAGGGCATCGGCGGACGGCTGCTGCGGGCCACCGAGGAGCGCATCGCCGCCGCCGGCGGCCGCGCCGTCTGGGTGGAGACGTCGGGGCGGCCTCAGTACCGGCCGACGCGCGAGTTCTACCTGCGCAGCGGCTACGCCCAGGAGGCGGTCATGAGGGACTTCTACGACGCCGGCGACGACAAGGTGCTCTACGTCAAGCGGCTGAGGTGACCATGGCGGAGCGGGTAAAGAAACGGTCGGCCAAGGCGGGGTTGCCGCCAGGGACGCTGATGCACGTCGGCACGCGCCGGGTTGGCGAGACGCGCGTGCATATCATGGACTACGACGAGGGCGGCGTGCGCGAGAAGGCGCCGGCGAAGCTGGACGACTGTGCCCCCTTCCGCGACACCGAGTCGGTGACCTGGATCGACATCGAGGGGCTGCAGGACATCCCCCTGCTGGAGGGGCTCGGCCAGTGCTACGGCCTGCACCCGCTGATCCTGGAGGACATCCTCAACACCGACCAGCGGCCCAAGACCGACGACATGGAGGGCTACATCTACGTCGTGCTGAAGATGCTCGACTTCGATCCCCGGACGCTCGAGGTCGTCTCCGAGCAGGTCAGCCTCATCTTCGGCCGCCGCTACGTGATCTCGCTGCAGGAGGGGCGCGAGGGCGACCTGTTCGAGCCCCTGCGCGAGCGCATCCGCAGCGGCAAGGGACGACTGCGCCGCCTGGGGCCCGACTACCTGGCCTACTCGCTGCTCGACACCATCATCGACCATTACTTCGCCATCATGGAGAAGTTCGCCGAGCGCATCGAGGCGCTCGAGGACGAGCTGGTCAGCGATCCCGGGCCCGAGACGCTGCACCAGATCCACCGCCTGAAGCGGGAAATGATCTTCCTGCGCAAGGCGGCCTGGCCGCTGCGCGAGGTGATCAACACCCTGGAAAAGAGCGAGTCGGAGCTGATCCGCCCGGCGACCAAGCTCTTCCTGCGCGACCTGTACGACCATGCCATCCACATCGTCGACAGCATCGAGACCCACCGCGAGATGCTCTCGGGCATGCTCGACATCTACCTCTCCTCGGTCAGCAACCGCATGAACCAGGTGATGAAGGTGCTGACGATCATCGCCACCATCTTCATGCCCCTGACCTTCCTGGCCGGCGTCTACGGCATGAACTTCCGGCACATGCCCGAGATCCCCTGGCGCTGGAGCTACCCGCTGTTCTGGCTGATCATCGTCGCCGCCGCCGCGGCCATGGTGCGTTACTTCAAAAAGAAAAACTGGCTGTAGATCGTTGACGAGCGATCGTGATTCGTAAGACGTAATTCGTAATTAGCAACAGCCATAGGCCGTACGCGTGCGGCTTTTCTTCCGAATTACAAATTACGAATCACGAATTACGAAGATCATGGATCTCCACGAATCTGAAGCTCTTTCATGCCTTGACCCGAACCTCGGATTATGTTATGGATGGTGCGCATGAGCATGGACATGGGTTTCCTGCCGCTCGCTTCTGCCTGGCTCCGCGCCTGGTGGTGGGCGGCCCCGTCCGCCTGAAAATCTAACTTCATCCCCATTTTTCCCCTTTTCGTAAAAAACTACATTTTCAAGGAGAAAAACATGGAACGGTTTTCAGAGCGGAAACATGAGCATTTGCCGACCCACTTTTACAACATCAAGGCCGACCTGCAGGAACAGCCCAAGCCGCCCCTGCATCCCGGAACCGGCGAGCCGCTGCAGCCGGCGGCGCTGGAGGCGATCTTCCCCAAGGGCTTCATCGCCCAGGAGGCCAGCCGCGAGCGCTTCGTGCCGATCCCGGCCGCGGTGTTCGCCGCGTATTCCCAATACCGCCCCACGCCGCTGGTCTACGCCGGCGTGCTGAGGAAGGCGCTGGACACGCCGGCGCACATTTTTTACAAGTACGAGGGGGTCAGCCCCGTGGGCAGCCACAAGCTCAACACGGCGCTGATGCAGGCCTACCTCGCCTCCCAGGAGGGGGTGCGCGAACTCGTCACCGAGACCGGCGCCGGCCAGTGGGGCTCGGCCCTGGCCTATGCCGGCGCGCGCTTCCGCGTCGGGGTGCGCGTCTTCATGGTGCGGGCCAGCTTCCGCCAGAAGCCGGGGCGGCGCATCCTGATGCACCTGTCGGGAGGCAGGGTGGAGGAGAGCCCCGGTCCGAATACAGAGGCCGGCCTGGCCTATTACCAACGTGATCCGGACCATCCCGGCAGCTTGGGCATCGCCATCGCCGAGGCGGTGGAGACGGTCCTGAAGAACCCGGGGAGCAAATACGCCCTCGGCTCGGTGCTGGACGCCGTGCTGCTACACCAGTCGGTCATCGGGCTCGAGGCGGAAAAGCAGATGGCCGGCCTGGGGCTCGATCCCGACACGGTCATCGGCTGCGTGGGGGGCGGCTCCAACTTCGCCGGCCTCGGTTTTCCCTTCCTGCGCCGGAGGCTGCTGGAGAAGAAAAAGACCGAGTTCATCGCCGTGGAGCCCGAAGCGTGCCCGTCGCTCACCAACGGCGAGCTGCGCTACGACCACGGCGACAGCGCCGGGCTGACGCCGCTGCTCTACATGCACACCCTGGGCAGGGATTTCGTCCCGCCGCCGATCCACGCCGGCGGCCTGCGCTACCACGGCATGGCGCCGCTGGTCAGCCACCTGGCCCGCCAGGGCCTGGTGCGCGCCGTCGCCTATGGCCAGGACAAGGTCTTCGCCGCGGCGCGGACCTTCTTCGCCAGCGAGGGGATCCTGCCGGCGCCCGAATCGGCGCACGCCATCGCCGCCGTGATCGACGAGGCGCGCCGGGCCAGGGAGGAGAACCGGGAAAAGGTCATCCTCTTCAACCTCTCGGGGCACGGCTTTCTCGACATCACGGCCTACGGCAAATAGAAAAAGGGGGAAAAGCTATAGTGACGAGTGACAAGTGACGAGGAGCGGGCATTCAAAGTAACAGTACGACTTTCTGCCGTTGCGAATCACGAATTGCGAATTACGAATCACGACAGGTCGTTCGCTCTCGTTTTGCCGACGTCCAGCGTCTTTTCTTACTATGATACAATGAAACACAATGGCTTCAGCGGAATACGATGTCATTCTGGTCCAGCCCTATCCCTTCTCCGACCACCCCTCCTTTCCCGAGGGGATCCTGAAGCGGTCGCTGGAGGCGGCAGGATTCAGCGTCGGCGTGATCGAGACCCCTTTCTGGCAGGAAACGGCCGATTTCGAAGCCCTGGGCCGGCCCCGCCTCTACTTCGCCGTCGTATCCGGGCCGATCGACTCGGTGGTGCTCAACTACACCGCCGGCCGCCGGCGGCGGCGCGAGGATCTCTACCAGATGGACGGCCTGGGGTTCTTCCCCGGCCGCCCGGCCGGCATCCAGTTCAAGATCCGCCCCGACCGCACCCTGACCGTGTTCTGCAACCGGCTGCGGGCGGTCTGCCGCGACGTGCCGCTGGTCATCGGCGGCGTGGAGGCCTCGCTGCGCGGCTTCGCCCATTACGATTTCCAGGAGGCGAAGGTGCGGCGCTCGGTCCTGCTCGACTCGCGCGCCGATATCCTGGTCCACGGCAGCGGCGAGAAACAGGCCGTGGCCATCGCCCGGCTGCTGCGGCAGGGGGCGCCGGCGGCGGGGATCGACATCCCCGGCACGGCGAGGCTGTGGCCCGCCCTCCCGGCCGGCCGGGACGTTGTCGAGCTTCCCTCCTGCGAGGAGGTCCAGGCCGATCCGGCGCTGCTGCTGCGGGCGCAGCTGCGGCTCCAGGAGGCGGCCGCCGCCGGCCGGGCCGTGGCCCAGCGCCACGCCAACCGCTGGGTCCTGCAGAACCCGGCCGAGCGCTATTCGCGCGCCGACCTGGATTTCGCCTACGGGCTGTCCTACGAGCGCCGCCACCCGGGCCGCGAGGGCTATTCGCCGGCCCTGCGCATGAACCTGTTCTCGGTGACCGCCCACCGCGGCTGCGCCGGCGGCTGCTCGTTCTGCTCGATCACCCAGTGCGATGGGCGGCGGGTGCTGTCGCGCTCGAGCGAGTCCGTCCTGGCCGAGATCCGCTCGCTGGCGCGCCACCGCGAATGGCGCGGCGTTGTTTCCGACATCGGCGGCCCCACCGCCGAGATGTACGGCGCCGACTGCGAGGTCGCCGCCTGCCGCCGGCCCTCGTGCATCGCGCCGCGTTCCTGTCCGCATTTCCAGGCCGGCGCCTTCTACCTCGACCTGCTGCGCCGGGCCCGTTCCCTGCCGGGGGTGCGCAAGGTTCTGCTGGGCTCGGGCGTGCGCCACGACCTGCTGCTGGCCGCTCCCGAGCTGCTGGAGGAGATCCTGCGCGAGCATGCCGGCGGCTTCCTGCGCGTGGCCCCGGAGCACACCGAGGACGAGGTCCTCGACCTGATGGGCAAGCCGCGCTTCGCCGTCTTCGCCGAGTTCGTCGGGCTGTTCCGCCGCCTGGGCCGCGGGCTGCGCCGCCCGGTGGAGCTGGCGCCCTACCTGATCGTCGGCCATCCCGGCGAGACCGCGGCCATGGTGCCGGCGATGCGCGAGAAGCTGCGCGCCCTGGGGCTCAGGACCTGCGATGCGCAGATCTTCACCCCCTCCCCGGGCACGTTGTCCACCGCCATGTACCACGCGGGGCTGTCGCCGGCGGGGAAGCCGCTGGCGGTCGAGAAGGACGTGCGCGCCCTGCAGCGGCGCAAAGCGCTGCTGAGCGGCTCCTGATTCCGACTCGTGCCGAACCTCGGCCATCTGCGCTCCTTCGCTGAGGCGTGCCGCCGCGTCGTCGATTCGCGAGAAGAGGGCCAACGGGACTTCCTCCGTTGGCGTCCGCTGCCGATTCGACTGCCTGAACCGCCCTCCGACCCTCTGGATCGAGCGCAGGCAGACGATCTTCCTGGCCATCCTCATCCCCATCCTCTCATAGCCCCATGGCCCCGGTCAGGGCGTCTCGTGGCGGCGACGGCCGAGATAATGGCGGTTTACTGATATCTATATAACAAGGTGTTCCCAGGGAGGAATCCATGAAACGAACCATCCCGCATTGTATCTTCGCGCTGCTCCTGGCGGCGCCGCTGGCGGCGCAGAGCATCACCGTGACCGCGCCCGGCCTCCAGGCATCCTGGTGCCTCGGCAGCCTGCAGACCATCACCTGGACTTCGTCGGGGGTCAGCGGCCCAGTGGTCATCACGCTGCGCTCCCCGGATCAGCCGCATGCCGCCCCGCTGCTCATGATTGCATCCCGCGCGGACAATGTCGGCTCCTTTGCCTGGACCATTCCCGCGACTCTGGCCCCGGGGGCATACCAGGTCCGAGTCGGGTCGCTGAGCGCGGAATCCCTCGTCTTCGGAGACAGCGGCAAGCTGACGATCCAGTCCTGTGCCCCGGCGGGTAGAAATCTGCCTGACTACAGGACCTTGCCGCCGCCGCATCCGTTCTTCGCTCCCAAGCTCGCCGTGACCTCCATCAACCTGGTGCGCAACGCCGGCGGCTACGGCATCATTTTCGGCTACAAAAACGTGGGCACGGGCGCCCTGCCCAAGCGCAGCCAGCTGACGGTCAAGCCCGATTACCGGGTGCTGATCGACGATCGCGAGATCGACCAGGGCGATCTTTTCATCCCGGAGAGTCCGCCGGCCGGGCCCGGCTGGGAGGTCACGACCTTCTCGGGAGGATCCATCCAGTTCCCCGTCTATGAGCCCCACCCCTGGAGCATCGGCGACCGGATCACCATCCTGCTTAACGAGCGCAATGCCCTGGATATGGGGACAGCCACCAAGAGCTCGGCGCTGCGGCTGATCGCGCTCACGGCCGGCTATGACCTCGCCTTTTCCGGCCCGGCCGTGATCGACTGGAACGCCAACAAGGCCCGCGTCACGATCACCAAGGTCGGTTCCCTGCCGGAGAAATCCAAAAAGTTCTTTCTAAACTGCGGCGTCAGCTACTACCACCAGAACACCATGGGGAGCGGCGGGGCCAATGAAGGGGTGGTGTACGTCCCGAGCGGCCCCTACCAGGAGAACCGCTCGCTGGAGTTTCCCATCACGGGTCCCTTCCCGCTGCACGCGGACATCTCCCTCGATCCCACGTCGCCGTATTACGTGGTGGAGTTCCGCATCCGCACCGACGGCCGCGACCAGTTCGACGAGCGCAACGACAGCCTGCCGCCTGTTCGCTTCGAGCGCCCCGGCATCCCGGCGGGACCGCGTATTCAGTCGGTCTCCTTCGCCCCGTATACGGATTCCCATGGCGATGCGAAGCTCAGGACCGTCATCGCGCTGCGCAACGAATCGGGCCGGGCGTGGGGCGGGCTGCACCTGGTCATGAAGCGGAACGACTCCAAGGTCGGGGAATGGCAGGGGTTCGGCCTGGGAGCGGGGGCGGGATCGAATGTCACCCATTATGGCCCGCCGGCCGGATACAACAATACCTTCAACTTCTATTTGTACGATGCGGCGAACCATCTCATCGATTCGCGACAGGAGATCTATTATTGACCGCCGGCGGGAGGCGACCCGGCTCGGCGAGCGAGTGAGCCGCTGAACGCGTCCGGCCGCCGACCGGGGCGCCGCGCCGCGCCGGACAGCGGAAGGGACCGGGCGGGAAACCGAGGTTTGCTTTTCCAAAATCACTGCGCTACAATCGCCCCTTATGCCCCGACAAGGAGCCCGCGATGAGCAGTGACAAGCATGCCCATCCGGCCAGGGAAGACCTGGCCGCGCGCGTCCTGGACCAGACCGGCGTCGACGTCGCCCGCTGCTACCAGTGCGGCAAGTGCTCGGCCGGCTGCCCGCTGGCGGCCGAGATGGATTTTCCCCCCAGCCAGGTCATGCACCTGCTGCAGCTGGCCGGGATGGGGCCGGAGTACGCCGACATGGCGCTGCGCTCGCACACCGTCTGGCTCTGCCTGACCTGCGAGATCTGCTTCTGCCGCTGCCCGATGGAGCTCGACATCCCGGCGGTCATGGATGCCCTGCGCCACGAGTCGCTGCGGCGGAAAATGGTCAACCCCCGCGCCCGGAGCATCCTGGCCTTCCACCGCGCCTTCCTCGACTCGGTGAGAACCACCGGCCGGCTGTTCGAGATGGGGCAGGTGGTCGACTACAAGCTGCGCAGCGGCCATTTCCTGCAGGACCTGCTGCAGGCGCCGTGGATGTTCCTCGTCGGCAAGCTGCACCTGCTGCCCGAGCGCGTGCGCGACCGCCGTGCCCTGAAGCGCATCTTCGCCGGGGCGCGGAAAGCCGGGGAGGCACGCCCATGAAGACCGGCTTCTATCCCGGCTGCTCGATGAAGGGCTCGGCCCGCGAGTACAGCGAGTCGCTCCTGGCCGTCGCCCGCCAGCTGGGCCGCGAGCTGCCCGAGGTCCCCGACTGGAACTGCTGCGGCGCCACCGCCGCCCACAACCTCGACCGCGACCTGGCGCTGGCCCTGCCGGCGCGCATCCTGGCCGCCGCCGAGAGGCAGGGGATGGAGGAGGTGCTCGTCCCCTGCGCCGCCTGTTACAGCCGCCTGAGCGTCACCCGCCACGAGCTCCTGGAGGATGAGGAACGGCGCCGGCGCATCTCCGGGCTGATCGAGGCGGATTACCGCGGCTCGGCGCGGGTGATGAACATCGTCGAGTGGCTGGAGGCGGTCCCCGACCTGGAGGCCCGGGTCCGGGCGCCCTTCGCCCGCAAGGTGGCCTGCTACTACGGCTGCCTGCTGGTGCGGCCGGCGGGGATCGTGAAATTCGACCGCCCCGAGGACCCGCAGTTGCTGGACCGGGTGATGCGGAAGCTGGGCGCCGAGCCCGTCGACTGGGCCTTCAAGACCGAGTGCTGCGGCGCCGGCTTCTCGGTGTCGCGCACCGACCTGGTGGCCGAGCTGAGCGGCCGGATCCTGGAGGACGCCGTCTCGCGCGGCGCCGAGGCGGTGATCGTCGCCTGCCCCATGTGCCACCTCAACCTGGACATGCGCCGGCCGAACATCGAGAAGCGGGCCGGGAAGAAATTCACCATCCCGGTCATCTACGTTACCCAGGCCGTTGGCCTGGCCATGGGGCTAACGCCGAAGGCGCTTGGTCTGCAGCGGCACAAAGTGCCTGTGAAATTCGCGCGGTCTGCGGCCGCGCCGGAGGCCAAGTAGCCATGGCGCGCATCGGCGTGTTCATCTGTCACTGCGGCGAGAACATCAGCGCCACCGTCGACGTGGCCAGGGTCGCCGCGGAGGCGGCCAAGATCCCCGGGGTGGTGCACAGCGTCGACTACAAGTACATGTGCTCCGACCCCGGCCAGCAGCTGGTCAAAACCGCCATCCAGGAGAAGGGGCTGACCGGCGTGGTGGTGGCCGCCTGCTCGCCGCGCATGCACGAGCCCACCTTCCGCCGTGCCTGCGCCGAGGCCGGGCTGAACCCCTTCCTCTGCGAGATGGCCAACATCCGCGAGCACTGCTCCTGGGTGCACGAGAAGGGCGAGGCGACGACGCAGAAGGCCGTCGACATCGTGCGCACGCTGGTCGCCAAGGTGAAGAAGAACAAGGCGCTGCAGCCCATCCAGGTGCCGGTGACCAAGACGGCGCTGGTGCTGGGCGGCGGCATCGCCGGCATCCAGGCCGCCCTGGACATCGCCAACGCCGGCCACAAGGTCATCCTGGTGGAGAAGGGGCCCTCGATCGGCGGCCACATGTCGCAGCTGTCGGAGACCTTTCCCACCCTCGACTGCTCGCAGTGCATCCTGACTCCGCGCATGGTCGAGGTGGCCCAGCACGCCAACATCACCCTCCATTCCTACTCGGAGCTGGAGGGGCTGGACGGCTTCATCGGCAACTTCAAGGCGCGCATCCGCCGCAAGGCGCGCAGCCTGGACGAGAAGCTGTGCACCGGCTGCGGCCTGTGCACGCAGAAGTGCCCGACGAGGAAAATCCCCAGCGAGTTCGACGCCGGGCTGGGGACGCGGCCGGCGATCTACGTCCCCTTCCCGCAGGCGGTGCCCAACAAGCCGGTCATCGACCGCGAGCACTGCACCTATTACCGAACCGGCAAGTGCCGCCTGTGCGAGAAGGTCTGCCCCACGCAAGCCATCCGCTTCGACCAGGCGGACGAGATCATCGAGGCCGATGTCGGCGCCGTGGTCGTGGCCACCGGCTTTGACGTCAAGCACGCCGACTTCTTCCCCGAGTACGGTTACGGCAAGTACAAGGATGTCATCGACGGGCTGCAGTTCGAGCGCCTGGCGTCAGCGTCGGGCCCGACCCTGGGCGAGATCCGCCGGCCGTCGGACGGTCGGGTGCCCGAGACGGTGGCCTTCATCGCCTGCGCCGGCTCGCGCGACTCGGCCAAGGGCATCGAGTACTGCTCCAAGATCTGCTGCATGTACACCGCCAAGCACGCCATGCTCTACCGCCACAAGGTGCACCACGGCCGCCCCGTCGTCTTCTACATGGACATCCGCGCCGGCGGCAAGATGTACGAGGAGTTCGTGCGCCGGGCCATGGAGGAGGACGGCGTGCAGTACGTGCGCGGCCGCGTCTCGCGCGTCTACGAGCGCGGCGGCAAGCTGGTGGTCAAGGGCGCCGACACCCTGCTGGGCGCCCGGCCCGTCGAGTTCGAGGCCGACCTGGTGGTGCTGGCCACCGCCGGCGTCGCCCAGCCCAACGCCGAGGACCTGGCGCAGCGGCTGCACGTCAGCTACGACGCCCACCGCTTCTACGCCGAGGCCCACCCCAAGCTGCGGCCGGTGGAGACCAACACCGCCGGCATCTTCCTGGCCGGCGCCTGCCAGGCGCCCAAGGACATCCCCGAGTCGGTGGCCCAGGCCTCCGGCGCCGCCGCCAAGGTCGGCGCCCTCTTCTCGCAGTCGCAGCTGGTGCGCGAGCCGCTGATCGCCGTGGTCGACCGCCAGGCGCCGCCGGTCTATTCCTCCTGCTCCGGCTGCTTCCTGTGCCAGGGCGCCTGCCCCTACCAGGCCATCGAGCGCGAGGAGATCCGCGGCCGCGACGGGCAGCTGATCAAGACCGTGGCCAAGGTCAACCCCGGGCTGTGCCAGGGCTGCGGCACCTGCGTGGCGCTCTGCCGCTCCAAGTCGATCGACATCCAGGGATACTCCCACGAGCAGGTCTACTCCGAAGTCCTGGCCCTGCTGAACCGAGGTGAGCGCGATGGCTGAGTTCGACCCCAAGATCGTGGCCTTCGTCTGCAACTGGTGCACCTACGCCGGCGCCGACCTGACCGGCACCAGCCGCATGAAGTACTCGCCGCAGGTGTCGGTGATCCGCTTCCCCTGCACCGGGCGCATCGACTTCATGCTGCTGCTCAAGGCCTTCGCCGGCGGCGCCGACGGCGTGATCGTCTCCGGCTGCCATCCCAACGACTGCCACTACAGCAGCGGCAACTTCCACGCCCGCCGGCGCTGGATTGTCTTCCGCGGCCTGCTGGACTTCCTGGGCATCGACGTGCGCCGCGTGCGCTTCTCCTGGGTATCGGCCGCCGAGGGCGCCAAGTGGGCGCAGCTGGTCAACGAGACGGCCGAGCAGGTCCGCGCCCTGGGGCCGCACCGCTCCTACCAGCGGCTGCGCGGCCTGGGCGTGGGCTAGGAGGCCGGCGTGGAAGCGCTGCGGAACAAGGCGCGCGAGCTGCTGGCCGCCGGCACGGTGAAGGTGGTGATCGGCTACGAGCGCGGCAGCGCTGGCGCGGCGCGGGCCGTCTTCGTCCGCGACGCCGCCCGGGCGGGATCGCTCATCTTCGACGAAACGTGCCGGCAGAACCTGGCGGTCTACCTGATGAAACCCGAAGTGCGCCGGCTGGGCAAGGCGGCGCTGGTCGCCGCTCCGGCGGCGCTGCGCACGGTGCTGCAGCTGGCTGCCGAGAACCAGGTCCAGGACGGCGGCCTGCTGCTGCTGGCGCCCGAGAACGGCGGAGTGGCCGTGCTGGCCGAGCTGTCCGCCGTCGAGGCCCGCGTGGCCGCCCAGGACCCCGAACCGGGGCGCGAGGAGCGGGAGGAGCTCGCGCGCTACGAAGCCATGACCCTGGAGCAGCGCCGCGATTTCTGGCAGGAGCAGTTCGCGCGCTGCAGCAAATGCTACGCCTGCCGCGCCGCCTGCCCGCTGTGCTACTGCGCGCGCTGCACGGTGGAGTGCAACCAGCCGCAGTGGATACCGGTGCCGGCCCACGACCTGGGCAACCTGGAGTGGAACGTCATGCGCGCCATGCACCTGGCCGGCCGCTGCATCGACTGCGGCGACTGCAGCCGCGCCTGCCCGGCCGGCATCCCCCTGCACCTGCTCAACCGCAAGCTGATCGCCGTGGTGCGCGGGAGCTTCGCCTTCCGGGCCGGCCGGGCCGCCAAGTCGGACAACGCCCTCTCGACGTTCAGGCCCGACGACCCCGAGGACTTCATCAGGTGAGCGACATGGACAACGAGCTGCGATCGATCGACCACGAGGGGCTGGGGACGCTGTTTTCCCGCTGGCGCGCCGGAGGCCGCCGCATCCTGGCTCCGCGCCGCGAGAACGAAAAGACCGACTTCGCCGAGGTGCAGGCGCCCGGGGAGGCCTGCCTCGACCCGGTGCAAACCGCGCAATCGGCCAAGTCGGCCGTTTTCCCGAGGGTGGAGGAGCTCTTCGCCTACCGCCGCCGCGACGGCCTGGTCGAGCTGCGCGAGCGTGATCTGGCCGACCTGCCGGCGACGGTGCTCTTCGGGGTCCGGCCCTGCGACGCCGCCGCTCTGGCCGGGCTGGCCGCCATCCTGAACTGGGATACGGCCGACCGCCTGTTCTCGGCGCGGCGGGAGAAGCTGGCCGTCGTCGCCGTCAGCTGCACGCGCAGCGACGAGCGCTGCTTCTGCACCTCGGTTGGCGGCGGGCCCGGCGCCCGCACCGGCAGCGACCTGCTGCTGACCGACCTGGGAGGCGGCGGGTACCTGGTCGAGACCGTCAGCGACCGCGGCCGCGCCCTGCTGGCCGGTGCCGAGGACCTGCTGCGGCCGGCCGCCGGCCGGGAAAAGGACAAGGAGAGCCGCCTGGCCAGGGTGGAAAAGCGCTTCGACCCGGAGCGAGTCCGCGCGGCGCTGCAGAGCCTCTTCGACGACGAGGTCTTCTGGACGGAGCAATCGCTGCGCTGCCTCGGCTGCGGCGCCTGCGCCTATGTCTGCCCCACCTGCGCCTGCTTCGACATCCAGGACGAGGACGGCCGCCGGCTGCGCTGTTGGGACTCCTGCGGCCACGCCCTCTTCACCTTGCACACCTCGGGCCACAACCCGCGGCCGCTGCAGAGCCAGCGCTGGCGCCAGCGGCTGATGCACAAGTTCTCCTACATGCCCGAGCGCCAGGAGGCGCTGGGCTGCGTCGGCTGCGGCCGCTGCTCGCGGGCCTGCCCGGTGGACATGGACATCCTCGAACACCTGCTGGCCGTTGCGGAGGCGAAACCATGAGCGAACGCGACATCCTGCAGCCCCTGCCCATGCGCATCGAGAAGGTGACCGCGGAGACCCCCGACGTGCGCACGCTGCGCCTGGCCTTCGCCGACGAGGCGCAGGGCAAGGCCTTCGCCTTCCGCGCCGGCCAGTTCGGCGAGTACTCGGTGTTCGGCGAGGGGGAGTGCACCTTCTGCATCGCCTCGCCGCCGACGCGCCGCGGCTATATCGAGTGCACCTTCCGCCAGGCCGGCCGCGTGACCCGCGCCCTGGCCGATCTCGAGACGGGGGAGACCATCGGCTTCCGCGGCCCCTTCGGCAACGTCTTCCCCATCGACGACTGGCGGGGCAAAAGCCTGCTGTTCATCGCCGGCGGCATCGCCCTGCCGCCGATGCGCAGCGTCATCTGGAACGTCCTCGACCTTCGCGACCGCTACCGCGACATCACCATCGTCTACGGCGTGCGCACCGTGGCCGACCTGGTGTACAAGGACGAGCTGGCCGGGTGGGGGAAGCGCCCCGACGTGCGGCTGGTGACCACCGTAGACCCCGGCGGCGAGACTCCCGACTGGACGGGAGAGACCGGCTTCGTGCCGGCGGTGCTGGACAAGCTGGCTCCGTCGAGCCGCGACGCCGTCGCCGTCGTCTGCGGCCCGCCGGTGATGATCAAGTTCACCTTCCCGGTGCTGGCGCGGCTGGGCTTTGCCCCGGAGAACGTCTTCACCACCCTGGAGAACCGCATGAAGTGCGGTGTGGGCAAGTGCGGCCGCTGCAACACCGGCAAATACTATGTCTGCAAGGACGGGCCGGTGTTCACCTTCGCGCAGCTCAAGGGGATGCCGCAGGAGTACTAGCCGTGACGCGTAACGCGTGACGCGTGACGCGAAAAGATCAAAACCAATCTCTGGGACCGCGGATCATGCGGATCAGGGAAGGATAAATCTGCCATATCTTCAGTTATTGAAGCTGTTTTCCGATCAGGTTGCTTTTTTCTGAGTGCCGTAGATTGCGGCTACTTGTCACGCGTCACGCGTTACGCGTCACGTATATCTACAAATCCAGGCGGATGGGCATTGTCACCGAGGTGATCTCGTCCCAGTGCAGCTGGCGCTGGATGGCGAAGGCCGTCTCGTTGTGCAGGATCTTATGGTAGAACTTCTCGCGGCGGAAGGTCAACTTGCCGGCGAAGACCGTCGAGCGCGGGAAATCCTTCTTGATGTCCTTGCAGAGCTGGGTGGCGCTTTCCACCACGTCGGTGCCCACGGTCATGCGCCAGCCGGCAGCAAAGCCCAGATGGCGGGCCAGGTCGACGTACTTCTGCAGGGTGGCGCGGGTGGAGGCCTCCAGGTTGCGGATCTCCTCGGACCCCTTGAACGATCCCGAGTCGACCACGGCGACCGAGGCGAAGATGAAGTTCTTGTACAGGCCGGGGAAGTTGCGGATCACCGACAGCACGGTGTGCACGCCGAAGCCGTTGTAGTCCGAAACCAGCTGGATGGCGGTCATCCCGGCCGGGTCGGGTTTTTCCAGGTTAACCTTGCGCCCGGTGGGGATGTCCAGCAGCAGGTCGTCGAGCTTGCGCACGGCCTTGCGGACGCTGCCGTAGTGGCGGCGGATCAGGAAGCAGAGGGTGATGAAGCTGCCGGTGATCAGCAGGGTCATCCAGCCGCCCTCGAGGAACTTCTCGCGCACGGTTACGACCAGGATGGTGAAGCACAGCAGGAACGCGAAGACGTGGACCGGGAGCTGCCTTTTCCATTGCGTTTCCCGCTCCCGGTGACGGAGGTAGAAGACGGACATGCCCAGCTGCGAGAGGGAGAAGTCCAGGAACACGTTGATCGAGTACATCACCACCAGGTGGGAGATCCTGGCCTGCGTATAGAAAAGCAGGAAGATGGAGGCGCCGCCCATGAGCAGGACGCCGTTGTGCATGGTCAGGCGCT